>Ga0163110_10001745_pt1 | contig 11064 bp, 7 predicted proteins | sample CRUFie1St17metaG_FD_108703 | JGI IMG/M metagenome (GOLD analysis project Ga0163110, IMG submission 108703) | Marine microbial communities from the Costa Rica Dome - CRUD Field 142mm St17 metaG | ecosystem: Environmental > Aquatic > Marine > Oceanic > Photic zone | place: Costa Rica: the Eastern...
AAGATGCTCATGATGATGCTCACCGACCGCGCAGCCCAAAGCGATGGGGCCATTCAGCCCCCGCGGTATTTGACCTTGATGGGCGATGCCTCTTATGAAAACCGCAACGTGCAGGGCAACGGCGCGACGATTGTGGGCCATTACTCTTCGGAATCGCTTCAAACGACCACCAGCTACATCTCCGACGATTACTTCGCCTTGGTGGCTGAAGGACAGGGCGAAAAGCCCGAAGAGCTGCTGCAGTTGGGGGTGGGGCGGATTCCCGCTTCAGACTTGGCATCAGCCATGGCGGTGGTGGGGAAAGTGGCGACGTACATGGGGGTGAACGAAGGGGCGGTCGATGCAGCGTCTTGTTTGGATCCCAACGGCACGAGCACCTACGGGCCGTGGCGCAACCGGGTGTTGTTTGTCTCGGACGATCAGGATGGCAACAACCAAGACGGCCACCGGTACATGGAGAACAGCGAGGAGCACAGCAACACCATTCGCGCCAACCACAACGAGTACGACGTGGTCAAGGTGTATCCGGATGCCTATGTCCAAACCAACACCCCCGGCGGGGAGCGGTACGAGGATGCCACGGCCGAGATCGCGCGGCGCGTGGACGAAGGTGCCCTGATTGTGAATTACATCGGCCACGGCGGAGAACGCGGGTGGGCCCACGAACGCATTTTGAACTTGGAGACGATTCAGGCGTGGACCAACCTGCGGCGTTTGCCGGTGTTCATGACCGCCACGTGCGAATTGTTCCGCTACGACGACCCCGACACCTACTCGGCGGGCGAAGCCATTTTGTTCAATCCCCAAGGGGGAGGTGTGGCGTTGCTCACCACGACCCGTACGGTGTACAGTTCGGGGAACCAGCAAGTGAATCGCGCCTTCTTTGAGACGGCGCTGGACGATGCGCAGGGGCGCTGTTTGGGGGACATTTACCGCGACACAAAGAACTCAGACCAAATCACCTCCCACACCAACAGCCGCAACTTCAGCCTGATGGGCGATCCGGCGCTCGAACTGGCCTACCCCTCCGAGCGCGTGTACCTCACCCAGGTGCCCGACACCATGCGTTCGCTTGATGAAGTGGTCGTTCGTGGGTACGTCGGAAACGCGCAAGGCGACACACTTGTGGGCTTCAATGGGGTGGTGGTGCCCACGGTGTTTGACAAACGCGCCTCGGTCACGACGCTGGACAACGACGCCAGTGAGGGGCCGTTCACCTACGAAGTGTTCCAAAACATCTTGCACAAGGGGTTGGCCTCTGTGGTCGACGGGGCGTTTGAATTCCGATTCATTATGCCGCGGGATTTGAATTACGCGTACGGACCAGGTCGAATCAGTTGCTACGCCCTGTCGAACGACACCGATGCCCACGGTTACACGGAAGATTTCATGATCGGGGGCACCTCGGACAACCCCACGCTCGACGACGAGGGTCCAGAGGTGGACTTGTTCATGAATGACACGCTGTTCAAAGCAGGGGATGTGGTCCACGAAGACCCATGGCTGTTCGCCCGCATTTTTGACGACAGCGGGATCAACACTTCGGGCAACGGCATCGGCCACGACGCCAAGGCCATCTTGGATGGAGATGCGAGTCGCCCCTTCGTGTTGAACGAGTACTTCGTCTCGGATTTGGACACCTACCAGCGCGGGAGCATTCGCTTCCCATTCCAAAACTTGAGCGAAGGCGAGCACCACTTGGAGCTGAAGGTGTGGGATGTGGCCAACAACAGTGCATCCGCCCAAACCCACTTCGTCGTCGCCTCTTCCCTCGAAGTCGCCTTGTTGGAAGTGTTGGCCTATCCCAATCCCGCCCAAGAACAGGTGACGTTCCGCATGTCGGGCAACCAGGCCTGTCGCCAGGCCAAGGTGACGCTGGCAGTGCACAACGTCCAAGGCCAGCGCGTCCACGATCAGACGTTTGAAGGCGAGGTCTTGGGCTTCCGCGACGATGTGATGTCCTGGGATTTGAAACCTTCTTCCGGAGGGCGCGTACCCCCAGGCGTGTATGTGTTCCGCGTGACGTGGGAAAATGAATTTGGCCAAACCGCACAATACGCGGACAAGTTGGTCGTTCTTCGACCCCAATGACACCAAGTACCGATGATTAACTTTGGCAGCTCTACGATGAAGCAACTCCTCAACACCACCGCGATTGCGATTGCGGTTTTGACCCTTTGGTCTCCCTCAAACACGTGGGGCCAAATTGTGGAAGAAGATCCCACGCAGCTGCTCCAGCTGAACACCATCACCACGGCGGTGCCGTTTTTGATGATCGCGCCAGACTCGCGTTCCGGGGCAATGGGTGATGTGGGGGTGGCGCTGTCTCCCGACGCCAACAGCATGCACTGGAATCCGGCCAAGATGGCGTTTTCGGAGAACGAAGTGGAAATGAGCTTGAGCTACGCCCCTTGGCTGCGCGCCTTGGTGGACGACATGAATTTGGCGTACGTCAGTTCGGTGCGTCGCTTGAACAAGCGCCAGGCATACGGGGTGGCACTGCGCTACTTCAGCTTGGGCAACATCACCTTCACCGACGAAGTGGGCACCACGATCCGCGACTTCCAGCCTGCGGAGCTCAGCCTCGACGGCGGCTTTTCTCAGAAATTCTCGGACCGCTTCAGTGGCGGTTTCTCGGCGCGGTTCATCCACAGCAACTTGACGGGAGGCACGGCCGTGCAGGGCGCGGAAAGCCGCCCCGGCATTTCGGTTGCGGCCGACCTGAGCATGTACTACGTGAACGACCAGGCAGATTGGGGTGAGAAGGACGGCACGTTCAGCATGGGCCTGAACATGAGCAACCTCGGGGCAAAGATGTCCTACACCGAGACGGCTGCGCGTGATTTCATCCCGAGCAACCTCCGCATTGGTGCGGCGTACGAAACCGAGTTGGACGAGTACAACAGCCTGACGGTGGCGCTGGACGCCAACAAATTGTTGGTGCCCACCCAGCCTGTCTACGCCTTGGAGGACCCCTCTGAAATCATCAGTGGCTTGGACCCCAACGTGGGTGTCGCAACAGGCATCGTACAGAGCTTCTACGACGCCCCTGGCATCGTGACCTTCGACAGCGAAGGCACGGCCTCTGTGCTCGAGGGAAGTCGCTTGCGCGAGGAGTTGCGCGAGGTGAATTTGGGTGCCGGATTGGAATACAACTTCGCGGATGTGTTTGCCTTCCGCACGGGGTACTTCTTTGAGCACTTCAGCAAGGGCAACCGCCAGTTTGTGACGTTGGGGGCAGGCGTGAAGTACACCGTGTTCACGGTGGACCTCAGCTACCTCATCAGCACCACCCAGCAGAACCCGTTGGCCAACACCCTTCGCTTTTCGCTCCGGTTGCAGTTCTCGGATTTGGCCGACTACGTCAAAGGGGACGAATGAGCTTGCGCATCGGTTACGGCTACGACGTTCACCAGCTGACCGAAGGCGAGGACCTCGTCATTGGAGGCTTGACCATTCCGCATCACAAAGGATCGGTGGGCCACAGCGACGCCGACGTGCTTCTCCACGTCATTTGTGACGCCATGTTGGGTGCACTCGCCTTGGGAGACATCGGCACGCACTTTCCCGACACGGATCCTGCCTACAAAGGCATCGACAGCAAAATCTTGTTGAGGGACACGTGGAAGATGGTCCAAGCGCAAGGCTATGGGTTGGCCAACCTTGATTCCACGGTGTGTTTGCAGCAGCCCAAACTCAAGCCGCACATCCCCGCCATGCGTCAGTGCATTGCAGACATTTTGGGTGTCGATGTGGGGCAGGTGGGCATCAAAGCCACCACCACTGAAAAGCTTGGATTTGTGGGGTTAGAGCAGGGCGTGAGCGCCCACGCTGTGGTCCTCCTTCAAGCGAAGCAAGGATAGCCCCAATCAGGGCTGAAGTTCCTCGAAGTGACCGGGCTCTTGGTCCGCAGAGAAGTGAATCTTCAAGTTGGCCGTGTCGCGGAGCAAGTCCACTTTCCCGATCTCCAAGTGTACAATCGTGACGCCCGTGCGTTGCTCAAGGTCGGCGATGAGCTCGTGACGACGCCCTTCGTGCAACAGGTCGATGCGGTCGTAAATGACCATTTTGGTCGCCAGGTGCTCCACAAACCACAGCCGTTCCAAGACATACGACAGGGCCCAAATCAACACGTTGGCCAGGGCAATCTCGAGCCATGAAGCCGCCAGCGGGGCCAAGGCATTGATGACGGCAAGCGTGATGACAATGAACAGGTACGTCATTTCCCGAATCGGGATGGCGTTGGTTCGGTAGCGAATGATGCCGAAAATGGCGAACAGGCCCAAGGCAAACGCCAAGTCGATTTCCACGCCAGCCAGCAAGCGGCACAACAAGAACACGGCCGTGGACACCAGCATGAACGTGAACACAAAGTCGCGTCGCTTTGCGGCCATGTGGTAAATCAAGCGGACCACAACGAGTGAGGACACGAGGTTGAGTGCGAACAAACCCAGCAGGGATTCCCAGCCTGGGCTCAAGAAGGCGGCATTGAAGATCGTGGTCAAGGATGCGGTCATCTCAGAATGGATTGCGGCGCGAAGGTCGGGTTTGCAGCGTAATGTTCGGCGCGCGCCAGATCGCGGAGGGCTGCACGGTACCCTCGGAAGTTGCGCTCCGGGGCAAGATGGGCTTGGCCCAGCACAAATTTGGACAGGCGCAAGGTGCGTCCCAGGGGGCCGCGTCGGCCTTCCTGCGCACGGATGGCCTGGATGAGTTCGCCTTGGTGGTTGACGTTGCTCTGTTTCCACTCCACCACGGCCAAATGCGGTGTGGGCTTCACCCAAGGGTGTTCTCCACTTCCCTGCGTTGCTGGCACCTTGAATTGAAGGTCCTGGTCGAAGGTGATGCGTTCACCCTGGCCCACGTGAATCAGGGTGAAGCGTTCAAAGGAGCTCTGCAATATGGGTGCCAATGCGCTTGCATTGGGGAGGTGTTGACCTAGGAAGTCGAATTCCTCTTTGGTCAGAGGAGCGTCCCATGCCCCTTGGCGCACAATGCGGTGCTTGAAGGTCTTGCTGTGCACGTCGCGCAACTTCACCTCCAAAAAAGCCACCCCGGTGTTGGCATACTGGCGAACGCGCACTTTGTATCGGATGTTTTTGCCACGGGTGTGGTCCTCCAAACAAGTCCCTTCCGGCGTGTCGAAGTAGAGGTTGTTGTAGACCGTGGAGACGTGGTCTTGGATGGAAAGAACGCTGTGTTCGTCCAGCTCTTGGACGAGGTTTTCCAGCCATGCCACGGGAACCACGTATTTGGAGTCGAAGCGGTCCATCAGCGCCACGGCGTCAATGGCCTCCAGTCCGAGGGGACTTCGGCTCTGAAGCAGTTGATGGAGTTGAGGAGACAAATTGCAGGTTTGTTGTGGGGCGTCCGGGGAGCGGCCGTGAAGGTACAACGCGCGTTGCAAGGCGTTCGTTGCGTGGGGCTCTTTGGTTGGTATACAAAGGTGTACTTGATATAGTGTACTTGGTACACGATATGAGATGGAGGGTGGCTCGTGACATTGGTCCGGCGAACGGGTGAGGCGGAACGCTATATTTGAACGTTAATCCAAACGCGATGGCAACTTCACAACCTACAGCGACTGCAGCGCACAAAAAGCCTGCAAAAGCAGGACGTAAGCCCGCTGCCAAGAAGTCAGCAAAGGGCCTGAACAAAGACACATACACGCGCTGGTTTCGCGAAATGTACCTCATGCGAAAGTTCGAGGAACGTTGCGGCCAGCTGTACATCCAACAAAAATTCGGTGGCTTTTGCCACTTGTACATTGGACAAGAAGCCGTGCTTTCCGGCATGCGTGAGGCCATCCGCCCTACGGACCGTGTAATCACGGCGTACCGCGACCATGCTCACCCCCTCGTGTTGGGCACCGATCCCAAGTATGTCATGGCCGAGATGTTCGGCAAGAAGACGGGAACGAGCAAGGGCAAGGGTGGTTCGATGCACATGTTTGACAAAGAGCGCAACCTCTTTGGCGGACACGGCATTGTCGGGGGCCAAATCGGCCTCGGTGCCGGCATCGCCTTCGCGGACAAGTACCGCAAAGAGGACCACGTGACCGTGTGCTTCATGGGGGACGGTGCGGCGCGCCAAGGCATGCTGCACGAGACCTTCAACATGGCCATGACTTGGAAGCTCCCTGTGATTTTCATCATCGAGAACAACCAGTACGCCATGGGCACCTCGGTCGAGCGCACGTCCAACGTGACCGACCTCGAGACGCTCGGCGCGAGCTACAAAATGCCCTCTGCAACTGTGGACGGGATGAGCCCTGAGGCGGTTCGCGACGCCATCGCCGAAGCTGCAGAGCGCGGCCGCAAAGGCGAGGGTCCCACACTTTTGGACATCCAGACCTACCGCTACAAGGGCCACTCCATGAGTGATCCCCAGAAGTACCGCACCAAGGACGAGGTGGCCAGCTACGTAGAGCGCGATCCCATCGCCCATGTCCGCGGCGTCATCCTCGAGAACAAGTGGAACACGGAAGAGGAGCTCAAGGCCGTCGAAAAGGAGGTCAAGGCTCAAGTGGAGGAAGCCATCAAGTTTGCGGAGGAAAGCCCGCTTCCAGACGCTTCCGAGCTCTACGAGGACGTCTACATGCAATCTGATTACCCCTTTGTGAACGACTGACATGGCTGAAATCATTCGCATGCCCAAACTGAGCGACACCATGACCGAAGGGGTCGTCGCTGAGTGGCACAAAAACATTGGTGACGAGGTGGAAAGCGGCGAGTTGCTCGCTGAAATCGAAACCGACAAAGCCACCATGGAGTTTGAGTCTTTCCAAGACGGAGTCTTGCTTCACATTGGCGTGGAGAAAGGCGGCACTGCCCCTGTGGACAGCGTGCTCTGCGTACTCGGTGAGAAGGGCGAGGACATCGCCGATTTGCTCGCTTCTGCAGAGGCTGAGGCACCGGCGGAGGAAGCCCCTGCCGCACCTGCTCCTGCACCGGCCCCAGCACCCGCTGCGGCGCCAGCTCCCGCACCTGCACCGGCTCCTGCAGCCGCCCCTGCCCCAGCAGCGCAAGCGGCCCCTGCCCCAGCTCCCGCTGTGGCGAACGGCCGCGTGAAAGCGTCACCCTTGGCCAAGCGTTTGGCCGAGGAGCGCGGACTGAGCTTGGGCTTGATTCCAGGTTCGGGGGAAGGCGGCCGCATTGTCAAGCGCGACGTCGAAGCCTTCGTGGGCGGAGGCGCGAGCGCTGCCAACGCAGTGGAGCGCTTCACGGAAGTGGGTGTTTCGCAAATGCGGAAGACCATTGCCCGCCGTTTGGCCGAGAGCAAGTTCACCGCGCCTCACTTCTACCTGAGCCTGACCATTGACATGGACGCCGCCATGGTGGCGCGCAAGGCCATCAACGACCGCGGCCCACACAAAGTCAGCTTCAACGACATGGTCGTCAAGGCGGTGGCCATGGCCCTTAAGAACCACCCCGCTGTGAACAGCAGTTGGTTGGAGGACCGCATTCGCTACAACGAGCACGTTCACATTGGCGTGGCTGTGGCGGTCGAAGACGGCTTGCTCGTGCCCGTGGTGCGCCACGCGAACGTGAAGTCGTTTGGGGAAATTGGCGTGGAAGTGCGCGAGTTTGCCCAAAAAGCGAAAGACAAAAAGCTCCAGCCGAGCGATTGGGAAGGCAACACCTTCACGATCTCGAACCTCGGCATGTTTGGCATCGACGAGTTCACGGCCATCATTAACCCGCCCGACGCGTGCATCCTCGCAGTGGGTGGCATTCAGGCGGTGCCTGTCGTGCGCGACGGCGCTGTGGTGCCCGGCCACACCATGAAGGTGACCTTGAGCTGCGACCACCGCGTGGTGGACGGCGCGACCGGTGCGGCCTTCTTGAACGAAGTCAAGCAAAACTTGGAGAATCCCGTCTTGATGTTGGTCTGACGGGGGAAGGGACGTAGCTTGCCGTGACCATGGCCGAGGTGCTCCCATCCACTCCTGTAGAATTTCTCAAAGGCGTCGGGCCCAAACGGTCCGACGCCCTTGTTTCTGAGCTGGGCATTCGGACGTGCATGGACCTGCTCCTGCACCTGCCGTTTCGGTACGAAGACCGCAGCCAGTTTCACCGCATTGTGGACATTCAGGGCGAGCACACGGCAGTGCAAATGCTGGGCGTCATCACCCAAGCCAAAGAAGTAAGGGGGGCGCGAGGGAGCCGGCTGATTGCGGTGTTTGACGACGGCGAGTCCACCCTCGAATTGCAGTGGTTCCGGGGGGCGCAATGGATCCTGCGCAACCTGCCTGTTCAAAAGGAGGTGGTGATTTACGGCAAGCCCAGCTTGTACAAGGGCAAATGGAACATCGCCCACCCCGAGGTGGAGCTGTTGTCCCACTTTGAGACGAGGAAGGGAGATGGGCTGCATCCCGTGTACTCTAGCACGGAGAAGCTCGGCCGTCAGGGCCTGCACAGCCAGGGCCTCGCCAAGTTGATTCGCAATGTGGCCGCCGCGGTGCAGCCGGCGATGACGGAGACGCTGCCCGAGCGGGTGTTGCGGGAAATGAAGTTGATGGGACGGGCGGAGGCCCTACGCACCGTGCACGCCCCAGCCACGCCCCAAGAGGCGGAGCGGGCGCAAACCCGCCTGCGCTTTGAGGAGCTCTTTCTTTTGCAGTTGACCCTGCTTCAGCACAAGAAGACCGTGACCGAGGACATGCCCGGGGTGCGGTTTGCGGAGGTCGGCGAGGCCTTCAACACGTTTTACCACGACCGACTCCCCTTCGAGTTGACCGACGCGCAAAAACGCGTCCTCCGGGAGATCCGCGGCGACCTCAACACGGGCTGGCACATGAACCGGTTGTTGCAGGGGGACGTCGGTAGCGGCAAGACGGTGGTGGCGCTGCTGACGGCCCTGCTTGCCAAAGACAACGGTTACCAAGCGGCCATCATGGCCCCGACGGAAATCCTTGCCCAGCAGCACCTCGAAGGTCTGAGAGAAATGCTTGGGCCGATGGATGTGCGTGTGGAACTCCTCACGGGTTCTGTCAAAGGCGCCGCCCGCAAAACCATCTTGGAAGACCTCAAGACGGGGGACATTGACATCTTGGTGGGTACGCATGCCTTGATTGAACCGACCGTGGTCTTTGACCGGTTGGGACTCGCGGTCATTGACGAGCAGCATCGGTTTGGGGTGGCCCAGCGCGCCAAGCTTTGGAAGAAGGCCAAGGTGGCTCCCCACATCTTGGTGATGACGGCCACGCCGATCCCGCGCACGCTCGCCATGACGGCCTACGGCGACCTTGACGCCAGCATTTTGGACGAATTGCCTCCGGGGCGGAAACCCATCCAAACGGTCCACCGCACCGATGCCGCCCGACTCGGGGTGTTCCAATTTTTGGAAGACCAAATCGCCGAGGGCAGACAGATCTACCTCGTGTATCCGCTGATTGAGGAGAGTGCCACGCTCGACCACAAAGACTTGATGGACGGCTACGAAAGCATCGTCCGTCGCTTCCCGCCGCCGCAGTACCAGGTGGCCATCGTGCACGGTCGGATGAAGCCTGACGACAAGGCGTGGGAGATGGACCGGTTTGCCAAGGGGCAAGCCCAAATCCTCGTGGCCACCACGGTCATCGAAGTGGGGGTGAACGTGCCCAACGCGAGTGTCATGGTCATTGAGAGCGCCGAGCGGTTTGGGTTGTCACAATTGCATCAGCTCCGTGGCCGGGTGGGGCGGGGCGCAAGCCAGAGCTATTGCATCTTGATGTCGTCGTCGGACCTCGGCCAGGACGCGCGCCGACGCCTCGAGACCATGTGTCGCACCAACGACGGTTTCGAGATCGCGGAAGTGGACATGGAATTGCGCGGCCCCGGGGACGTGATGGGCACGCAACAAAGCGGGGTTCCCGACTTGAAAGTGGCGGACTTGGTGCGCGACAGGCCCTTGCTCTCCAGCGCACGGTACCTCGCCCAAACCGTGCTCGAAGAGGACCCCGATTTGGGCCGCCCTGAGCACACGGCGCTCCGTGAAGCGTTGGAAACTGCGTTGAAAGCCCGCAGCAATTGGGTGCGGATTTCCTGACGACAGCCACGAACTTCGACCCATGCGTGCGTGGATCTTTCCAGTCTTTTCCTTGCTCCTTGCGGGGGTGGTGACCTTTTTTCATGTCACCAACCCTGTGGAAGGAGGCGAAGTGGCGAATCCGATGCTTTGGGCTTCGGACGGTTGGACTGAGTGGGTGCAAATGACGCCGGAGGCCGCGGAACGTCGATTGCCGCAGGGCGCGGAGGTGCCCACCACCACCTGGGTCAGGGCGTTTTTTGATGAAGCTGGCCATGGCGTGTGGCACACTGAAAACGCTTGGTCGGTTTTGCCGGACGGTTGGGACCAACGCACATGGCGAGGTGGTTGGTTGAGTGGCTCGGAAGCATCGCTGGCCCGTTGGGAGGAACGCCCCGGCGAAATGGCAGCGCGCTGGCGTGAAGGAGAAGATGGGACGGCGTTGCATCGGACGGATTTTGGTTGGCAATTCCAAGGAGAGGGGGTGCTGTTTTGGCCAGATTTGAACATGGGGTGCGGCGAGGACAGTTTCTCGGTACGCCCCACTTTGTTTATGCCGCGGGGTGCCGGGGCGCCAAGCGATTGGTGGTCGGGCCGCCTAGGAGAAGCCCCCACCGACTTCGCCCCCTTGGACTTGACGTTTTGCGAGGCAGGCATTCGAGTGTCCGCTTGGGGAACGCGTTGGGAAGACGGGGGCAGATGGCACGTCGAGCCCCAGTGGCGTGAAGACTTTCAAGCCTTGGCAACAGCCCGCGGGTGGTCCATCAGCTGGGAGGGATACGACGTCATTGTGAATGGGTCGCCCGATTGGACATGGGCGGTCCTCGAAGACGAGCGCACGGGTCAAACCCCGTCCTCCACTTGGACGGGATCGGCGATGGACAATGGGGTGGTGGTTTGGGTTCCTCAGCGAGCAGACGAGATGGACGATGTCAGGTCCTCCCCAAATCCGGTTGCCGTCAACCTCGGTACGGCGAGAGACGGCGTTGTGGGAAGGGTGCGGAACCACCGGACTGCATCGGAAATGACCCTGAGTTTGGGGGCCGAGACGCTTCT
>Ga0163110_10001747_pt1 | contig 11060 bp, 14 predicted proteins | sample CRUFie1St17metaG_FD_108703 | JGI IMG/M metagenome (GOLD analysis project Ga0163110, IMG submission 108703) | Marine microbial communities from the Costa Rica Dome - CRUD Field 142mm St17 metaG | ecosystem: Environmental > Aquatic > Marine > Oceanic > Photic zone | place: Costa Rica: the Eastern...
AAATACTGGACAGTTTTGGCCGGCTTGCAAGCGGGGCAGCCCCCGATGAGAAACGAGGCGTAGAAAATGGCCAAAAGCGCAAAATCCAGACTAGCGGCACGTAAGCAGAGAGACAAATGGAGAGCTAAGCGATGGTTCACTGTCCGCGCTCCAAGGAATCCTTGGTCATATCGAAACATAGGGGAAACTCTCGCTGAAGAAGACTCTATGCTAACCGGAAGGGTCTACGAGATGATGCAAAATGAATTGGACGGGGATTTCTCCAAAATGCATGTAAAAGTAAAGTTTCAGATCACCCACACCATAGGATCAGATGCCATTACAGAATTCATAGGCCATGAGGTTGCCAAAGACCACATCAGACGACAAGTACGGCGCGCCAGATCCAAGGTAGATGATACAGTTGATGTTGTCACGGAGGATGGATTTTACATTAGGATTAAACCGATCATCATAACTCATAGAACTGCAAAATCTAGCCAAAAACAAGAGATGAGGGCAAGGGCAAGAGACGCCATTCTCAAAATGGGCGCTACCTCAACGTGGGTATCAATACAGAAATCCATTATGGATGGAACCCTCGAGAATGCAATTAAAGATTCAATTTCTTCGATACATCCTGTGAGGGCTGTGATGCTGAGAAAGAGCCAGTTAATCCAATCTGGTGTTACTGTAGATGATGGCCCAACCCTAGAAGAGATTAGAGCGAATGAATCGACTCAAAAAGAAGCTCATGGTGATGGAGATGTGGCTTCCGAAGATGAAATAGACATCGATCCAGAATCAATAACCTCAGATCTACAAACCGATCCAGAAACTCCTACAAACGAGACGACCAACAAAGGCAATGAAACACCAACAGATTACGAAAGCATGACTGTAGTCCAACTGAAGGAGTTACTCAAATCCGCAGGAAAGCCCGTATCAGGCAAGAAAGCAGACCTAATCTCTAGATTGTTGGAGTAAACATGAAACAACGAATCTGCATTATTGCTGGCACAGGTATGGAACCCTTGGCTGAGGATTTCCAATATCAAAAAACCTCGAAAATAAGATCTGATACCCCGTGGGGCCAAGTCCCTATCAGGCACATATCTCATGAAAGTGTTGAGATTTTTTTGATTGATAGGCACCACTCAGACGAAATTGGAAAGAGAACACCTCCACACAACATCAATTACAAAGCAAATATACACGCCGCAAAATCATTAGAACCTGATCTAATTATCAGCGTAAATTCTGTTGGAACCATGGTAGAGGAATTCCCCCCAGGATCTGTAGGCCTTGTATCAGACGTGCTAGATCTTTCCTCGGGCCCGATGACGTTTTTCGATGATACTGCAACGCATGCAGACAGGACCTCTTGCTTTTCCGAGTTTCATATGGAGAAAATCAATCAATGTCCCGAAAATGGATTGAGCTCATTCACAGGCATTGTGTCTGCACAAAGCAGTGGCCCCCAATTTGAAACCCCTGCAGAAATCGCTGCGCTTAGGGCCCTCGGAGCTCATGTGGTAGGAATGACCCTTGGCCCCGAATCCAGACTAATTAGCGAAGTAGGAGTGCCACACATTGCTCTTTGTTGTTCTTCCAATTGGGCGGCTGGTCAAACACCAAATGACCCTCTTGCACCAATAGACCATGAAATCGTATCCAGCCAAGCCAATGCAACGAGGTCGATATTGGTTGGTTGCATTGAATGCCTCTTTAACGACAATCTAGAATAAAATCCGTTAGTCAAATTAATGACCATTTGGTTTCTCTCATACAATCATGCGAAGAACCACCGTTGATGACTGGATGTCGAGTGATATACACCTTCCATGTACTCCTGATGGCTCTTGGTTGACCATGATGCGACGTGTAGCAGCATTCCACTCTAAACATGATTTTGCTTCCGATGAGAATAATGGCCATGACATGGGGTACAGGATATCCTTGACGATAGAGGAATTAGGCGAGCTATCAGCGTCGATAACCAAAGGCAAACCAAAAGAGGAATCAGCGGAAGAGTTAGCCGATCTGCTTATACTAATACTGGGTCATTCCCTTGCTATGTCTGTTGACCTTGAGGAAGAATTTCATAAGAAAATGGACAAGATAATGAAGAGGGAGGCCATAAAGGGAAACCTCGGATTACGGGTCACAGAATATCTGCCTGAATGACGGGAGAGGTTAAAGAGGCTATATATGGTATAGCCATAGTTCCAGAACGAGATAAGATGATGTGGACGCAAGGTACGCTAATCTCTCAATGAGCCCTCAGAACCTTGTCTTGAATCCTAGGGCCCTTACGATGCACCAACCTGCTCTGGCTTCGAATATTGAAAAGGCTCCCCCGATTACAGCGGCAACCACGCCCAGTTGCCCAAGGGTTTCTGGTATGGGCAAGTACTCGGCATCTAGGATGTAGTAACCGACCGCACCTCCCAGCAGAGCGAAAATACCTCCAATGAAGCGAAGAGTCTTGCCCTTGGCATCTATGTTGCACTCAAACGCCATGAAGTTAGTGCTGCACGCCGAGATATTAACCAGTGTTTAAAAAAAACGTTTCATTCTTTCCGAGTTAACAGCGAGTAAGTAGTGTCATAATCGTCTCCACTTTGATTAGAAAACTCCTCTGATGCTGTGATGGTCCAATCTTCTAGGTTTATCCCATCAAAAATAGTATCGCCTTCGATTTTTTCATGAACTCTGGTTAAGTGAATTTCATCACACTTTGGTAAAAAAAGACGATATATCTCAGACCCACCAATAACCCACAAATCTTCACAACCCTCGGAATACCCTATCTCTATCGCGCGACCATCATATAATGCAACTTCCGCCCCTTGGAGGGATAATTTAGAGTCACGTGACATTACTATATTCAATCGATCTGGCAAAGGTCGATATTTTTCCGGTATGGAATTCCATGTCTTTCGACCCATAACGACAGCGTTGAAACCATCACCAGTGGTTAATTCCCTGAATCTTTTCATGTCAGATTTCAATTTCCAAGGTAAATCTCCATCATTGCCTATGGTATTGTTTTCGTCCATTGCTAAAATCATCTTAATTTTCATTTAATCACACACTTATTGGCGCACTGATGTGTTCGTGATGGGTATAATTCTCGATCAGTATGTCATCGTAGCTGAATCTATCTATCTCCATAATTTCTGGGTTGAGCTTCAAATTGGGAAGCGAGAGTGGTTCCCTAGAGATCTGGAGTTTCGCCTGTTCTATATGGTTGAGATATAGATGGCAGTCCCCACCAGTCCAAACGAACTCTCCCGGCTCTAATCCACACACTTGTGCCATCATATGGGTCAACAGTGCATAAGAAGAGATATTGAATGGTACTCCGAGGAAGGCATCAGCACTTCGCTGATATAGTTGACAAGAAAGAGCGTTATCAGCAACATAGAACTGAAACAGTGAATGACAGGGCATGAGTGCCATTTTACTCAATTCTCCAACATTCCATGCTGAAACAATGATTCTCCGGCTTTCAGGGTTATTTTTTATGAGCTCAATGGCCTGTTCCAATTGATCTATGACATGACCTTCATTGGTTTCCCATTTTCTCCATTGCTTCCCATAGACAGGCCCAAGGTCTCCATTCTCGTCTGCCCATTCATTCCAGATTCTTATCTTATTCTTTTTCAGATATTCAATGTTGGTCTCACCGCTTATGAACCATAGGAGTTCGTGTATGACTGATGGCCAGTGTACCCTTTTCGTCGTCACCGCCGGGAAACCATTGTTCAGCGGGAACCTCATCTGATGCCCAAAGATAGAAAGGGTTCCAGTTCCGGTTCGATCTCCCTTCTTTATTCCCTCGTTCAGGATTCTCCTGAGCAAGTCTAGATAGGTCTCCACCAAATGTACCGGACAGAGACAGTCCTTGAAACATGTGATTATGGAGCGCCCATATACTTCAATGTGGACATAAGTTGATCTGTGAAACTTCTGTACATTTTACCCATAGTGAGCTGGATTTTTTCAGTTTTTGAGTCAAATATCTGAAATATTTCGGCCTCGGTGAGATTAAACCCTCCAGGTGAGGTGAGCCATTGTGAGAAGGTTATTGGCACTCCAAATTCAACTTCAATTGGAGTGAAAAGCCTTATTCTAGCTTTACCGGGTTCCATGAATCTCCTAGCACCCCTTATGCATATGGGTACTACACTTGCATGCGGGAATTTTGCGGCCAACCTCGCTATCCCAGTCTTTCCTTTCTGAAGGTAGGGAGGGGAGGTATGACGGGAACGGGTCCCCTCTGGAAATATTCCCATCCACCCATCATCACTAAGCACGTCCACAGCAGAAGAGAGGGCTTCAGTCCCCCCTGATTCCCTGTTGGTGTCAATCTGTCCGGTTGATATCATCACGAATTTCGTAAATCCCCCATTAAAGTGCTCAGTCTTTGCAAGATATCTCACAGGTATTCTGGCTCCCATTATGACGACAATTGGGTCTATGTGTGAGGTGTGATTTCCTGCCAAAATAACCGGACCATTTCTGGGTAGCCTATCCAATCCCGTATACCTGACATTGGTCAGTGATCGTACCACTGGAGGCAAAGATGCCATCAAGGCTCTGTAAAACAATGGGACGGGCTTAGGAACTCCGGTACCATTCAGACCTGTGGCGTCTGATAGCATGCTAAATGCGTCCTGCATTGGGCTGGCCCGGGCGATTCCAAATTTGATGCTTTTTGCATAACAAGACTTCATGTCACATGTAGCAACCCCCGTGACGTGGGCCGACGGTTAACTTCGACTTCCATCTTCCTCACCATTATGTTGGTTTCCGTCACATCATTGCCAATTTCAGGTGAATACCAAGATGATACTTGGTTGGGGAACGTCATAGGACCGGAGAGATTGGAAGCTGGCGACGAGTTCGGCTGTCAAACACCAGAATCTGCAATGGAAAGCATTAATTTCGATTTTGTTGAGGAATGCAAGGCATATCTATCTGGTAGAATTAATGCATCCAGGTGGGGTGAACAACCGATTTCCATCGGAACCCCCCAAGGCGACCTTCCATTGGAATTTAGAGACGTATTATACAATTCTGGCTTCAGTGTGGTTGGTGACTTGTCCAACTCTGATGATGATAGATTCACAGTCATCCATAGAAACGGTGGTACAGTAGAATCCGGACTCTCAAACAGGAGCTTGATAGAATCTGTAGATGAGGGTGAATTAATATCACTCTATTGGATTGCTAGGATTGATGATATGAATATCAGGAGAGACCGAGATCTAGTAGAATGGTTGTCAGACCAAGACTACTGGTTTACCACTTGGGGGGAATGGGTCACCCATCAAAAATCATCTTCATCTATAACTGTCGAAACCAATTCTAACTCTGCGACCTTTAGCAACCCTACCCTGGGCATTTGGGATACACCAGGCACTGTTTCAATTGAAAATGTAGATCAGGATATCACATTGGAATGGTCCGGTGTGCAATATGATCCATTGGAAAAAGATGAGAGAATCCTGAGGGCAGGGCACAGAGAGGATACTGATGGTCTTCTCTACTTAACAATCCCACCGGGTGATACAGTCACAATTCATAGCGCCCAACCCCTGGCCATTTCCCACGCCCCCTCCATTTTCAATGGTCTGAAAAACGGCATTACCATCGCTGGTCACCACACCACTAACATGAGAGAATGGAGTCAGGATTTCAGAGATGCTCCCCTTAGATTTACTTGGCTCATAGAAAGATCCGAGGTCCCTAGTCCAACACTAGTTTTGCCTTTGCTGTCTATTTCAATATTGATTGCCACACCTGTGATCATTCGAAAAATAATCGCAAACGACAAAGAACATCAGAGGTCTATTTCCGGGCCATCGATAATAACACCATGAGACTTCATCTCAGTGATAATTCTAGAAACAGCATAATCTGGTAGCGCTTCCGGAGGATGGACCCCTGGCGGAACGACGTCTTCATTCTCGATGAGTATCTCAGTGCAAATTGCCGTCACTAACCCTGTCGTTCTGGCCATGGAATGTCCGTCCTTTCCTCCCTCATCAATTAAATTCCACGCCATGACCTCGCCCTCCTCAGACACAGCTTGAACCATTAGCCAAGTGAATTCCGGCGTCTCGTCATCGTGCTCCCACGCTTTTATCACGGCTTCTTGATCGAAGCTACCATCACCAACCTCATCTAAAAAACGTTGAATGTGGCCAGGCCATCTAACGGTATACTCGTACATATCAGAACATGGCAGCGTCTCAATTAGAGACCTCAGTCCGTCTGTCAGGAAACCTTCCATCCCCCCATATCCAGGTACCTCGATGATATGCCTATCCGTGATTGCAGGTACTACGTCAAGTAATCCATTTTTGAGGATTCTAGCTGGTCTGGTGTATTCCTCCAGGACATCAGTAGGAGAAAAAGGCGCCATGTATTTCCATTCACCTATTGGTTCAGTAGGGTTCCCACCAACATATATTTTCAATGAACTCAAATTCCCCATTTTCCTAACGGCGTAGGATGCCAACATATTTGACAACCCTGGAGCTATGCCAACATCCCATAGAATCCTTGTTCCAATTTTATCAGCCTCCAAGAAGCTGGTATTCGGTGTTATTTCACTAAACGACAGGTCTATGATCGTCGGAAATCGCTCACTCAATGCCCTAGTCCAGGCACTCCCAATTCCTCCTGGTAGCATATTGAGCGCTAGGCTACCCTCCGCAGAGGAAATATCCTCCACCGAGAAATTTTGATCAACTCTGTGGGTATTTACATTTCTTAATCCCTCCACCCTACTTGGGTCTAGATCATATGCGTGTATCAGATGCCCCCTCTCCGATAGATATCTGACAACATATGAGCCTACAAGGCCGGTTCCAAGGCAATGAATAGTCGCCATCATCGAGGTCTATGGGTCTTCATTCTTCGACTTAACGGTGAAATATTGCAAAGCCTTGATCTCTGTCAGCGATCGCCAAGTATCATGGAGGACGTCAGGATTGACCCATGGAATTCAGATCAATCGACAGACTACGATCTCTTGGCTGAGAAATTTGGACTTGATAGTATCGACATGAGTAAAATTGAGAATCCCAGTATTTTACACACCAGGGGCTTAGTCTTCGCACAAAGGGATATGGACGTGGTCTTGCAAGCGGCCAGGAGTAACCAGCCGTTTGGTGTTCTCACGGGCCTGATGCCATCTGGCAGGATGCACCTTGGCCACACGATGGTCATAGAACAGGCAAAGTGGTATCAATCACATGGCGCCGATGTCTCAGTAGCTGTGGCAGATTTAGAATCCTTAGCAACACGGGGAGTATCACTCGATAAAGGGAGGAAAATAGCACTTGAACAATATGTTTCGAACTATGCAGCAATGGGATTAGACCCCGATAAAACCCAAGTTTATTTTCAATCAACGAGGCCTGAGGTTCAAAGGTTAGGTTTCAGGCTTGGGAGAAGGACTAACCTTTCCGAGTTAGGTGCGATTTACGGGTTTGAGGGCGATACCAACCTGGCACACGTACAGGCACCACTTGTTCAGGTTGGGGATATTGTCCATCCGATGTTGGACGAATATGGCGGTATTAGACCAATAGTGGTTCCAGTTGGTGTGGATCAGGACCCGCACATACGTCTAACCAGAGATATCGTATCTAAAACACAGTGGTTCAACATAAAACAACATAAAAGTGGGGGTCTACTCATATCTTTGAGTTTGCAACCAGAAAATTTGGAAAAATTTGGAGTCAGTGGAAATGGGAGAATAGATAGGAAGGCCAGGGCTTCAATATTTACAAACATAGAAGAAAAGATGAAAAAACAGGGTTTTGCGGACCTCAACTCGAACCCCAAGCATGGCACTATGACGATACCCGCTGCGACTCGGTATGATGCTATCAGGATACGCTCAGAACTTTCTAAGTTAGAGAGGGAATGGGGAGGCCTCGGTTTTATGGCACCCTCATCAAGTTACCACAGATTTGCCATGGGTTTGACTGGAGGGAAGATGTCATCATCCAAACCTGACACCACTATATTTCTCGATGACTCCATGGAAGTGGTCAGGTCCAAGATCATGAAGGCCCATAGTGGGGGGAAGACGACTGTCGAAGAACATCGAAGATATGGCGGTGACCTGTCCTTGGACGTCGCGTATCAATACCTCAAATTTTTCTTTGAATCTGATGACGTCGAGTTGGGCAGGATCGCAGAGGAGTATCAATCTGGCAAGATACTGGCAGGGGAGATGAAGAATTTGTGTGCGGATCGCGCGGAAGAATGGTTATCGGGCCTAAAGGAGAAACGAGAACATTGGTCAGATAGGCTTCAGGAATTCCTTGCGGAAGACGCGATTTAGAGTCCTAAGTCAGATGCGTCGAATATTGGCATGGTTGGGCCAACAGACAGTCCTTCCACTTCCCCTTCACTGAGACTAGTGTTTCGTGCTTCTTCGTGTAAAATTTTTGAATTTCCCAACGGGTCTAGTAATACCAAAGTAAGTTCGGATTCTTCCCCTGCGATGGCTGCGTTTAGGGCATCTATGTATACCTGACAATCTGCATAGCAACTCTCATCATCATCTTGGGAAGCCTGTCTTTGTAGCATCTCTATTGCTGAAATAAAACGGTTTAGCACACCTTCAACGTTGGATACATAGCCATCCGCAGCGATACCCGGTTCGACTTCGAGATCCAACTCCTCCACCCTAACTGTGCATGAGGACGATCTAACCACCCTAGCGGTGATTGTTTCGCGGTTGATCCCCAATTCCCACTTCGATGGTGTATTATCATCACCTGACAGAAAATCAGTTTTTTTCCATCCACAATCATTGCAGGACAAAGACAATTCAGTATGTTCTCCGAAATATGGAATCTCATGAACATTGACAATCATCCTCACGGTGCCGTTCGTGTAGCACATTGGACAAGATTGTTCGATTATACTCTCCATGCCCTATGCACCATCCTCAAACCCGACTGTATGTGTGTTTGGTAGAATTAGCAGCCTCGTGCGACCAAAATTCAGTAGTTCACCACCAATTTGATTTTCCACCAAGGTCATCAATGGGTTGATAATCTGGTTTAATCGATCCTCATTGTCTATCACAGGTGAAACATCGAGTATTACGATATCGCCTTGGGATACCCAGTTCATCACGTCTACCAATCCGTTGGGATCGTCTATGGTGGCGTTTCTTAGGATAAGGCCGTCTTTATCGGGTATGGGCGCATTAGGGTATAGTTTCCCTAAATCATGGAATGTTGACCCGTCTGAAGGACCATCTATGCCCACTCCCCCCTCGTAGAACGTTCCCATGGGGGTTAGAGGAAACACCCTCCCATTAGGCCATCGGAGAAATTATCCTGAATGGCTTCATAAGGGGGGCCAGAGTGTGGGAGTCAACGGGGATTCCCGTTGGTGTTGTTATGGCTGTCGAAGGAGATGTCATTAAAACTGGAACAAGCACTGTCGGTATCACGTTCAATGGTGGAGTCGTCGTCGGCGCCGATCACAGAGCGACCATGGGAAACTTCATTGCAAACAAAAACGTCAAGAAATTATTCAAAATATCAGGAAGAGTTGCCCTCACAACGGCAGGTTTGGTAGGACACGCGCAGTCTTTGGCACGCATGCTCACGGCGGAACTCGCCCTGTATGAACTCAAGAGGGATAATCCAATGACGGTGCAAGGTGCTGCAACACTTACCGCCAATATATTAGTTGGGAGACCACACTATGTCCAACTTCTGATAGTCGGCGTAGATGAGAGCGGACCAAGTGTCTACAGCATAGACTCCGCCGGCGGCTCGATACCAGACCTATACTGTGCCACTGGTTCAGGAAGTCCTTTCATGTACGGTGTTCTGGAAGACCAGTTCTCAAAGGATATGACACAGAAAGATGCCATCGCTCTAGCTGCCAAAGCCCTATTGGCCTCAGCTCAGCGAGACAGCGCAAGCGGCAATGGTATGGATTTAGCCGTAATCACTATGAAAGATGGATATGTCCAATTAAACAACGAGGAAATATCCGAGATCCTCGCTAACCTTTGACACAATTACATTCCCGGGCTGATGCCCAGCGTTTGATTACGCATTTCACCTGAGGAACTACGAGTTGATGAGATGAGACTTACTTTGAACGAGGTCAAAAAGAGAATCGAAAAAATGATTCCTAAGGGTCTAGACTACGAGATAGACGTCGAGGCTGGATCGATAGCGATAATCACTCATACGCCACGGGAGTTCGGTAAAGGCGGTGGCGAGAGCCTCACTGTAAAAATTGCCAAATCGATAAAGAGGAGGGTCGTGATCCGCCCGCACCGGGACCTCCCATTGACTGAGGATCAAGTCGAACAGAAAATAATGGAGACGATCCCAAACGAGGCACAGGTTCGGAATATTTTCATCGATCCAGCATTATCGGAAGTCACCATAGAATGTGATGACCCCTCCATAGCAGTAGGTCATAAGGGCACAATCATCCAGGCACTAAGAGATGAAATCGGTTGGCTTGTGAACGTGACTCGCGCCCCTGCTTTCGAAAGTAGGACACAACATGACATTCGAAGATACAGAAGGGAGATGGCCGATGAAAGAAGAGGATTATTGAGGAAGTTCGGGACTAGGATATACCGACCAAAGAGACCGGGGCAGCCTTGGGCTAGGATCACAGCATTGGGATCATACAGAGAAGTTGGCAGAGCCATGCACCTAGTAACCACAAATGAATCAAAGGTACTCGTCGACGTTGGTGCCAAGCCAACTGTCAACAAGAATGAGGTTCAACCCTTCTTCAACGCTCCTGAATTACTCCCTCTGGACAACATAGATGCAGTGGTGCTCACCCACGCCCACGTAGACCACATAGCAATGTTGCCCGTCCTGTTCAGATATGGCTATCGCGGTCCCGTTTATTGCACTCCTCCCACAAGGGATTTGATGACTCTCCTACAGATAGATTACATCAAAGTCGCGCAAGCCGAGGGAACTGACCCGCCTTATTCCAAAGCCGACATCCAAGAATGCATCAAGCACGTTGTTGACATCGGGCATGGTGAAAAA
>Ga0163110_10001750_pt1 | contig 11053 bp, 6 predicted proteins | sample CRUFie1St17metaG_FD_108703 | JGI IMG/M metagenome (GOLD analysis project Ga0163110, IMG submission 108703) | Marine microbial communities from the Costa Rica Dome - CRUD Field 142mm St17 metaG | ecosystem: Environmental > Aquatic > Marine > Oceanic > Photic zone | place: Costa Rica: the Eastern...
AGCTGCAGGTCATAAAACACTAATTCCAAAACTTATAGACATTATCAATGAAGAAGATAACAATATGTTAATTATTGCAGGTGGGGTAATACCTAAAAAAGATTATGAGTTTCTTTATGAAAAAGGAGTACATGAAATCTTTGGTCCAGGAACCATTATAGCAGATTCCGCAATAAATATTCTGCAAACACTTTTAAAATCTTAATTTGACAGTTTATACCTTATTCCAAAATAAACTCTCCTACCCATTGTTGGGGCCCAGATCAAGGAAGCATCAAATAAATCAGATTCAGAATTATTATATCCAATTATTGGATTTTCCTGCTTGTATTCTAGAAGATTTTCAACTCCTAGATAAAAGTCAAATTTATTTATCTTGTTAGTAATTTGACAATTAATTAGAGAAAAGGGATCCGAATATTCTTTTGATATTTCTTGATGAGAAGGGATTCTACTTTTTCCAATATAGTTTAAAGTTGCATCAAAAAGCCAATTTTCGTCTAAATTAGAAAAAGTTAAGTTAAAAAGCCCCCTTTGCTTTGGCAATAAAGGTATTTCTTTAAGCTCAGTGTAATCCCACATATTAAAATCTGGATATGTTGTTTTAGCATCATTTAATTTATAAGCTAACTTAAGATCAAATCTGTCAGAAAGAGAATAAGAAAAATCAAATTGTATAGCATTAGAAAATGAAATATTTTGCCCAAAATCAGTCAAATTTGAAAAAGATAAAATTCTTTCGTCCTCAAGATTTACCACAACATGGTTTTCAAAGATAGTTCTATAAAAATCAACATTTAAGGTTCCTTCTCTTTCATTTAAATAAAAACAATGGGTAAAATTAAAACCAAAATTCCAAGCAATTTCAGGTAAAATATTAGCTGAAATAGAAATTTCTCGATTGGAAGCTAAAAGAGAAATATTATCCGCTAGAAAATTTGAAACCCTAAGTGATCTACCTCCACTTAATCTAAATGCAGTTGATTCAGTTGGGTTATACTTGATATTTAATCTTGGAATTCCATATAAATTTTCAGTGATGTTATAGTAATCAGCTCTAAATCCCGTTGTGAGAGTTATGATATTGTCCCAGTAAAATGTATATTCTGAAAAAATTCCTGGTATAATATCTTGTCTATTTTCTTCAAATAAGTTTGCACTGTACCACAATGGAATAATATCAGCTGTGGATAGATTTAATTTATCTAAGCTGTTGCTAAATTGATCAGCGTAAAAGCTTGCACCATAAAAGAGGTTGTCTGTTTCTTTATTAAAGTAAGTTTGACCAACTAAATTTAAATACATTGATTTTTGTACTCCTTCAAATAATTTATCACCGTACTGAGCGTCCATTTCGTGTAATCTAAATGATGTTTGTAGACCAATGCTTTTCCCCTCCTTTTCTGGCATTCTAATTCCTGTTTTGGACGAAAATTCAATTAATTTATTTTCAATTTCTACATCATAATTTATTGGGGCGTTTTCTATGGTACCTCCTTCTCGGTTTTCATAAATTCCTCTTATAAAAAATTGAGCGCCAATATCATTAGATTCATATTTCCATCTGTTTAATAAATTAATCTGATTTAGATGAGGCATATCTAATAAATCATCATTATTTTCATCAATTTCAATATCATGATATGACTGATGAACAAACAAATTAGATTTCCATTTTCCATTTCTTTTTGTAAGTCTTAAGTTATTTTCTAACTTTCCTTTAGCTGTTCCAAAAAAATTATAATAAAGATGCTCTGGTGAGTTTGGCTTAAAATATTCTAAATTTATTTGCCCTGTAAATGATTCAAATCCATTTATAACTGAGCCAGTTCCTTTGATAATTTGTATGCTCTCTATGTATGGACCCGGTGTAAAGGACAGACCAAATGACGATGAAAGACCTCTAATTAAAGGCATATTTTCTTGAGTAATTTGTGTGTATATCCCATCCAGACCTAACATCTTAATTTTTTTAGCACCTGATATTGCGTCACTGTAAGAAATATCGACTGTCGCATTAGTTTCAAAACTTTCTGACAGATTACAACAAGCTGCTTTTTCTAATTCTTCATTTGTAAGAGTTTCCGTATTTAATGAGCTAATTGTTGAAATATTAGAACTTTTCTTTTCCCCTTTAACGTCTACTTCCTTTAACTCTATATTTGGTGATAAATAAAAAATATATTTATCATCAATGATTTCAGTTGCAGAGACCTCATATCCAATAAAGGAAACTAATAAATTTGCAGGATCAGTTGGTGGTTCTTGTATTGAGTAAAATCCATTTTCATCAGTAACTGTTCCGATTGTGGTATTTTCCCAGTATACATTTGCTCCAATTATTGGTATTTGTTTGATTTCTGAAATTTTTTCTAGAACCCTACCTTCAATATTTTGAGAGAATAAAATGTAGGATAGAGAAGTAAAAAAAAATAAAAGAATAGTATTTCTCAATTTTCAAAATTTAAAATAGTATCAACAATAATATCAATACAAATCATTAATTGTTTTTTGTTGATTACTAAAGGTGGCGCAAAACGTATAATGTTACCATGAGTAGGTTTTGCCAATAAACCATTGTCTCTAAGAGACATGCAGATATTCCAAGCTGTCTTACTTTCAGGAGTATCATTAATAACAATAGCATTTAGCAAACCTTTTCCTCTTACAAGTTTTACTAGATTTGATTGTGATAGTTTTTCATTTAATTCACTTCTAAAAATATTTCCCAATTTGTATGCATTTTCTGACAAATCTTCATCCACTACAACTTCTAGCGCGGCTTTTGCAACTCTACAAGCTAGAGGATTACCTCCAAAAGTGGAGCCATGTTCTCCGGGCTTAATACATAACATAACTTCATCGTCAGCCAAAATAGCAGATATTGGAAGTACACCACCTGAAAGCGCTTTTCCCAAAATCAATATATCTGGTCTGGCATCTTCATAGTCTGATGCTAACATCTTTCCTGTTCTTGCGATACCTGTTTGTACCTCATCTGCTATATATAATACGTTATATTTAGTACATAGTTTTCTTACACCAGCCAAATAGCCTTCGTCAGGAACAATAACACCAGCCTCACCTTGAATAGGTTCAACCATAAAAGCAGCAACGTTTTTATCTTTAAGCTCATTTTCAAGAGCATTTAAATCATTATAGGGAATCAGTGAATATCCAGGCATATAAGGCCCAAAACCTTCATAAGAAGTTGGATCATCTGAACTTGAAATAGCAGCTAAAGTTCTTCCCCAAAAGTTTCCATTGGCAAAAATTATTCTTGCTTTATTTTCTTCTATTCCTTTTACCATATACCCCCACTTTCTAGCAAGTTTGTTTGCAGTCTCACCACCCTCAACTCCCGTATTCATAGGTAAAATCTTATCGTATCCAAAAAGTTTAGTAATATATTCTTCATAGTCTGCAAGAACATTATTATGAAAAGCTCTTGAAGTGAGAGTTAATTCAGAAGCTTGATCATTAAGTGATTTAATAATTCTTGGATGACAATGCCCCTGATTTACGGCAGAGTATGCTGAAAGAAAATCATAGTACTTTTTGTCATTTACGTCCCAAACAAATACACCATCCCCTTTTTTTAGTACGACTGGTAAAGGATGATAATTGTGAGCTCCATATTTTTCTTCTTTCTCAATATACAGATTTTCGTTTCCCATTAAAAAATTTTTAGTTACACAAAGATAAAGCTTTAATCCAATAATAACTAAATTTGCCGCGTGTCAAGAAAAAATAGAAGAAAACCAATATCAATAGAAAATATTGAAATTTTAAATACTGCATCCAAAGGAAAATCTGTTGCAAAACACAATGGAAGAGTAATTTTTGTGAAGGGTGGTGTTCCAGGTGATATATGTGACATAACAGTATTTAAAAGAAGAAAAAAATTCTGGGAGGCAAAAATTGAAAAAATTATAAAAAAATCAAGATATCGTATTAAACCAAAATGTACTCATTTTGGAACGTGCGGTGGTTGCAAGTGGCAAAATATGAATTATGAAGCTCAACTTGAATTTAAACAAAATCAAGTCTTAGACAATTTTTCAAAAATAGGTGGTGTAACAATAGAAAAGTTTAATGACATTTTAGGAAGTGATAAAATTTACAACTATCGAAACAAAATGGAATTTACTTTCTCCAACAAAAGGTGGTTAAAAGAAGAAGAAATCAAAAATGATGAAAACATAATTGATAAAAATGCTTTGGGTTTTCATGTACCGGGAATGTTTGATAAAGTAATCGATTTAAAGAAGTGTTTTTTGCAGGAAAACCCATCAAATAAAATAAGAAATTCAGTCAAAGAGTTTGCATTAGAAAATAACCTTTCATTTTTTGACATCAGAAATCAAAAAGGATTTTTAAGAAACTTGATGATTAGAAACACAAATATTGGCGAACTAATGGTGCTAGTTCAATTTTATTATGAGGATAAAAAGAAAATAGATTTATTAATGAATTTTATTAAAAAAAGTTTTAAAGAAATAACCTCCTTGCTATATACAGTTAATGAAAAAGCAAATAATACAATTTATGATCAAAAAATAATTTGCTTTTACGGAAGAAAATACATAACTGAAAAAATTGGTGATTTATCATTCAAAATAGGACCAAAATCTTTTTTTCAAACAAACTCAGATCAAGCAGAAGTACTATATAAATCTGCCAAAAAATTAGCTGATATAACCAAAAATGATACTGTTTATGATTTATATACAGGAACAGGTACAATTGCCCAATTTATAGCGTCAAATGCCAAAAAGGTAATTGGAATTGATTCAGTTCCTGAAGCCATAGAAGCTGCAAATCTAAGTGCAATTGATAATAATATTTCTAATTGTATGTTCTTTGCTGGCGACATGAAAAATATGTTTAGCGACAATTTTATTCAAAAAAATGGCAAACCAGACATTATAATTACTGATCCACCAAGAGATGGAATGCATAAGAAAGTTATTGAGCAATTATTAAAAATAATGTGTAGAAGAATAGTGTATATAAGCTGTAATCCAGCTACTCAAGCTAGAGATATTGCACTACTGAAAGAAAAGTATGAGATATCAAATATGCAAACTGTTGACATGTTTCCACATACTCATCACGTAGAGAATATTTTAGTTCTTGATCTTAAATAAATTTATAAATTTACTGTGTGAATAATTTTTGGGAAAAATTAAAAGAATTATATGAAATGAATCCTACTCTTTTTGGGTTACTTCTTTTTTTAGATTTATTGCTTATATTTTTTATTATTAAATATTTTTTATTCTAATTTTTTCAAAATTTCACTAATCTGAAAAAGAACGGATTTATTTCCATCATTTTCAATAATGTAGTCTGATAACTTCTCCTTTTTACTTTGACTCATTTGGTTGGAGATTATCTTTCTAATTTCATTTGATGTTCTACCGTCCCTTCTCTCAATTCTCATTATTCTAATTTCAGTACTTGCGCTGACACAGATTACTTTATCTAAATCTTTATTTGATTTACTCTCGAATAAAATAGCTGCTTCTTTAAAAATAAATTTAGAGGTTTGATTTTCACACCAATTATTAAAGCTTTCAAATACAAAAGGATGAATTATTTTGTTTAGTTTTTTTAAAACTTCATTGTCATTAAATGCTAACAAAGAGAGTTTTTTTGTGTTGATTAAATTATCAGATTGATATATCTCTTCCCCAAAATTTTCCTTTATTAAAGTGATTAGATTTTGATTAGTATTTAATAGATTTTTGGATACTTTATCAGAATAAAAAACAGGAAAACCCATATTTTCAATTATGTTAGCAACATAGGTTTTACCCACTCCGATTCCACCAGTTATACCAATTTTTAGCATTTTTTACTTTTTCAGTAGTTTATTGTAAATTTCTTCATATTGTGGAAGAATATTTGGCAAGTCAAAAGATTTTGAATGTTCAAAAGCATTATTTTTCATTTTTTTCAATAATTCATTATCTGAAAGTAAATTACAAACATCTTTTGACATTTTTTCAATATCACCAACATTAGATAAATATCCTGTTTTCATATCTAGATTAACTTCAGGAAGCCCTCCGCTGTTTGTAGATATAACAACTGTTCTGCTTGCCATTGCTTCAAGGGCAACTAAACCAAAACTCTCTGTTTCAGAAGGTAAAATAAATATGTCAGCAAAAGATAATATGTTTTCAATTAGTTTAAGTTTTCCCAAAAATTTAACTTTATTAGAAATACCATACTTTCTACATAACTGCTCTGCAGCTAATCTATCTGGACCATCTCCAATCATTAATAATTTGCATTTGACATTTTTACTTGCATTATAAAATACATCTATAACATCTTTAATTCTTTTTACTTTTCTAAAATTAGATATATGTGTTAAAATATGTTCATCCTCATCTGCATAACTTGACCTAAGATGTTTGTTAAACTTTTTTTGATAAAGTTTTAGATCAATAAAATTCGGCACATAGTCAATTTCTTTTTTAATATTGAAATTTTCTAAAGTAACTTTTTTTAAATTTTTTGAAACTGTAGTAACAGCATCAGAACTATTTATAGCATATTCAATAACTGGCTTAAATGACTTATCCTTTCCTAGCAATGTGATATCTGTACCATGCAGTGTAGTTACAATTGGAATATCAATATCATGAGTTAATAAAATATTCTTAGCATTAACTGCAGCAGAAGCATGTGGTATAGCATAATGCACATGAAGAATATCAAGTTTCTCATAAATAGCAACATCAACTAATTTGCTAGTTAAGTTAAGTTCATATGGTGGATATTCAAATAACGGATATGTTGGAACACTGACTTCATGATAATAAATTTTATCAGAAAATAAATCAAGTCTAAACGGTTGACTATATGAGATAAAATGAACCTCATGACCTTTATCGGCAAAAGCAATACCTAACTCAGTTGCCACAACTCCACTTCCTCCATATGTAGGATAGCAAACTATTCCTATCTTTAATTTATTTGTCATTGTATCTAAAAATTTCCTGCATTATATTGGTTCTAATATTTAAATCTAACAATTTTTTATTGTCGGAATTAGGGTGAATTCTGTTAGAAAGAAATATATAAATAATTTGAGTTTGAGGGTCTGCCCATGCTAGAGTTCCTGTAAAACCTGAGTGACCAAAACTATCAAATGATACACATTTGCAAGTTGGACCGCCTTCTTGGTTTTCTAAAGCTGGTTTATCAAAAATAAGTCCTCTCCTATTTTCAGATTCACAAAATTGACATTTAGTAAATTCATTTATAATTTCTTTACTCAAATAAACTTCATCTCCGTATTTTCCTTCTTGCAAAAACATTTGCATGATTTTTGCCAAATCATTTGCATTTGAAAATAGTCCAGCATGTCCACCAACTCCTCCAAACATTGCAGCTCCCATATCATGAACATCTCCTTTGAGTAATTGCCCTCTAAACTCAAAATCGTTCTCAGTTGGTATAATTCTTTCAAGATCAATATGATCTTTAGGAAGATAACAAAGATTTTCCATACCTAATTTTTTGTAAAAATTGGAGTTTAAATAGTTTGCAAATTCATCATCTGTAATATTTTGAGCTATTTCCTTAATTAAATAAAACCCTAGATCGCTATAAACATACTCATTTTCATCTAATAAGTCTGAATTTATTATACTTTGAATTATAGAGTCAGTATATGTAAAATGCAAAAAAATAGAATCTGCAACTTTTACAGAAAATGTATCACTTTCAAATTTTGAATATAAAGTATCTCTTAGTTTAATATATCCATTTTCAGAGTCTTCAACTAAGGTTTTTCTGTAAAATGGTATCCAAGGAACTAATCTAGCTTGATGTGATAAAACATCTCGGATTTTAAGAGTATCTTTATTTGAACCAACTAGGTCTAAATAATCACCCAAAGAATTGTCAAGATCAAAGTTCTTTTCATCTACTAACTTCATTATTGCGGGAGCAGAAGCTGCAATTTTTGTAATTGAAGCTAGATCATAAACATCAGAATTTTTTACTTTTTGTTTATTTTTATATGTATGATATCCATACGATTGATTAAAAATCACATCACCTTTTTTTGCAATTAATATTTGACAACCAGGCATAGCTTTCTGAGAAATTGCATACTCCACTATGCTATCAATTTTATATTTTAAGATTTTATTAAAATTTGAACTTAAATCTAATGAATATGATAGTCTAGTTGAATCTGTTATTAGACCACTGCCAATATCAAAATGTTTGGTGCTAACAGGCAAAGAACCCGAAATACTCAAACCACCAAAAATTGATTGTGCTACAACCATTTGCGCCAATTCACTATTTTGATAGCCTAAAACAATACCATCAAAATTTGATGTAAATAAAAAAGAATTTAAGCTATATGGATTTGCAAAAACAGTTACAATTATTTTTGATTGTAGAGCAATTGTTTGTAAAAAAATATCGGTATTTTTTGATATTTTGTAGTCTTTCCATGCATTAGCGTTTGACTTATGAACGCTAGCAATTACTAAATTATATTTTGACAATTTATCTAATATAAGAGCTTGAGATTTGATATCTGCATTTTCAGAAATACTAAATGTATCAACCTTTGCATATAAGTTAAGCTCTTTCTGAAAAGGCTTTGCCTTTTCACCAATTGTTAAGCTGGCTATTTTTAGCGTATCTAACCTTTTTAAAGGTATTAAATCATCATAGTTTTGAAGTAATGTTACAGATGATTTAATTAATTTGTGATTTATTCTCCTTGTTTTATCAGTTATTAGACTATCCCCTATATTTTCAGTAATTATTGGCTTGTAGTTGTTAAGTCCCATCCATTTCTTTGCTAAGAGAACTTTTTTACACTTTTGATCAATTTCACTTTTGCTTATTAGTCCCTTGTCAACTGCCTTTTTGATCATTTTAATTGCTCTTGGCACATCCTCGGCGCATAATAAAATATCATTTCCTGCAACAAGAGCCTTTACATCTAATTCTCCTGGATCATACAAGTCACTAACTGCTTTCATATTTAAACCATCGGTAAATTTTAATCCTTTAAAACCCATTTCATTTGATAGTAAATCAGTAACTACATTTTTTGATAATGATATTGGAGTTTTGTCAGTGTTATCTAAAGATGGAATAAATAAATGAGCCGTCATTATACTGCCAAGTCCATTATTTATTAAATACTCAAAAGGTTTAAATTCGACTTTATTTAATCTATATTTCGAATGCCTGATAATAGGAAGTGTTTTATGTGAATCTTTATCGGTATCTCCATGACCAGGAAAGTGCTTAGCACATGCTAGAATATTGTTTTCTTGTAGCCCTTGCATATAGGCAAGTCCAAGAGAAGATACATTTTCAACACTTTCTCCAAATGATCGATTGTTTATAATTGGATTTTTGGGATTAGAATTAATATCTACGACGGGAGCAAAATTTATATTAATTCCTAAAAGTTTACACTGCCTTGCAATCTCCTCAGCCATCTCATATACTAAAGCAGAATCTTTAGTTGCCCCAACAGTCATTTGCCAAGGAAATCTAAGTGCAGAATCCAATCTCATTGAAACTCCCCATTCAGCATCTAAAGCAATCATTAAAGGAATTTTAGAAATAGATTGATAATAGTTAGTAAGTATTGCCTGTCTCTTGGGGCCACCTTGCAAAAACATTAAACCACCTATCTTGTGTTTTTTTACTAATCGTGTAATTTCTTTTTTATGATTTTCTGACTTATTTGAATAAGCTATTACCATAAATAGTTGAGCTATTTTTTCTTCATATGATAGATTTGTTAAAATACTATCAGCCCATGTCTGATCTTTTGTGAAAAAAACAGGTTCTTTAATTTGTTGAGAAAAAACATTCGAAGATAAAATAACAAATGTAATTAGCTTAAGAAAAATTCTTTTCATTACAGGCAAAAATATAAATTCACAGTATTCTTTTTAATTAATTTATTTACTTAAAAAGTTGATTTATCAACGTTTTCTTAAGATTATAATTTTTTATTTTTGTTTATAATGAAAGCACCAAATTTTCCTTCTTTTTTTAAAAAAACAGACGCAAATAAATTTAATTTTAAGCCAAGATACTATAAGGAAAAAATCGAAAATAAAAAGAGGATTCTTTTCCAAAGAAACTACGATTCCAAATCATCAAATGCTAGATCCAAAAGAATAATTTTCATAATTATTGTTCTATCTTTGTTAACTTACTTCTTTTTTCAGTAAAGCAGAAATAAATTGGATATAATCAACCTTTTACCAGAAAACATTGCAAACCAGATTGCAGCTGGAGAAGTTATTCAAAGGCCTGCATCAGTTGTGAAAGAAACAATTGAAAACTCAATAGATTCTGGTGCTAGTGAAATTCAACTTTACATAAAAGACTCAGGAAAAACATTAATACAAATTGTTGATAATGGCTGTGGGATGAGTTTTAATGATGTTGAAAAGTGCTTTCTAAGGCATGCTACTTCAAAAATTAATAAAGTTGATGATTTATTTAAAATTAAAACTATGGGGTTTCGTGGGGAAGCTATGGCATCAATTGCATCAATTGCACAGGTTGAATTAGAAACTAAACTAAAAAATAAAGAACTTGGAACTAGAATCATTATTGAAGGAGGAAAGATAAAAAACAAAATTGAAAATAATTGTGCAGATGGAACATCAATCAAAGTAAAAAATATTTTTTTTAATGTTCCTGCAAGAAGAAAATTCTTGAAATCTGATAGTGTTGAAATGCGACATATAGTTGAAGAATTTAATAGAATAGCTCTTATTAATTATAACTGTAAGATGCAACTGAGTCATAATAACAAGGAAATTTTGTTTTACCCAAAAAGTAATTTTAGACAAAGAATAGTTAATGTCATTGGTCTTAAAAACAATGAACATCTCGTTCCAGTAAATGAAAAAACATCATTAGTTGAAATAGATGGGTTTATTTGCAAACCCCAATATGCAAAAAAAACAAAAGGAGAGCAGTACATCTTTGTAAACAAGCGATTTATAAAAAATACTTTTATTCAAAATACTAT
>Ga0163110_10001751_pt1 | contig 11053 bp, 6 predicted proteins | sample CRUFie1St17metaG_FD_108703 | JGI IMG/M metagenome (GOLD analysis project Ga0163110, IMG submission 108703) | Marine microbial communities from the Costa Rica Dome - CRUD Field 142mm St17 metaG | ecosystem: Environmental > Aquatic > Marine > Oceanic > Photic zone | place: Costa Rica: the Eastern...
GAAAATCTTTGAGGGAGGTTGGTGTTCGGATGGCTTTTAGTCTAAAAACTAAAATGAGCTAATTTTAACTAGCCATTTTCATTAATGACAGGGTGTCACTAAGTTTCCACGCAGTAGCTTTGCTTGTCGGGGTGGCTTTCTCTAAAATTCAAGAAACATCACTAATGGTAGCCAGCATTACCGTAAGAGACCACTCGGCCACTTTGGACAGTGACTGTTAGGTCATGGCAAAGCAATTGGTCCAATTACCAATATCTGGTATAATTACTATATCAGACTTGATGCGGAGAATTTTTTTAGGTTTGGAAAATCGAAAATGCTATTGGTAGGCTATCAATCCTCCGAGACGTTAAACGAGGAAAACTGGATGCAGTTTTGTTGCATGATTGCTTACCACCAAATCTATAAAGCTAGTAAAGAAAATCAAGAAAAAATGGGAGACCAAAAAGACTCCAAGTGGGGGGAAATATTGTCACCCAGCAAAGTCCAAAACGAGGTACGGGTGATTTACTGAAGCAGCTTCCAGCGATTACTTTGAAAGTAAAACTCAGAGGCAGAACTTCTGGTAATCAAATGGGAGCTGAAATTATTGTCAGACCTGAGTGAAATTGTCAAAAAGTTAGCGTCACAAACCAAATAAAATAAAGGTTTCTCAACCTACAAGTTTAAAGAATACCCAAATTCTCAAACTCCAGAGTTAAATACAACGGCATCAAAAGGGAGTACCCGTCGAAATCATATCGATGATCGACACAATTCAACAAATGCCTTTGTATGAGGTGTCGATACCACCCTAAAAATATCTTTTTTTGATCAAAAAAAGTCCGTGTCAATTTATCCAATTAATTTCGAGAAATCCTTGTTTCTGTGGATCTTGTCACTCCAGTTCTCTTGTTTCTCAGTAAAGCAGCTTTTAAGCGATAATATCGCCTGTTGCTTCTAGCGATCTGCGTTGAGAATTCCATATTTGTTCGATGTCTCATTCATTGATCGTTAGGTCCCCTTTGATTGCATCTAATCCAACCTTCGCTTTAAAGTCATCGGTATAATTTTTATTCTTTTTTTAGCATAAATCTCCCTTATTTTCATCATCTCAGTTTAGTATTTTGTGTCTCTTACTGTGGCCCGAAAATTGGAGAAGATTATAGCCTATGACCACCTTCATAAGGCAAAGCCAAAGGTGCAATAAATGCCAAAATTGAATCTCTGGTCAATATCGTCAATAAATTGGCAAAACAGTCCGCTCTTGATTTGTGCCAGTTAAAAATTTCATTTAAACTAATCGTTAGACGATTAAAGTGCTTTTTTATTCTGCATTTTGCAAATTTTTCTTCATGTGAAAAGCTTTAGGTGATTATTGACTTGCAAATTTGCAGATAAAATTAGAAAATGAAAGATTAAAAAGTGCTTAATTCCAATTCCAGTCAACAAAGTTAACAGCGTTGTTAATGGAAATAAAAAAAACTGTTGTAGTGTAAATAATCTTAAAAAAATTTAAGGATGGTAGACAATGTCTTGTTTTAGTGGCTATATTTTTTCTAAAAAAACGGACTTAAGTGCGGTTTTTGGACAAAAAAAACTTACGTACAGTAAACTTAGTGATCAATCTATGGCTTTGTCCGTAATTTTAAAGAAAAATTATGAAGTTAGGCCTAGAGATCTAGTGGGCATAATGATGGAAAAAAGCGATAGACTTCTTGTGGCTATGCACTCAATATGGCTTTCTCAGTCTGCCTTTGTCCCCTTAGATCCTAAGCTTCCGGAAGAAAGACTGTTGCATATGGTAAAAGATTCTGGAATAAGAACTATAATTACTGAAAGCCCTTTTTTAATAACAATTTCTAGATTGTCTTGCAAACTAGGCAGCTCTTTGTTTATCAAAACTTTTATCCTAGACCATTACGTTCAGGAGACATTAGTCTGTAATAACTATCCTGATAGTTTTAACAAAAAAGAGAGGCCTTTAGATTCTTTAGAGGCTCCAGCCTATGTTATTTATACTTCTGGAACTACCGGTGCCCCAAAAGGAGTGGTATGTAGTCATAAAGGTTTGTTAAATTTATGTAAAACATATGTCGTTAGGCATAAAATTAATGCATCAACGAGAACTCTTCAATTTTCAAATATAGGCTTTGATGCTTCTATAGCTGAAATATTTCCAACACTTTATGGCGGAGGAACTTTGTATTTTGGATCTCGTGATGACACTGCTCCAGGTGAAAAATTAAAAGAATTTATTAAAATACATAAAATAAATTACATCAGTTTGCCCCCTACAATACTGGGCGAAATGAGCAAGTTTGTTAAAGAATTAGGCACCCTCAAAACTGTTATATCTGCTGGTGAGCCTTTGCTAAAAAACATAGCGCGTCATTGGATTAATGATAAGCTGGATTTTTATAATGCCTATGGCCCGAGTGAAGTTACGATTTGTGCAACGATGCACAAAGTGGATAGTATTGGTGATGATGTTTATGATTCAGTTACTATTGGGAAGCCCATAGAAAATGTTAAAATCAAAGTAATGAGATCTGAAGAAAACTCTACAGATTACGAGCAGTGTGGAGAGCTTTTAGTTTCAGGTGACGGAGTAATCAACAATTATTACATAAATAATCCTGAATTAAATAAGGAAAAATTTATAAATTTTTCAAAGGAAGAAGGTGTTGTATATTATAAAACCGGTGACAAAGTTGTTCAGAATAGTGACGGATACCTTTTTTTTGTTGGTAGAAGTCAAGATGGACAGGTTAAAATAAGAGGTTTTAGAGTACAATTAGAAGCGATAGAAAATGTTATTTGTTGCTTTCCAGGGATATCTACTGCATCGGTAAAAGTTGTATCAAAAGGAAAATCTAAATATATTTCTGCATATTATTGTACAAAAGATGGAGGAATAGATATTTCTGAGTTGCGCGAGTTTCTCAAAGAAAAATTGCCACATTACATGATACCAAACTATTATACACATCTAGATATCATGCCTCTTAAGAGCAATATGGCTAAAGTCGATAAATCTGCTCTACCTCTACCAAAGGAACTTCAAGAAGAAAAGATCAACATTGTTAGCAGTGAAAAAAGTATAGATGAGTTCCTAATAAATAAAGATAATTTGGAAGTTTTGTGTATAATTTTTGATAAAATTTTTAAAAAAGCTGTTGGAACAACCAATCCTGATGATAATTTTTTTGAAGCTGGCGGAGATTCTTTAAGCGTTGCTTCTCTGGTTGAAAGTATAAAGAAATATTTGCATTTTGACCTTCTCATAGCTGTAGTATATGAAAACCCTACCCCCAGAAAACTATTAGAAGTGTGTTTAAATCTACAAGAGACTGCGGAACAAAATGTTGTTGACATCGAAAAGTTTGTTCATAGCCTAAATTGTAGTGCAAACTGTGATGAAATTCATTTTAACGGTAAGCATTTCGATAAGAGTGGGCCAAAAAATATTTTTCTTACCGGAGGTACGGGATTTCTGGGAGTACATTTAATAGAAGATCTTGATAAAAACGATCGAGTTAATAAAATATATTGTCTAATTCGAGCTCATGATAAAGATCACGCATTGGAAAGGTTAAAAAAATCTTTTGATAAATACAAGTTAGAGCTTGGTGAAAAAAAACTCAAAAAGGTTATCTTTTTAGCGGGAGATTTAGAAAATAAGAAGTTTGGATTAACTAAAGATGACTTTGATTTTCTTTCTAAAGAAGTGGACATAATACTACATTCAGCAGCAGATATTAACTATATATCATCTTACTCATCAATAGAGAAAGCCAATGTAGAAAGCGTTAAAAATTTAGTTAAATTTTCTACTAATGTGAAAATTAAAGAATTTCACTATATATCAACATTAGCTGTTTTAGGTGCAGGAACACTAACGAAGTTTCAAAATATCTATGAAGATTTTAGTCTTGACCTGAGTGCTCCTGTTTTGCACTTTGAAAATGCCTATACTCAGAGTAAATGGGTTGGTGAGAAACTGTTGAATAATCTTGCGAAGAAGGGAATTCGTACGAATATCTATCGCCCTGGATTTATTCAAGGACATTCTCTTACAGGGGCTTCTAACACAACTGATCTGTTTTGCCGTTTATTGATGGGTAGTATACAAGCTGGATTTTATCCTTATTATCCTTTTAAGTATTGGCTTCCAGTACCAGTAGACTACGTATCTTCAGCAATAGCTTTTATAGTGTGTTCAGAACAAAAATTAGGGAAAATCTATCATTTAATTTCGAACAATGAATTTTCGCACAATGAAATATTTGAATATATAGCCTCTCTTGGTTATAAGATGGATAAAATATCACCTAAAAAATGGTTGGAAAAATTAACTCTTTTGAAACAAGAGAATCACTTATTTCCTTTAGTAAACTTTCTGACCCAGAAGGTTTACTACAATCAAGAAACTATATTGGATGTTCATCATTATACTCCTAAAGTACATGATTTTAATACTAGAGAAGCTTTAAAATTATCTAATATTGAAATTCCTAATTTTGATGAAACATTAATAAAAAAATCATTAAATTTTTTCAGAAATGAAGGATACATTTAGTTCAAAAATGTTAAACTTGTGTCAAAAAAGGGGGGGTTACTCATGACATCACATATTCAACAGCAGTATGTTAAAGAAAAAAAAGTTTTGATATTAGGCCTAGGGGAAATGGGAAGCGCTGTAGCAACAAACCTTGCTGAAAATCAGAAAAATGTGAAAGTGAATTTGTGGAATCGAACTTATAGCAAAGCTAAAGAGTTAGAAAAAAACAAAGGTCTGTCAGTATTAGAGTCTCTAGAAGAAGCTCTAAATGATAGTCATCTTATTATCAATGTCCTTAGCTGTGATAGCAAGACAATGAAAAATATTTTTAGGCCTTATGAAAAGTACTTGGTTGGTAAGAATATACTCCAGTTTACAACTTTGGACTTACTTCAAGTTGAGGAAATGAACAATTACTATGAAAGTCTCAATATGGGGTATTTGGATGGGGAGTTCGTTTCTTCATCTGTACAAGTTCTTGCTGGAAAAGCATTTGTAGTTGTTTCAGGAAAACAAGAAACGTTTTCTTTTTTTAAAGAGATAATTAAAAATTTTGGAAATGTTGAGTACTTCTCAGAGAATATTTTAGCTGCAAAAACAGTAGGGCATTCTCTCTTTGGGGTGTTGTATTCTTCAATATTCTTGTTTATGCATTCTTGTAGTGTTATTAAAAAATCAAAAGTTTGTGATTTAAAAAAATTCTATGACATATTTTTTTCTGCTTACCCAACAGCTGTCTCGTGGATGAAAATATTATCAGAACAGGTAGAGGAAAATGAATACAGCGGTTTGAAGGCAGGCTCTACAATAAAAATTGATATGAATGGTTATGGACATACTATAAATATTCTTGAACAAATTGGAATGAATTGTGAAACACATAAAAGCATATATGGCATCATGAAAAAAGCCTATGATTGCGGTTTTGGTGACAAGTCTTTGGCTAAAATTTCTGAATTGTTTTAGTAAAGAAGATGGAGGTTTGGGGTTGCAGCAATGTATCGTCTTATCAAGCTAAAGAAACTATTCCAGCCTGATGTTAGTATCTGCGGTATTATGCACTTTCGATGGTCATTGATGTACTGATTAATTACATCATCCGTAACAAGTACTAAAATAACCTCTAGCTTCCTGCCCAGAAATGACGACACCAATGCTGTTTTCGGAGATGTTCTACCCTCTTTAATATTCTCCCTGGCGGTCAACCAAGTGATAATTTTGAATATATTTCCAGTGATTTTCTACTCTCATGACCAAAACAGAGTCGGATCATCGCATCATCTACCTGGAGTTTTGAAAAAATCCAAAGAAACAGGGATTTCTCCAAACTAATTCGATAAATTAACATGGGATATCTTTTGATCAAAAAAAGATATTTTTAGGGTAGTATCGACACCTCATACAAAGGTATTTGTTGTATTGTATCGATCATCAATATGATTTCGACGGGCATCGACTCCCTTTTGGTGCCGTTGTATTTAATTCTGGGTTTGAGAATTTGGGTATTCTTCTCAACCCTGTACTGATTGAGAAACCTTTATTTTCTTTCGATAATTTCAGACCCCCACTTGATTACCAGAAAGTCTACCTCGGACTTTATGGCACTGAATTATCTAATTTTGGCGCCATCGCCAAAAAAAAATTCTAATGAGTTTTAGTGTTACCGGATCTGTTTGTCAGCTTTTTCAAATCCGATAAAGAAAAATCTAACTGCCAACAATTTTCAATAATCCAGTCAGTGGCTTTATTAAATTATGTGTAGTTACTCCATGCGTTTCTAATAATTTAATCAACTTCCTGTTGATAAGTGCCGTCCTTGGTTATTGCTGGTACGTAATTTTAATGCAGCAATCAATTGGAAATACTCTAGCATTTGCTCATGAGACATAATACGCGGCGTGTTAAAATCATCTCGATGAATCAATTCACAGTTGATGGGCTGACATTAAATGCTTCTGCCATTTGCAGGATTAACTCAGAACGTTCTCGGCTATAACGTTGATAATCTTCTAACTTGTGATGTAAGGCTAATAATTGTTCTGTATTTGTTTTTCCATCTAATATTCCACCCGTTTAATCTTATTTTTCTTAAGCCAGTTACTGAGATTAGATGGTGTTGTATCATATTTTGTAGCGATAAATTTTTGCGTTGAGCCATTGGTGATTAATGCTTTAATTTCGCTTCGGAATTTGTCTAATTTGCTTTTTCCTGGGCCCTTAGGTCGTCCCAGTGCAATACCAGCTACTTTTTTGGCATGTAGAGCCTCAATTGTTCGTTTAGAAATCAAATCACGCTCGATTTCTGCAGCCATCGAAAAAGCCATAGCCATGATTTTACTTTGTATTGAGTCATCTAATTGCCAGTTTCCTTTAACAGAATAAAGACGAATGTCTTTTTTAATCGCAATAGATAAGATTTCCATGCATTCAAGCATGCTTCTACCAAGACGCGATAATTCATTAACAATGATTACATCACCTGAATGAAGACTATCAAGGATAGTGGCAATTTTACGTTTTCGCCAAGAGATTTTACCTGAGCTCTTTTCTTCGATGAATTTAACTTGTCCGAGTGCTTCATTATTTGCCAAGTGTAAAATTTCAGCCTTATTTTTACTTAAGTCTTGGTCAATTGTTGAGACTCGTAAATATGCAACAACTTTTTGTGACGTTTGAGCCAAAATATACCCCCTAAAATCATAAAATTCGACAAATACCAAAATATAATACTTAAATTATAATAAAAAATATTATATTATCAATGAATTATATTGTTTTATTAGAATTGTGAAAATGAGTGTTAAAAATGAATGAAAAATAAAATGATTCTATGTGCAATTAATGTGAGCCAGATTTTAAGAATTTGCAATTAATACGAGCCTAAAACCAATTAGAAGTGCACTTAATTTGATCCAAAAGTTTTACAAAAGCATGAACCCGACTCAAAACTAAAGCGAGCCGTTACACCTATGAATTATAGACAAATCAATATAAAATAGTTATAAACTGTACCTTCGAAACACTTCATTCAAACTATATTGATGAGTTCGTCTGATTTCTTTTGACTGAGCCCATTTCTCAATCAGATTAAACTCAGGGGAATAAGGCGGTAAAAATAGCAACTTTATGGCCTTGAGATTTTTAATCGATTCATGCTTGTGAAAACTCGCATCATCTATCTACAAATACCTTTTTTCAGGCAGCTTTGAAAGTAAATCATCTTTAAACCCAAGTTTTAAAAACTTCGGTATCAATATTGCAAGTAAACAATGCCAAATGCCAGTGGATAGATCATAGCTATACTCAATTATATTTTAAAATCAAAAAATTATAATCTAAATAAATTGATTTATCTATATTATGGAGTATATTTTGGCAGTGGTTAATCAAGATTACATTACTAAATCGATTAATCTTGGATAGAAGTAGCATCACCAGGCTAGCTGTCATTGGTCTAAGCACTGTTATAGGCTGCATCAAATACAACCAAGACATCTTTTATCCGTCAAGTGATTGTTCTCGTCTTTGACAATATTGCATCATTGGTTAACCCCAAACACAGTATCTTTTACTAATGCCCAGGTACTCTGTTCTGTTAAGTACAACACGCAAAAATAGTTATGAACGATCGTTACAGTCTCCTTGGATTTATATAGAAAAATCAACATAAAATAGTTATAAAGTCTACGCTTTACCGAAAGTGATTTAGAAAGTATGAGAATCAAAGAAATCAAGCAGCTTAAAAATATTTTGAGTGCTGAAACTGGTAAGAGGAACGATGCGGGTATTGAAAAAACGGCCTGTACTACAACTTATTACCTATAAAAATCTTATAACCTGAAAAATCAAGATCAATAATTTTTATATCACAAAATCCTGATTTTTCAAGAATACCTACAATATCCGACTCAGAGTGTTGTTTCCCCTTGGTCCATTCGAGCATAGATAAAGAGTAAAGACAAGGTATCAAACTTGGTTTTTTCCTGTCTAAAGGCAACTCCAGGACAATTATTCTAGATCCAGAACCTAAAGAAGAATAGCTTTTTTCTGCCAAAATATCACATTCTTTCAAAGTATAATCATGGAAGACATTTGAATAAAAATGAAAATTAGCCACAGGAAACGGGGTCGTCCACATATCTCCATCAACAAAATTCATTTTACATGCCAAGTCCTCTTTTTTCGATTTCCAAAATTTAGCAGCATGATAATTTGGCTTTGAAAGATCGAATAATAAAAATTTAAGTTTTGGAAAAAACTCAGCTGCTGCTGCTGAATGAGTTCCAGTACCAGAACCAATATCCAAAAAAACACCATCTTCTAAGGGCTCAATTTTGGTTGGCCATATTCTTGATAAGACATAAGAATGGCTATGCATAGCTTTATTGAAAATTTCCGCTTTTTCAGAAGATACCGAAGTTTCTGAAAAAACATCGCTATCAACATGGCTCCTTAGAATTAAATTTTTAAAGTCGTCATATGATGCCATCCCCATAGTCAAATCACAGAAAATTTGATCTCCAACACAATAAGGACCATCAGGTTTAAACAATAAAGAGCCAGTATCAGAAATTCCATATTTTGTAAAACTTTCGTTATCATTAATTACTTTTAAGTAGCCAAGATGGACAAGAAGTAGGACTAATGGTTCTGCAGTTCGTTCTGGTATATTAACTGTTTTTGCACACTCTCCTACAGTCATTGGTTCGTGGAAAAATGCTTCAATAATTTTACTTTCATATGCAAAAAACAAACCATAATTGAGATAGTGTATAAGAGGATAATTGTTAAAATCTTCAACTTTTTTATAATTTTCTATGCTCATAAACATCCTTTCTCTTTTTTATTACTGTCACATTCTTTATAACTACCCTATGAACACAAGCTCCACAGTTTTTTATAAAATCTTCTGATACAAGTTTCATGCAGGACCCGGACGGCATGAGTTTTGATCTCTCTATACTGTCCATCCCAAGAAAATCTCTATCCGCGCGAATAAATAACTTTTCCTTAAGTTGATACCAATTTTTAACAACGTTTAGAATTTCTGTCTGTTTCCAATTTTACAAGGCCAAAATTGATTAATAATTGTAAAATCTAAAATTTTCATATCTTTGAAAGATTGAAAATTTGTTGCTCATAGAACCATATTTTTGTTAATACGTAATACTTTTTATAGTTATCTCTCAAAAAAATAATAGATTTCAGTATTTTTTACTTTTCCAAAATATAAAGTTTTTTATTAAAGGCTGTAGCTAAATCTAGCAAATCTTCTTTTCCTGGCGATACGACGAAGGGAACTTCTGTAACCCAGAGTTTAGCTTCCCTACATGCTTTAAAAAGACTTGTTCTATATAAAACATATTCTTTACAGTCTTCATTTTCAAAGTGCTCCTCAAAATACGGTTTCCCGAGTATGCCAGATATTTCTGAAAACTCGTCATACTTTTCTCCTACACCTAAACTTGGTTTCGTATAGATATTAAATTTATCTTCTAACGTCTCTTTTCTAATTTTGCTCTGTATATAGTCTATGGGCATGACAATTAAAATAATAATCCCATCTTTTTTAATAGAGCTATATAAATGCTTTAGAAATGACACTAACTCACTATAGTTTTTCGCATAAAGTGAAGAAACAGATAATGCGACATCAAAGTCACCTAAATTTTTATCGTAAGGATCCAAACTGCTTTTTCTTATCAGTGAGATATTTGAAAATTTATTTTTTTTTGCAAAGTTTAATATTCTTGATGCAAAAGTCATATCTAAATCTATTCCAGTATAAGAAGAGATTCCATCATTACATAAATTCTTAAAATAGAAACCTGTACCAAATCCAACTTCGTATAACGAAGGATTTTTAGAAAAATTTATGTTATTTTTAACGTTATGTAGTAATAAGTCTAAAAATAATTCTGAATTTTCCAGAGAAATGTAACTTTCTTCCACTGATCTCATGTATGAATTTGAATGGTTTTCTATATCTAGGCTTTTCATGCAATCCCCGGTAAATTATAAAACTAACATTTCCGTGTTATTCTACGCATATTTTTTAAATATACAATCAGCTTATAGCATATTTTTAAGAGATCAGAATTTTTCTTAAATCTTTTTTTATCATTGGGCTGCTGAGATTATAATTGGATTTTTCCCTTTCCTTTCTTGTTTCTATGGAATTCAATTTTCATAAGGATTAGAATGTAACACGTTAACCCAAAAGTCATGGAAAAAATGTCAAATTTTACCCTACCTACTAGATATATCTTCATTGGAAGTAGTCTCTCAAACCATTAATACAAAAGGAGATATTGTATTTACCGTCAAAAGCACGTGCACCAAAACAACCTGTCATAAGTGTGAAAATCTAGTAAGAGGAGATAGTCCCGGTCCCCTCACAACACTGTACAAGTTTTATCACATAAGGCGGTTCCAACTAACTGTTTAACAAGAATTATTACTGCCTTTTCAGGCTAATGAGGCCTTGACGTCCAAACCATGCATTATTAA
>Ga0163110_10001752_pt1 | contig 11051 bp, 2 predicted proteins | sample CRUFie1St17metaG_FD_108703 | JGI IMG/M metagenome (GOLD analysis project Ga0163110, IMG submission 108703) | Marine microbial communities from the Costa Rica Dome - CRUD Field 142mm St17 metaG | ecosystem: Environmental > Aquatic > Marine > Oceanic > Photic zone | place: Costa Rica: the Eastern...
AGATTGATGCCTGTGGTATCCTCAATATTGTCAATGATCATACAGGTACTAGCGATGCAGATGGAAGCTACCCTGTGGGTATTACACAAGTGACATGGACGGCTACAGATGTAGGAGGCAATACAGGTAGTTGTGCAATGAATGTCATCGTATCTGGAGATATTACGCAGGGAGTTACTTGTCCGCCAGATGTAACACAAGCAGCAGATGCAGGTACATGTCAGGCGTTTGTGACCATTCCATCTCTATTTGCCTCAGGCAATAGTTGTGGTATCGCCAATGTCTCAAATAACTATACAGGTACAAATGACGCAACGGCTGTCTACAATGTCGGAACCACTTCTGTGACATGGACAGTAACGGATATGAGCGGCAACTTTGCAAGTTGTGTGATGAACGTAACGATTACAGACAATATCCTGAACCTTACTTGCCCAGGCGATATCGTTCGCCCTGTTGATCCAGGTCAATGTGATGCAAACGTTACGGTTCCACCATTTACGATTACAGACAATTGTGGGGTAAGTTCCCTCACGAATAGCTATACAGGTACTTCGGATGCTTCTGCCAATTACCCAGAAGGGGTAACGCCCGTTATTTGGACGGCTACAGATGCTAGTGCCAATACGGCTAGCTGCGTCATGTTTATTTGGGTGACGGATAACGAGAGTCCAGCTATTACGTGCCCTGCGAATATTACTCAATCTGTTGATCCAATTGGATGTGGTGCGACAATCAATGTCCCTGCACCGAATGTAAGCGATAACTGTGGAGTAGCATTGGTCGTGAATGACTTCAATACCTCTATCAATGCGAGTGGTAACTACCCAATTGGTAACACCAATATACGTTGGACGGCTATCGACATAGATGGTAATTCTTCTATCTGTGATATGACGGTAACGGTAATTGACGATGTGGCTCCTATATTTGAGAGTTGTCCATCAGACATGACGGTTGCTGCGGATGTCGGACAATGTAATACAGTCGTGACGTGGGATCCTCCTGTACCAGGCGATAACTGTAGCCAGAATACAATCACTAGCTCAGATCTTCCTGGGGATGTATTTGTGATTGGCTCAACTACGGTCAATTATAATGTAACCGATGCCAGTGGCAACTCTTCTTCTTGCCAGTTTACGGTAACTGTAGAGGATGTGACTGCACCAAATATCAGTTGTCCAGCAGACGTGATACAAGACACAGATATAGGACAATGTACAGCGACTGTAACGGTAGGAAATGCCTTCCATTCAGATGGTTGTTCGATTACGACCTTAGTCAATGACTACAATGGAAGCAGCGACGCGAGCGATGTATATCCTGTAGGTAACACCGATATCGTCTTCACTGCTTCAGACGTAGATGGCAATACCGCTACTTGTGCGATTACGGTACTGATCTCAGACAATGAGAACCCAAGCCTCACATGTCCTGCTGATGTAACGAGAAATGCAGACTTTGGCGGATGTGAAACCAATATAAGTATCTTGCCAGCACCTGTAGGCGATAACTGCGGTATTGTGACTTCTACGAATGACTATAATAATAGTTCGAATGCAAGCGGTATATACTCAACGGGTGTGACCAATGTGAACTGGATCGTGACGGATGTAAATGGTAACCTCAGTAGCTGTACCTTCACTGTAACGGTATTGGATAACCAACCTCCAACCGTCTCTGCTTGTCCTGCGAACGTAACGGCTCCAGCCGACTTAGGTAATTGTAGCAAGGCTGTGACATGGACACCGCCAACCATCAATGAGAATTGTGGGCCTACTAATTTGACCATTGTTGAGAGCCACGCGCCAGGAGATACCTTCCCTGTAGGTATTACGACTGTGACCTATCAGGCAACAGATGCTTCGGGCAATACAGCTTCTTGTACATTCGACATTGAGATATTAGACAATGACTTACCTGTTATTGCGTCTTGTCCTGCTGATGCGAGCCTCACATTGGGATCCTCTTGTGTGATTCCATTGACCATTGCAACACCAAATGTTGGAGACAATTGTGGTAATGTAACCATTGTCAATGACCTTAATGGAACCTCAAATGCGAGCGGTAACTATACGGAAGGTACAACTGTCATCACATGGACAGCTACAGATGAATCGGGCAATACGTCTACCTGTAGTCATATTGTTGATGTACAGGATGTAGACGCTCCAAGCATTAGTTGTCCGAACAATGTGACGGTTACGCCAATTGGTGGAAACTGTGAGGCAGGGGTGAATATCTTACCAGCAGGGGCAGGTGATAACTGTTCTGTGGTGAGTGTCTCCAATAGCTATAATGCAACAACCAATGCGAGTGATGTCTATCCTGTAGGGGTAACAACAGTAATTTGGACAGCTACAGATGGATCGGGCAATACCGCAACTTGTGGGGTAGATGTGACAGTCGAAAGCCCAATCGTTGTGACTACCAGCCCAGATGTAACCCAATGTGCAAACTCAACGGCTATCTTGACGGTAAGTGGTTCTGGAGGCTCTGGTGCTTATACCTTCGAATGGTCTGATGGGTCAAGCATCGTGGGTTCAACCAATGTATTATTTGTGAGCCCTGATACAACGACGACCTATACAGTAACGGTTATAGATGCCAATGGCGGATGTGACGCTGTAGCAGATGTCGTTATTACGGTGACAGACAATAGCCGTAACTGTACGAATGCAGATGTAATCTCAGCCTTACCATATGTTGCACCAGGTCTAACGACCGAATGTGCAGGTAATGACTTCAGCAGTGCCGATGCCTGTGGTAGCCAATATATGAATGGAGAAGATTATGTCTTTACATACACCCCAACTACTTCGGAGGGCATAGATATCATCTTGACGAATACAGATAACTTTACAGGTGTATTCTTGTTTGATGGTTGTCCTGATGCGCCAACAACGAATTGTGTGGAGCAAGCGACGAATGCTTCGGGTAATCCGCGTATAGAAGGAACAACGGTATTGGCGGGTACTACTTATTATATAGTGGTATCGAGCCGACCGAATGTGAACTTCACGCCATTCGACATCCTTGTATTGCCATCTGCTTGTGGCCGTGATGTCTTCGAAAACAATGAAACCTTCTCTGAGGCGGCGGCATTGCCACTCATTGGGGTACAGAAGAACGCACAGATTTGTCCTTCGGGCGATATCGACTGGTTCTGGTATGTAGTAGGGGAGAAGAACGAAATTGTGGTACACCTATCTGATCTCGTAGCAAACTTCGACCTAGAGATACAAGATGCTTCAGGCAATGTATTGGGTACGGGTAATGCAACAGGTGAAGAAGATGAGGTAATTGGATTGGGTGCAATGAATACAGGAGATACCCTCTATATGCGTGTATCGGGTGTAGCAGGAGCAAGCAGCCCTGAAGGATATCGCCTCAACGTCATTGCGCGCAATACGCCAATCAGTGCGATTGTCAAGGATGATAAGCCGAAGGCAGATATCATCAACCACACTATCGCGCCAGGTGTCACAGAAGCCCCAACGGAAGGAGCAATCCTTGATGGTACATTGGAAGACGTACATTTCCATGTCTATCCGAATCCGTTTAGAGACCTCCTCCGCATCCGTGTAGAAGGTTTAACCGAGGGTACAACCGAATTGGCCTTGTTTAATGCCGCTGGCCAATTGGTGCTCACAGAACGCTGGGATATTGACAACCTAGAAGTACGCGAATTGGATCTTTCTCGTCTACCTGAAGGTGTCTACTTCTATAAGGTGCGCAATGGTGAGCATCTAAGCAGTGGGCAGATCGTCAGAATGGATTGGTAAGATTCCTGTGAATAGCATGGAAGCGAGAGATTCTTTTAAGAATTTCTCGCTTTTTTTATGAATTGTCCCTTACCTTTCCTGTTTCTGATACAGCATATAGTAGGGATAACAATATAAGTTAAAGGCTAATGAAATAGGGAGGCTGTGTAACAACAGGCCTCCTTTTTTTATGGGTAAGCTGCAATACAGATGCTTTGTATAGGAACTTGATACTATAGAAGCCTATCTTCCGAACTTAATTTAAGAAACCTTGCTCTGCTTATTTTATAGTCTTAACCTTATCTTAAGGTTTCTTCTTTTATAGGTATTTCTCCTTTATGTTCTACATGAGTAAAAATCTAGATTAAAGTCTCTTAAGTGTGCATTGGGATTTCTTGGGGGAGATTTCTATAAGTATTCTACCAAAGCAAAATGTTACTTTAAGCCAGCCGTAAATAATGATGATATCATAATACATTAGTATGGTTTATATCGTATTATTGGCGGTAATTAAACCCTTATAAGAAAACAGGGTCTCAAGGATACATTAACTTAAATATAGTTTAGCATGAATAAAGCAGCTTATTTTACAGTTTTCGCAGTTTTATTATTTGCCGCATGTGATAGAAATGAACCCATGGAGCCTGATACTGGAATACCAGTAATTAAGGCTGAATCCTCTTACACGGTTTTGAAAGATGAAAATATCACATATGCTGATGGACTCAGCCATGATGACTCAAGCACTATTCCTTTTCCTATTTCTATACATTTAGATGTTTACTACCCTGATAATAATTCTACTAATAGACCAGTCTTTATGTTCATTCATGGCGGTGGATTTACAGGTGGAACAAAGACTAAACCTGAAATTGTAGATATGGCTAATTACTATGCTTCAAGAGGATGGGTTTTTGTTTCTGTAGATTACAGAACAACGGAGGAATTAGGCATAATACAAGGAATGTCCCAAGAAGAATTATTTGCATTTTATAGAGGAATTGCACCACAAGAATGGATTGAGAATGCCTTGCAAGGAGCACAGACCTCAGGTCAGGTTCAGCAGGCCACCGCTATGTATCTTGCCCAAAGGGATGCAAAAGCGGCTCTTCGCTGGATTGTAGCCAACGTGAGTACCTATAATATAAATAGAGACTTTATTACAGTAGGCGGAGCCTCAGCAGGAGCAATTACTACTATTGCTTTAGGAATTTCAGATCTGGAAGACTTTAGAGACGAAATTACGATTAGCGATGATCCTACACTTTCCACTACAAACTTAAATGAAACTTATGTAGTGAGAAGTATGGTTTATTTCTGGGGTTCAAATATAAAATTAGATGTGTTCGAAGCGGTTTATGAATTGAATAGATACGATAGCAACGACCCTGAGTTATTCATGGCACATGGAAACGAGTATGATCCTGTTACTCCTTATGATGAAGCAATTGAACTACAGGGGATATATGATTCTTTAGGTATTCATAGTGAACTTGTTACTTTGGATGGCTTTGGTCATGGTGCATGGAATGCAACAGTAAACGGCAAAAGCTTATTTGAAATGTCTTTTGATTTTTTAGTTGATAGACAAAACTTGGTAGTCGAATAAAAAACTATCGCCAACAATGTATATGCGTTAATACTCTTTAACGGTTGCATTACGCATAGACTAACCGATATATTTCTTTTTGGTCTTTAAAATCAAATTCGCCAAATAAAGTTATTAGGCTGCCATTTTCCTATTTTGAATAGGCGAACGATCAGGCCGACTTGGTATTTTTATCTGAGGTGGGTTAGAGCTAATAATACTTATAAACTCATTCTTCATGTGATTTTTCAGGACAATACAAGGTGTATCCCTTGTCTTTTTAACACGTCCATGTAAAATGCATAGGTGGAGACCTCGGGTTGCCCATTTTACCATGTAAAGTGCATAGGTAGAGGTCTCGGGTTGCCCATTTTGCCATGTAAAATGTATAGGTAGAGGTCTCGGGTTGCCCATTTTACCATGCAAAGTGCATAGGTAGAGGTCTCGGGTTGCCCATTTTACCATGTAAAGTGTATAGGTAGAGGTCTCGGGTTGCCCATTTTACCATGCAAAGTGTATAGGTGGAGACCTCGGTGTGCCTATTTTACATGGCAAAGTGGGCACACCGAGGTCTCTACCTATGTATTTTACCAGTCGAATATACGATTTGGAGGATAGACCTTCTTTTTTGCTTGAAAATAGGAAGCTCCTGATGGGTATATGATGGAGAATTCAGTTGTTCAGTCTTCGAACAATGGGTTTTCCAGTGCTTATGAATAGAAGGAGGGGGGGATCAGGCAGGATATTGAGTAGAAAGATGAACCCAATAGCCACTCTATCCGATGATTTTTTGAGGGGAGCAAAATCGTTGGGTAGCGTAAAGAGGCGGAAGATCGGAGCCAACCGAACCCATTTTGTTGGTGTAAAGTTAGATGCGCACAGGAAGCGATTAAGCCTTCCCACCCTTGAAAACTGACCATTGACCTGCCTATACTTCAAGGTATGGGAAGGAATTGTTTTATTCGGAGAAATAAAACGTTCTTTGATTAGCCGAATAGAAACCCTTCTTTCCTCTGTATAAAGTAAAGGAAGAGGGGGAGGAGTACATCTGCAAGTTTCTAGTGTTTAGGAGGTTACGTAATTGAAAGATGTATAATGGTTTTGGTATATGACGAAAAATTACCATACTTAGCTACCTTTAGCAGAAATAAATTGTCAGAATATACACAGAATTAGAAAATCGGTATTAAATTTACCTTTGGGACTTGTACCCATGGACTGATGTGCGAAGCATGAAACGATAACACCACAGAGGAATAACAAACAAAGGCTTGGGATTTTTAATTGTGGCGCTAAGTGAATTGCGAGACAATAAATATTATAATAATGGAGAAATACACACGTTCCTCCATTAGATGCGTGGACACCCTTAAAAGGTGTCATGTATATCCCTTCTATTAAATGGAGGGCAGCCTAAGCGTTAATACTGTATAATAAGGAATATAAACATTTGAAGCATAATGTATATAAGTAACCTATGTGCGTTCATTCTCTCTTTATTCATGCTGTGCTTATTGACCCAGCATGATGTTATTAGGCGAAAATATCTCCACAGTCTGTTTCGAACCTTATATAGGGATGGGTCTGTGTTTTGACCTCCTCTCCTATGTTTTGTAAACACTAGCGAACGATCTTTTACTCTGCATGGAAGTTCACTTCTGTGATTAACTCAATGAAAATCCTACGAATGTTATCTTTGTATACTCAAAGACCCTCTACAATGAGAACCTATATACACGCTTATAAGCTAATCTCAACGGCTCTCTGCTTGTTCCTTACCTTTACCCTCCAAGCCCAAACGACAGGACCCGTAGCTGTCTCTGCGCCTGGAACTTTCTCTGGCAATACCTCCACGGGTACAAACAACTGTCCATTGAGCGCCTCAAATGATGCTCAATACATTGTGACCATACCTGAATTTGGAGATTGGACCTTCGCTACTTGTGGTAGCTCTTTTGACTCCTTTATCTATATAGGCTCTACGGCCTGTTCGCAAGATATAGGATCTGCAGATGATGGATGTGGGGTACAATCGAGCTTTACGGCTACCTCCCTTTGTCCAGGTACTTACCACGTGACTATTGAAGGATTCGGTGCGTTTGACCAAGGAAGCTACTTCTTTTCTGTTTCTGCTGCGAACTTGGGTGATCCTCCTACCTATTTTGGATGCCCTAGTAATCAAACCCTAAATGTTGTTACAGGCTGTGATACGACTGTTTCTTGGACAGCTCCTGTTGCAATCTCTAACTGTGGTGACCATACGGTACAAACGACGCACAACCCTGGAGATACATTCTCTGTGGGGACAACGACGGTTACCTATATGGCTATTAGTGGATCTACTGCAGATACCACTTTTTGTACGTTTGATGTGACGGTTACTGATTCTAGTATCCCTACAATTACGTGTCCTGCTGACTTGACCCAAAATAACGATGCTGGACTCGCTGGAGCAACGGTTACCTATTCTGCCCCTACGGCTAGTGCTAACTGTGCAACGCCTACTATCTCCCTCATTTCAGGTGTGGGTAGTGGAAACTTCTTCCCAATCGGAACCACAACAGATGTACATGTGGTAGATGATGGTGCAGGAAATACGGATACTTGTGAAGTAGAGGTTACGGTTCTGGATGTAGAGCCCCCAACCTTGAACTGTCCTACAGACTTCACCCAAAGTGTGGATGCTACTACTTGTGGAGCTACTGTTACCTATACGGCAGTTACCGCTTCTGATAATGCTCCTGGTGCTTCTGTAGTCTTTACCAGTGGTGTGGGTAGCGGCGGAACTTTCCCTGTAGGTACAACCACTGAATTATATACGGCTTCGGATGCTTCGGCTAATACGGCTACTTGTTCCTTCACGGTTACAGTGGTAGATGATGAAGATCCAACCCTTTCTGCTTGCCCTGGAAATATCACCACAGTCAATGATGCGGGGCTTTGTACGGCAGCTGTTACATGGACTGACCCGACAGCAAGTGATAATTGCCCAGGGGTAGGTCTTGCGGGTACGCATACATCAGGTGATAACTTTAACGTAGGAACGACTACGGTTACCTTCACCGCTACAGATGCAGCATCTAATACGGCCACTTGTAGTTTTGATGTGACAGTCAATGACAATGAGCTCCCTACGATTTCTTGTCCTTCGGATATTACTATGCCGAATGATGCAGGTAATTGTACAGCAGTTGTGACTTATACGGCTCCAACAGGCGCAGACAATTGCCCTGGCCAAACAACGTCTCTTACAAGTGGTTCAGGTAGCGGTGCTGCCTTCCCTGTAGGAACAAGTACCGAGGTGTATACCGTAACCGATGGTGCTTCTAATACAGCTACTTGTTCGTTTGATATCACCATTAACGATACAGAGGCTCCTACCATCACATGTCCTGCAAACATTACCCAAAACAATGATGCTGGAAATTGTGATGCAGTTGTGACCTATACGGCTCCAACGGGCACAGACAATTGCCCTGCTCCTACAACGGCTCTATCTAACGGCCTAGGTAGTGGTTCGGCTTTCCCAGTTGGAACCAATACAGAAGTTTATACCGTTACGGATGCTTCAGGAACTACAGCGAGTTGTAGCTTCGATATCGTAGTCAATGATACAGAAAACCCATTCATTAGCTGTCCTTCTGATATCACCCAAAATAGTGATGCGGGTGGATGTAATGCAGTGGTGACGTATTCAACTCCTGCGGGCACAGATAACTGCCCATCTCCAACAACGGTACTTACAACAGGTTTTGCAAGTAACAATGCCTTCCCTGTAGGAACCACTACGGTTACCTATGAAGTGACAGATGTCGGAGGGAATACGGCTACTTGTTCATTCGATGTAACCATCAATGATACAGAAGCACCGAATGTGATTTGTCCGCCAGATGTTACACAAGCCAATGATGCAGGAAACTGTGACGCAGCTGTTACTACAGGCTTCCCAATCGTTACGGATAACTGTTCGGCTACAGCCAGCAATGACTTTAATAGCACATCGAATGCTTCTGATACGTACCCTGTAGGAACGACTACGGTTACCTTCACTGCAACAGATGCTGCATCGAATACAGGAACATGTTCGTTCACAGTAACCATCAATGATACTGAGGCTCCTGCTATCACTTGTCCTGCTGATATTACACAGGCCAATGATGCAGGAAATTGTGATGCTGCGGTGAATGTGGGTATTCCAAACTCAGCAGACAACTGTCCGACTGTTACCAATATCAATGACTTTAACAGTACGACAGACGCTACTGATACCTACCCTGTAGGAACGACTACGGTTACCTTCACCGCCACAGATGGTAATAGCAATACGGCAACTTGTTCGTTTGATATTACGGTTACGGATAGTGAAGTACCAACAATTACTTGTCCGACAGACATTACACAGGCTTCTACAGGAGGTACTTGTGATGAGGCGGTTACAGTTCCTGCACCTACAGTTGGAGACAATTGCCCAGGTGTTTCGGCTACAAACGACTTCAACAGTACAACGGATGCAAGTGATACCTATCCAGCAGGTACAACGACTGTAACCTTTACGGCTACGGATGCGGCTACGAATACGGCGACTTGTTCGTTTGATGTCACGGTTACAGATGGTACAGACCCAACGATTACTTGTCCTGCTAGCATTACCCAAGACAATGATGCAGGGAATTGTGATGCGGCAGTAACGGTTGCGGCTCCAACTGTATCGGATAACTGTCCTGGAGAAACCTTCTCTAATGACTTTAACAGTACGACGGACGCCTCTGATACCTATCCTGTAGGAACTACAACGGTTACCTTCACAGTGACAGATGCAGCGTTGAATACAGCTACCTGTTCGTTTGATGTGACCATCAATGATACGGAGAATCCTGATATCACATGTCCTGGAGATATCACTCAGGATACGGATGCGGGTGTATGTGATGCAGCAGTGAATGTGGGTACTCCAAACTTTATTGACAATTGCCCTGGATCATCAATTTCCAATGACTTTAATAGTACATCTGATGCGTCTGACACCTATCCATTAGGTACAACTACAGTTACATTCACCGTTACAGATGGAGCCGCGAATACGAACACTTGTTCGTTTGATGTGACCATCAATGACAATGAAGATCCTATCATCGCTTGTCCTGCGACTATGACAGTTGCAAGTGATCCTGGAACATGTAGTGCGGCAGTAACTGTATCAGCTCCTACTGTTACAGACAATTGTGTAGGTACGACTATCGTGAACGACTTCAATAATACCTCAGACGCTTCTGATACATATACAGGAACGACTACGGTTACCTTCACTGCTACAGACGCTGCTTCTAATACAGCAACTTGTTCGTTTGATGTGGTAATTGATGATACGGAAGCACCAACAATTACATGCCCTGCTAGCACGACCCAAGCCAATGATGCGGGGAATTGTGATGCAGCTGTAACGATAGCTGTTCCGACTACTACAGACAATTGTCCTGGAGAAACAGCATCGAATGACTTTAATGCAACTTCTGATGCAAGTGATACCTATCCTGTAGGAACGACTACGGTTACCTTCACAGTTACAGATGGTAATAGCAATACTGCAACTTGTTCGTTTGATGTGACCATCAATGATACAGAACTTCCAACGATTAGCTGTCCTGCTGACTTTACCCAAAGTGTGGATGCAGGTTTGACAACAGCTACGGTTACAGACA
>Ga0163110_10001753_pt1 | contig 11050 bp, 11 predicted proteins | sample CRUFie1St17metaG_FD_108703 | JGI IMG/M metagenome (GOLD analysis project Ga0163110, IMG submission 108703) | Marine microbial communities from the Costa Rica Dome - CRUD Field 142mm St17 metaG | ecosystem: Environmental > Aquatic > Marine > Oceanic > Photic zone | place: Costa Rica: the Eastern...
ACCACTGGAAGTCAGTGGGCTGGTCAGGTTTCAGAATCAATTGAGTTGTCACTGACATATGGATTGGTCATTTCTGCGGTGATGTTCCTCTCGATTATGGCGCTGTTCAGGTTCTTAATTCCGTGGCAGAGAATTTGGGGTTTTACCTATTCCATACGCACTAGAAACTCTACTAACCAAAACGAAACCAATGACGAGAAGGAATTTGTTGACTTCATAGTTTAGTTCCTGTTGATTGCTTGAATCATCCTGCCAAGCATTTCTGCTGAGAACAATAGCAGACATGGAAATATACACCAAGTCGTTAGCAGTCCAACAAATCCTCCTCCAGACCAATCGCTAACTTCACCGTAACCTAGAATGAAGACAATGACCACCATTAGTAGCAACAAGCGCTCTAGGATGACTGGGTAATTTCTACCAATTATCTCCTCGCGGCCAGCAAGGGTTGTCGCCTGAGCATCGGTCATTTAGCCACCTACATATCTAAATCGGAAAGTTTTGATTCTAAGTCATCCAGAGCCTCATCTGCAATATCTTTTGGTTCAGCTCGGTGTTTCCAAGAAGCATCGATTCGAGCGAGTTCAGCCTCTAACTCCGCCCGCTCATCATCATCACTAATTTGCCTGACATCAGTAATCTCAACAACATCTTCCTCTTCATGCTCGTCATCGGTTGGATGTTCCAATACCTCCCAACCATCATCATCCACTTGGATAATGGTTGCTAGTTCTTGTTCTGTAACATCCCCTGATAGGTTTGACTCCATATGCTTGACCATTTCTTCGTCCACAGGTGTTTTTTGTGCAGGGTCTATCACCTCACGCTCATATGGTAACAAACCGTCGCGCTGAAAATCCCATAGGAGACCAACGGGTGAACCTCCCGCTAAACCAGAGGCATCGATTTGAGTGATTAGTTCCTCTAACACGCGGGCAGTTTCCTCGAGTGCAATCGCCTCTCCAGCGTCTCGCTGATCCGCTTCTAGATAGATATCATCTAGCGCGTTTTGTATAAGCCGACGGGTTGACTGGGCAATGTGAGGTAATGATTCTGGACGATTGCAATTAGCCATGAGAGTCTCTACCTCATGCGGTGGTGCTCCTAAGCGAGTCAATTGCTCCAATACATTACGTAATCTCCTCAGCATGGTAATAGAATTATCATAATCTTCCAACAGGCGCTCCAAATCAATAACTAAATGACCAACCGTTTCACCTAGTTGATGTTCAAGTCGCTGTTGCACTGACCACCTAGATAGTCCTCTAACTGCACCGGCGGTTTGAGGGACCTGCCTCTCAAGTAATTCCATAACCTCGCTGGACAACAGGTATCTTGGCGTGGCAGCAACATGGTCTACCGTTTTCTGAATTACTTGCAAGGCTCGCTCAACTGCTCTATCAAGCAGCGTTACTGAGTAACCCAAGCTACGAGATCGCTCTAATCGCTCTAGAACCGGAGCGAGTCCTTCAAAGGTTGATGCATCATCAAGTAAAGCCTGAGCAAGTGGTTCTTCGGCAAGCCTAGCTCTAATTCGCTCGGCTTCCTTGATGTCTGAAAGAGCATCCTCGTGGGCCTCTGCCAAGGCTTCAGCCTTGTCTATCAGTATTGATAACTCACCCTCGGCGTGACCACGCTTAGCGCCTAAATCGCCTAACTCTCTGAGCAGATTGCGGCGCTCTTCCATAAGTTGCCGCATTTCACTTTGGATATGAGCAAATCTCGCTTCATCTGTTGATAAACGTAAACGTTCATCCTCCGCTCTGCGCCGGGCAACTTTAGCCTCGGACTCGAGAATTTCTAGTTCCGATTTACTTCTATTGACTCTTTCCTCTTCCTTCATTGCTTCAGCCTGAGCCCTTGCATAACGTTCGCGCGTTGCTGAAACCTGTTCTTGGAGAACTCTTAGTCTCCGCTCACCGTCTTCGGTTTGTTGTCGAATCTTGGATAAGTTATCACTCGCATCGGTTAATTCTGCATTCAATCCAGCCTCTCTTAATGACATTTCTTCGATTGTTGCTCGAAGTTTTTCACTAGATTCGGTCTCACCCAAGGCTTTTGCTAGTTCCGTTGCTCTAGTGCTTACTTGATGTTCGAGTTCGTTCACTCGTCGTACCAGTTTCTCTGAGCGTGCTTCTGCTTCTTCAGTTCGGTTTCTAGCCTCTGCTAATTGCACCTGCATCGAGTTTATTTCTGAATTCACATTCTCCACGCTCTCCATTTGAATATTGCGAGTTTCAACCGCTTCTCTAGTTTTTACTTCGGCAGCTTTTCTTGATGTTTCAGATTCTGACAGTTTGTTAGATAGATGTGCCTTTTCTTTTTGCAGTTCATCAATACGGATTTCAGCAGCTTCAAGGCGACGTCTTAAACCAGCATCAATACCCGGAACTGGTGCCACTTCGACTTGTTCCAATCCCTTGGTTACGGCATCTGTTGTTTGTGAGAACTTCGCCTTTGCCCGGGCGATGCGAAGGTTTTCCATCCCTATTTCAAAACCTATCAGCGTATTCAATCGGTGAGCAAGATTGGCACGTCTGCTCTCAGACCGAGTTCGAACAGTAACGAGTAAATCTCTGAAGTATGAAAGGGTAAAATCGTGTATTGTCCCAGATTCCTTGGTAAGTATCGTGCCAGCAGGCAATCTGTGTAGCCGCAGAACACGCTTTGCTTCGGTCAAACCTAACACCGCTTCCTCAAATGATTCACATGATGGCGCATATATGCCAACTGGAACTCCTCTTGATATGATTAAACTCACAGCCTTTGAGGACTTTCCTGCCTGTATGTGCCCGGTAACTTCTTCTTCCAAACCATCACTAAGCATGGATAGTACCGCATCAGCACCACCTTTACCCTCTCGAAGAATGAAGCCTTCAGGCAGCGGTTCACTAGCTCCTACGGTTTCAACAATCTCGCCCTCCAGTGCGGCAACTGCTGCGCTAATCAGCCTGGAATGGTTAGCATTTGCTTCAGTCCAAACGGCGATAGCGATTTCACCTGTGTGAGCCAGTAACAATGCTCCGTCACCAGTGTGTAATGTCCAGTGTCCACTATCATCGAACCCCAAGCCTTTAGCAATTTTTTCCCGGCCTACAATAGTTTCTCCAACCTGTTTTGCTAATTCATCGCCTTCCATTGGCAATTCACCTGCTGCATCAATTAGCATACCGGAATCTACCGCAATAGCGCCCCTTACTGCGACACTTTCAACCAATTTGGACAATACTACCGAAAGGTCTCTTGAAAGTAGGCGTTCTACTGAGTCTCCCTTAACCAATAGACCCTGTGCATCTGCTGGGTGCTCGAATGCTTCGGGGATTACTTCGGCGATAGCCCCCAGACCTGACAAAGAGTAACTTTCTGCTTCAAACCTGCACATACCAGCAGCTTCAATCTCTTGTAGCCGCAGTTTTGCCTCCGCACCACCGAGCAATATCGAGGCTTTTTCACTTTCAGCAAGGTAACCGACAACTCGGCCGGCACGGACGATTCTGTGCCCAGCAGGCGTCTTGCGCTTGCCTACCCATGTGCTTATCACACCGTAATCGAATGGTTGTATTACACCTTCTTTTACATCAATATCTTGTTCTACTGTAATGCCTTTTGGTAAATCAAACATAATATCACATCTGCGGGGTTGTCGCAATAATTCGACGGTTGCGATCGAGAGCATGTCGCCATCTTGCTAGCCGGCCGCCCTGACCACTGAGCACTACGATTCGCTCTGGACAAGCAATGTCAATCATCATCCGATCATTGCCTTCACACCACACCTCATACAAATTGCCAAGGTCGAGGGAGGTACACAGTTCAGTAGCCATTTTTACAGTCGAGACCGCTTGGTCAATTGGTGGTGTCCTACCCTCACTGCCAACGCATGCCAGCAGAGCTCCACGCTCATCAAGTAGCATGGCTTGCTGAACCCCTTCAGTTCTAATCAAGCCAGCAAGAACGCGTTGCAACATAGTCGCTCAAAACGCTTGTGAGCGTTGTAGGCTTCAAGAAGTTTTGCGTTTTTTCCCCCCTACGGGGGGATTTAGTTAGTAAAATCGATTTTCCAACTGCCGATTATTTGAAAATTGTCGCGGAACAAAGCCAGTCTGGTGGTTTCCGCGCTGTATCGTGCTGAAAACAATCCACAGATTGAGCGAGGTATAGATATAAATTTTGCAATTGAAAATTTGATTTTACAATTGTAAAAATCATCGCTCAATTATTTAGGATAAAATTGTTTTGAAAGCGATTAACTCAAACGAGAGTAGTAGATGGAATAAACATGGCAGACATCAATGCTGGTTTCGAGATACCTGCATGCGATGTTTGTGGCAAGCCTGCTGTAGTCGAGCAGGCTTATTCAGGCAGGATCTTGTGTGGAGAACACTTAGCAAAATCGATAAGGAAGAAAGTAGCAAAAGAGTTGCGCAAGCAGTTGGTCTTACAAAAAGGGCAACACACTACGATCTTCGTTGCTATTTCAGGTGGAAAAGATTCTGCGGCACTATTAGAATTACTAGTAGACATAATTGGCGTGCGGCCAGATGTAACGATAATCGCTGGAACTGTCGACGAAGGCATCGATGGGTACCGCCCACCGTCACTGCAATGCGCTATCGATTTATGTGAACGATTAGATGTTGAATTCATCACAGTATCCTACAAGCAGTTAGGATTTGAGGAGATGGACACTGTAGTCAAACTAATTCCCGGGATGACTGAGACAGATTCCAATGCTCCGAATATGCCTTGTTCTTATTGCGGAGTATTCAGGAGACAGGGTATCAATCATTTAGCCAAAAAAGTCAATGCTGACATTATGGCACTAGGTCATAATCTGGACGATATGGCACAAACAGTATTAATGAATATGTCAAATGGTGACTTGGAAAGGACCCTGAGACTTGCCCCGCATACAAATACCCCAATCGATGGCATGCCGCCAAGAATTGTCCCGCTAAGGTGGATTCCAGAGCAAGAGATACATTTGTACGCAGTTCACAAAAATCTCCCAATCCATCACGAGGAATGTCCACATGCCAGAGGCGCTCTACGCTGGCGCCACAGAGAGATGGTTGCTACAATGGAAGCTGACGTCCCCGGAACTCGTCACGGACTGGTAAGGATGGCGGATAATGTCAAGGAATTACGCAACCAAGTCAATATGCTCGGCGGCCAAGAATTAAGACCGAATCCGCCGAAGGAATGTCCTGTTTGTTTCTCGATAACCTCGAATAACCAATGTAAGGCATGCGAAATGCGAGAGATGGTTAAAAATGAGCTAGCCGGCTAATATCAGTCTTGACCAACTAATTTGTAATCATCAGAGAGTGGTGTTGCTCCAGTCTCCATGGAGATAATCTGTCCGTCTTTAAATCGCACAAATGACAAAACGGCTTCAGATGTTGAACCGTTAGCAAAATGCACAATTGCATGAGCTACACCAACTTCGCTGTTTTCAAACAGAATTCGGTTTGCTTCTGACTTCGGAGTGCCTTCCCCACTGGCGAATCCTAAGATATCCGATTTGCTAAAGGTAATTCCACCAACATGCGGGTTAAATACGCAATCATCGTGTATTATTGCTGCTAATGCTTCTGCATCTCCGTTTTCCCAGGCTTCGTTATATGCTGTTATAATTGACATGATAATGCCATAGTTAAGCAGTGCTTAAACCACTCGGAAATAAAAAACTCATAAGTTGTCTAGTAAACCAGTAGATTAGGTGAATAGAAATGATAGGTATGGCAGATGTTGAGGGTGCGCAGAAAGCGTGGGGAGAAGGCATTGTGGCAATTGCAAATGCACACAAGAATGATGGGGATTATGTTGGTATTGCCAGCAATCACGTCAATACACTATATGCTTACCAAATGGGTCCGGTGTTATTCAAGCCAACACTGGCAGCAATCGATCAGTTTCGACCCACTTTTGATACTGCATTATCTTATTTTGTCGCATCTAACAATGCCTGCCCTGAGGACAAGGGGTTTGCAATAAAAGGCTGGACAAATGTCAGATTCGAAAATTCCGAGGTAATCATTGATGGTGGAACCGCCTTAGCAATGGGCAATTATTACTTCACTGACCCACAGGGTGCGGAGGTTAAGGTTGAGTACACCTTTGGCTACATCGAGGATGACCAAGGAAATTTGCGAATTCAATTACATCATTCATCAATGCCCGCTGAGGCCGAATAACTAAATTCGAATAGTGATAACTTGATGTGCCGAACAGTGAGTTGATTTCATGGATGATGGAAAACCGAGTTTTTGGTATTTTAACATGGTTGGTGTTACTATTCTTCTAATCGGAGGGTCGATTTCAGGCATCATCCTTGTTATCGGATTAGAACAAGAGGGTTCATGGGTTATTTTCAAAGTAGGAGGGATGTTATTATGCCTAACATTTATTCTTTCAAATATTGCGCAAATACGATATTTATCGAGACTAGCTGATTGGCAAACTGAAAATAACAAATCAAATATTTATGCAAAATTTAGGATGAGTGTAAATTCCCTGTCTGTCATGTTTTTCGCTATATTTGCGCTATTAATCCCATTCATTGGGATATAGTTGATTAATACGTGATGAAATCATAGGTTTACGCCAGCACCCAGAAGGATTACTCCCGCAATAATCGCTGGAATCGTCGTGTGGATAGTCGCCCATAGACTAGCGGCTTTGTGCCTAACAAGCAGCGGAAACAATGCATCTCCATCCTGACTGATTGCGTTTGCCGCCAAGGCAGGGAAAGATATTATGTCCTTGGTGTAGGCTGTTATGGCAATAATTTGCGGCCCACAACCAGGGATTAGACCGATAAATGACGCAGCCAAAACTGCGATTAGACCATCACCATAATTACTCATATCCTGCTCCGAAATACCACTAAATAGCATCCCGAATTCGAATGCTAAGTAGGCAATCATAACCCAAAAAGTCACGAAGGCGGTCTCGCTTGCGGAATGAATCATTGTCTCACGCATCGAATGTAACTTGTCACCAATAGTAGCCTCAGTGTCATCACCAAACCAATTCTTTTGGGCAAAATACAGTATTATCGAAAGGCTCGTTCCAATCAATCCAATCCATGTGATGAAACCATCCATAGTAGTTGGATTGAACGACAATTCTAGGCCATAATCTGGATCTTGTCCAGACCAGACTAGCAGTAAAATGGCAAACACTAGGCCGATTAGTGTAACAGTCCACCAAATTAAGTAGCCCTGATGTAGTATTTTGTAACCTAGTCCTCCAGGCTCTTCACGAGATAAGTCATCGAGCGGTGATTCGTTGACTGTTTCTTCATCAGGCTTGGCCTGACCAAACGTAGGTCCAAAGCGACCTAGCGGTTGGTGAGGGGTTGTTCCGGTCATATCAACAAGATAACCCCATGAAACACCGGCAACAAATGAAATGGCGTGAACTGCTAAAAGTGGGGCAACAAAACTTGAATCGGTTATTGCAGCGCCAATCAGGACAAAGGCTGAATCACCGAGAGTAGCGATCAAGGTTGCTAGAACTGTTCCGTAGGTGACATACCCACGTGCATACATTGGCATCATTACTATAGCACCACCGCACCCTGGAGTCAGTCCCATCAATGCACCAATAACTGGTTGTAGTTTCTTCTTGCTACGTATGTATTCGACGAAACGCCCACTTGTGGCATATTGTAACCAACTGAACAAAAATACCATCGCAGCAACAAATACAGTAACGGCGAGAAAAGCATCTCGCATACTAACAACCACAATTTCGACGACTTCGTCAAGAGTGGCCATGGTAGAGCGACAGGGTTCAAATCAATAAGTCTTAGTCGATATACTGAATATGCATAACCTATTCTTCCTCGACATCATTTGCCATCATCATCGCTACAGGTCTAGTGCGTTCATTTTCGTCAAGAATTAATCTAGCAATGATGATGATTGGAGCACCAATAATAGCACCAGCGATACCCCAGACCTGCGAAAACAACATCACAGTTAGAAGTAAGACAAACGGCGATATACCTATTTTTGCACCTGACAGATTCGGTTCAACAAACGACCCGAAGACCTGCTGATTGCCAACTAACAGCAGAACCATCAATACTGCAGAAAAAGGCTCTAACATAACAAATCCAATGATAACCGGAGGGATGGTGGCAAATAATGCACCTAATATTGGAATAAAGTCCAACAAAAAGCACAAAATCCCAAACAAAAACCAACCCGGTAAATCAAAGCCAACTGGAGATATTATGATGGTCATTACCAATGCTTGACCAGCACTGCATGTCACTTTCGATACGACATATGCGGTGATGGAATCGGTTGATTCATTGACAATTTTCTTTGCCCTATCATATGAATTAGGAAACGCAGCGCCAAATCTCTTGGCGATGGTATGCTCCTCAAGAACGATGAATAACAGGAATATCAAAACGGTTATCATCGTTCCAAAAAAGCCGCCAAGTGAGCCTAGTATAGCTAATACAAATGTCTCGATATTGCTGGGCGAAGCAATGCCGGCAATTAGGTCTGCATCAGAAAATATGGCCTCAAGTCCGTATAGGTTTGAGTCGGCATATTTCGCTCGCTTTTCCTCAAAAGCCGCAGTTATTTCTGGCACTTCTTCGATGAACTGTGATAAATTGTCATAGAGAAAAATCGAAATAAAATACATCGAGATAATGAATGTAACAATCACAGTGGCGTAGGAAAATAATCGATTACCGACTTTACGGTAGATATATTGTTCCGGCGGTTTTATGATGAAATAAAGTAGGACTGCAATCGCTAATGGCATCAATATTGACTTGAGATGAATTAGCGCTAGATATACTACCAAACCAACAATTGCGACACTTGCTGCGGTTGTTCGCTTCGAATCAATACCAACCTTGGATAACTCTTGCATGTCAGTGTGTTATGCCATTATTAATCTAAGGTTTACCCAAGAAGATTCGTTGATGTGCCAATTTAGCTACATTATGCTAATAATCAACAGAGTTAGATAACATTCTTGACTAACTCAACCAGATTTTGCGTTCTACCACAATAATGGCACCGCAATTGAAGCGGATCCCTTGACATCACTTTCAAACGGTGTGGGAGTGGCTCACGCTGATTTGAGGTTATACAGTTAGACATCGTGCATCTAACCACATTCACAACCTCTGCACCGAGATTGATGGTCATTTTTTCGGCAACGGTGTAAGCTCTTATTATCGCTACATGCGCATCTGGTGCAACTAATGCTAAGCGATCTAATTCGCCCTGAGTTAATTCTCGGTCCTCTACTTTGATGATGTCTTTTGAGCCCATCTTTTTCGATGGAACGTTCATCACCAGAGAAACCGGCACTGAGGTCTTATCATTGATTCCAAGCATTTCGAGCACAGTCATTGCATGTCCCTGCGGTATGTGATCAATCACCGTACCATTCCTAATTGCGGTTACTCTTCTCATGCTGTGTTCATTTGACATCAAAATGCACTCCCTTCTTTCTCAACGTTTTTAGGCACAGAAACGCCTAATAATTTACACAATAGTGCCATTCTGGCGACTACCCCATTGAATGCTTGCTCAAAGTATCTGGCGTGTCTTGTAGCATCGACTGATGGATGAATCTCATCAACCCTCGGCAGCGGATGCATGATTATCATATTGGCCTTGACATCATTGAGATCGTTAGCATGTAACTTGTAAGCGCCAGCAACTTTAGCATACTCATCCTCATCAGAAAATCTCTCTTTCTGTATCCTAGTCATATAGATTACATCTGCATCTTTCATCATTGAATAGAGGTCCTCTGTTTCAGTAATTTTAGCCCCGTGAGCCTCTAAATCAGACACAATATCTCGTGGCATTCTCAGGAGGTCAGGACTGGCAAATACCAGTTCACAATCAAATCTAGTGAGTGCATGTGATAGCGAATGGACTGTTCTGCCATATCTCAAATCACCTGCTAAGACAACCTTTAGCCCATCTAGCCTGCCGTGAGCCTGTCTGATAGTGAACAAATCTAACATGGTTTGTGTAGGATGATGGCCAGCTCCATCACCACCGTTCAAAATTGGGACTCTAGCGGAATCCTGCGCATATTGCGCTGCACCCTGTCGAGGGTGTCGCATGGCAATTATATCGGTATATCCATCAACCATCTGGATGGTATCAAATAACGTTTCACCTTTAACGACTGATGATGTTTTAACATCACCAAGGTTGACAACATCGCCACCCAAACGTTTCATCGCTGTTTCAAATGACATTCTAGTTCGGGTACTGGGCTCAAAAAACAAATTTCCGAGTATTCTGCCTTGTAGTAGAGGTAGGTATAATTCTCCTTTTGCCACGGGAAGTAGTCTTTCTGCATCATCCAAAATCGCAATAATTTCCTCGTTGGTTAAATCATCCATGGTAATAAGTCCACTCATAGCCGCCCCTCGACAAGAAACGGTAACAACAATCTCATGAACATTGTCTTTTTTTTACAGAATAAATATGTCGTGAAGAAATGATGGGGATACTATATGTTTGATGCCGTATGTGGCCGTTCATGGATGCGTGGGCCGATGTTGAAGGCGCAATCCAGGCAGCAATCAAGCAGCGCAATACCAGGCTAGAAAGATTAGTCGGAATGTCCTCGATAGTCATACTTCTCGGTGCTATATGGTTGGTATGGCCCAGCCTTGCTGCAGCTGCAAATGGTGAGGCAGGTTTGTTAAATGGCCTTGGAATGCCTATTGTGGTGTTAATTTGGGGCCTTTTAGTTCAGGATATTGGGTTGACAAATCCGAGTTCTAGAACCAGAATTGGTGCGAGTGCAACCATTGCTTGGCCCGTTTTACTAATCATCGCTGCAAGAGAAATGGGAGATGTGTCAGCAACTAATTTGCTCGGACCAGTTTTGGTAGTAATTGCTGGGTCATCATGCTATTATTACTCCAAAATCGTGCTAATTGGTGGCTTAGATGTTCAACGCTTTAGAGCATTAATGACTGGAGTTGGGTCCATTGCAGCATTCTCAATTTTTGTCGGTAAGATTCCAACACCATTTTCGC
>Ga0163110_10001756_pt1 | contig 11038 bp, 5 predicted proteins | sample CRUFie1St17metaG_FD_108703 | JGI IMG/M metagenome (GOLD analysis project Ga0163110, IMG submission 108703) | Marine microbial communities from the Costa Rica Dome - CRUD Field 142mm St17 metaG | ecosystem: Environmental > Aquatic > Marine > Oceanic > Photic zone | place: Costa Rica: the Eastern...
AATAATACGTTAAGCGAAATTCGCTTCCTCACTGAACGACTTCAGAAGGCGAGCCAATTCCGCCCACAGAATACGATTGTACTTCATCCTTATGGGCGCTTTTGTAATGCCTATAAATTTGCCGGGGAGAAAGACGTAATGGAATCGTTGCATCACGTTAAAAGCCAATACTCAATTGACAATGAACGCATTGCGTTACGTGGGTTCTCGATGGGTGGAGCCGGAGCATGGCATCTAGGCGCACATTATGCCGATCAATGGTCTGCCGTAGCTCCCGGTGCTGGTTTTGTAGATACCGCCAAATATCAGAATATTTTCAAAAAGGAACCCAAGCCAACCTGGTGGGAGCAAAAATTATGGAAGCTCTATGATGTGCCTCCCATCGCCGGTAATTTCTTGAATACCACCACCGTAGCGTACAGTGGTGAGATCGATAAACAAAAGGCCGCCGCCGACCTCATGGCGCTCGCTTTCAAGCGCGAAGGAATGAAACTCACCCACGTCATCGGTCTGAAGACCGGTCATAAATATGAGCCTCGAGCCAAGGAGCAAGTTTCCCGCCTAGTGGATGCCGCCCTCACCAAAGGCAACAATGCTTACGCCAGCAAAGTGCAGCTCACCACTCACACCCTTCGCTATAATCGCATGAAATGGGTGAGTGTGCATGGGCTTACCCAACACTGGAAGGAAGCCCGCGTTGAAGCCGAGCACTTGGGAAATTATCAATTCCGCGTCAAAACCCAAAACGTCACCAAGCTAATGCTCGGCAAACTCAAAGTGTCCAACCAAGGCACTACAAAATACACGATCACCATCGATAACCAAAAACTCGTCACCAAATCGGACCTTCATGCACCGCTGATGTTTCTCCGCAAGGGGACACGTTGGGGGATCGTAAAATCTTTGGCCCAAAATAATTTAGCCAAAACGCCCGGTTTACAGGGCCCCATTGATGATGCCTTCCTAAGTCGCTTCGTCTTCGTGCCACCCAGCGCAAACCCTATAAACAAAACCACTGGCGCGTGGGTTAAGCAGGAAATGGAGGACGCCATTAGCCAATGGCATCGGCAATTTCGCGGCAACGTCATTATAAAAAATGCCAATGATTTGACCGCTCTCGACCGCGATTCCAACCTCATTCTCTGGGGAGATCCGAAAAGCAATCCCTTGATCGCTAAGATAGCCGGCCAACTACCCATCGAATGGACCGAAAAGGGCATCCGTATTAAGGACAAGTCCTGGCCGTCCGACCGGTTTGTTCCTGTTTTGATTTACCCGAATCCTATGAACCTGCGGCGATACATTGTCATCAATAGTGGGTTTACGTTTAGCGAGTTCGGCCACATGAGCAACTCCATGCAAAACGCAAAATTGCCTGATTATGCCGTGCTGGATATGCGCGTCCCCATCACCGAGCGCATCCCTAAAGGTGTCGCCCACGCAGCATTCTTCGGGGAAAATTGGCAACTCACCGAAACCGAAGGAAACGACTGAATTTACCATCCAAACAATTTTAACCCATGAAACCTTATTATATTCTCGCATGCACTACTATCACCGCGATCGCAGCGGCAAAAAAACCTGAGCTTCCGCCGTACAACGATCCCGCCGATCAACTAATTCGGATGGCGCCCATGACTAAGTCCAGTCGCAGTGTGGTGGTCAATTTATCTCCAGAATTACATCTGGCCTTTGACACAGAACGGCTTCGAACGCACACGGTGTGGAAGGGTGGGGGACTCAACCTGTACGGCCCCTGTTATCACGGTGCCAAGCGTCCGTTCATTTGCCAACCCAATGGAGAACGTCTTTGGGGCAATCCACCCGTCCCATCGTGGAGCAAGGTGTCCAAAAAAGCGAACGTACCCCCAACAGCAAGCCATGATCAACTAAAGCCCCACTTTCAGGGATTCAGCACACGCGGCGGCCGAGCCACTTTTTTGTACCAACTGGGCGATGCCACCAAAGTGCATCAATCAGTCTACGCTTCAAACGGGACCACAGTTCGGAGATTTCAATTGAGCGCGACAAAGGGCGGACTTTCATTCTTGGCGCACGCGGAGGCGGGCGAGCCACTTGATTTGAACCTCCCGGGGGTTGCTGCCATTCAGCGTGCCGATGACGTGTTAATTACTATTTTGAAAGGCAAAGGCCTCATTACTTCAATCAAATCAAACCTCCAATTTGAAGAAGAACAATTCTCTGTGGAAGGCAGCACCAAGGGAAATGAAATCCTCAAACACAATGGTGAGTTGGCGCAGATTCGTGTCCTCCCCGATGGGGTCGGCGAGACCCAATTTGACATAGTAAGTTTCACCGCGCCGAATAAAGCCACCGCTCAACGCATGGCGCGAAATTGGCGGCACACTAGAGCGGAATTCGCCGATCCCAAACCGGTCGTCCTGCCAGCCAACCCAAAGGCACGCCGCAGTTTTGTGTTCAATCCCTATTACGAAGTGGAAGCTTTGCCTCTGGGCGCATTGGAGGAAATGAATCTTTTTGTTACCGGTATGGACTGGCTGACGCCAACAAAGCTAGCCGTATGCACCTACACCGGTGAAGTGTGGATCGTTGAACATGCCACCGGCCCGGCCAAGGAGATGAAGTTTCGACGATTCGCCCGCGGTATGAATGAACCAATGGGGCTCCTAGTGAAAGATGGCAAGATTCACTTGGGCAACAAGGCCGAGATCACTCGCCTGCAAGACACGGACGATGACGGTATCGCCGACCTGTTCGAGCGCGTTTCGAGCGATTGGGATTATACTGGTAGTTACAATTCATTTTCCTACGGGCCCGTTCTGGATCGCCAGGGAAACTTTGTGGTAGCCAACGCCGGTCACGCCGGTCACTGGGGCGCCCAACATATGGGCTGGGCGTTGCGCATTGGCGCCAGCGGCGGAAAGGCCGACCCCTTTGCTAGCGGTTTCCGCGAGCCTAACGGAATTAAGACATTCGGTCCGGATAAGGATTTGTTTGTCACGGACAATCAAGGTTCCTGGATCGGCGCATGCAAATTGAACCACGTGAAGGATGGCCGTTTTTACGGGCATCCGACCTCAAACCCTGCGCCCAAGGATCTTTATGGCAAACCCCGCAAACTAGATCCTCCGGCTGTTTGGTTTCCCTACAAATGGGTTAGGTCGGCCAGTGACATTTTGGAAATCACTGACGATCGCTTTGGTCCATTCAAAGGGCAGATGCTGGTTGGCGATTTTCAAAACGCCGTACTCACACGAGTGCAGCTAGAAAAAGTAAATGACGAATGGCAGGGCGCCGTTTGGCCATTCCTCAAGGGGTTTCAATCGGGCGTCAACCGTATGGTCCTTGGCAAGGACGGGCAGCTTTACGTCGGCAGCGGCAAGGTTAAAGCCTGGGCCGCCAACGCGCCGGCCTTTCACGCCTTGGAGAGGGTGAAGTTCAAGGGGCGCACACCATTTTCGGTTAAGAATGTCCGCGCTCTGCCTGATGGATTTGAACTGACCTTCACTCAACCCGTGAATCGCGATTCTGCGGAGGCTCAGGATGGTTTTGATGTTTGGCAATATCGCTACGAATACCACAAGAGCTATGGCTCACCGGAGTTCGACCACGAAGGCCGAAAGGATCGTTTCACCGTCATTGATGTGAAATCCGTTGGTGTTTCGGCGGACAACCTCAAGGTAACCTTGAAACTCAACGGTTGGAAAACCGGATATGTAACTGCCGTGCGCGCTCTGGATATTCGTGATACAAAGGGCGGCAAATTGTGGAATGACACGTTTTATTATACTCTTAACCAAATCCCCAAGCGCTAGGCCGAATCGGCAGCTTGATTGAGACGTCAATTAATTTACACTCTCACCATGCGCTGGTCGCCGCATTATTTACTTTTCGTGTCTTGGATGACTCTTGGCTTATCGGCCAAGGAAGGAGAACACTGGGCGTTCATCGCGCCGCAACGCCATGCACCACCCGCAATAAAGCAAACGGACTGGCCTAAAAATACCATCGATCATTTTATCCTCGCCGAACTAGAAGCCGGCAACCTTAAGCCATCGACCGAGGCAGACAAGACCACCCTATTGCGCCGCGTGCATCTTGATCTTACCGGCCTGCCCCCAACTCCGGCCGAAGTGAAGTTATTTCTTGCCGACAAACGTCCCAATGCTTACGAGCGAGTTGTCGATCAACTATTAGCCTCACCACGATACGGCGAACGCTGGGGGCGTCACTGGCTGGACGCCGCCCGTTATGCTGATAGCGACGGCTACAGCCATGATGCGCCGCGGATCATGTGGCAATACCGCGATTGGGTAATCCGTGCCACTAACGACGACTTGCCGTTTAATCAATTTGTCATCGAGCAACTGGCCGGGGACATGCTGCCCGATGCCACCACGTCCCAGCGCATTGCAACCGGATTCCATCGTAACACACAGATCAACACCGAGGGCGGTGTGGACCGGGAACAGTTTCGGATCGATTCCATCTTCGACCGCATTGCCACGACCGGCGAGGTTCTCTTCGGACTCACTTTCGGCTGCGCCCAGTGTCACGACCACAAGTACGACCCCATCAAGCAGGTGGAGTACTACCAGATGTTCGCTTATTACAATCAAGTGGACGAACCTCGCCGCGAAATCCCAACTGCCGCGGATTTAAACGCGCAAAAGGCACACAACCAAAAAATCACCGTCCTCACCTCTAAGATTAATAGCGAAGAGCAGGGTAGTGATACCCGCAAAAAACTGGAGACTGAACTGGCTCAACTAAAAAAGAAACGCCCACGCGCAACCACCGCATTGGTGATGATGCAGCGCAGCTCTCCCCGCATGACGCACCGGTTTATCCAGGGCAATTTCACGCGCCCAGCCGAAGAGGTGAAACCCGGTGTGCCGAGCATTCTTCATTCATTTCCCATGGCAGAAACCGCTGATCGATTGGACTTTGCCCGCTGGGTAACGAGCCGAGATAATCCACTGATGGCCCGTGTCACCGTCAACCGAATTTGGCTTCATTATTTTGGCAAAGGCATTGTGGATACGGAAAACGACTTCGGCACACAAGGATCCGACCCGAGCCATCCGAAGCTACTCGATTGGTTGGCCACCGAGTTCATGCGCGCGCAATGGAGCCGTAAGGCCATGCATCGACTCATGGTCACATCAGCCACGTATCGGCAATCGTCCAAACACCGCGCAGACCTCACTGAAGCGGATCCTTACAACAAACTGAATGGCCGGCAATCCCGACTCCGATTGGACGCCGAAATCGTTCGCGACAACGCCTTGGCGGCCAGCGGTCTTCTCAGCACGAAAATGGGTGGCCCGGGCGTTTTCCCACCACAACCCCCCGGATGCATGAGCCTCGGTCAACATCGGCGTAATTGGACAGCCAGTACTGGGGAAGATCGGTATCGACGCGCGGTGTACACTTATCGTTGGCGCGCCACCCCGCACCCCGCCCTAAAGGTATTTGATGCTCCCGACGCCTTCGCCTCATGCACACGCCGCATCCGGAGCAACACGCCGCTTCAAGCGCTGACACTTCTGAATGACCCGGCTTTTTTTGAAATTGCCCAAGGCTTGGCCGAACGTATTTTAAAAGAGGGCGACAAAGCGGACAAGGCGCGTATTACGCTGGGATTCCGACTGTGCCTTGCCCGAGAGCCTGATGCCCGCGAGCTTACGGTCCTTGAGTCTTTTTTGAACAAACAGCGGCAGCTGTACGCTGGCATGAATGCAGAGGCTCTAAAGTCGGTTGCCCAGCGCGCACACGGCAGCCAACACGTGAAAGAAACGCAACGCAGTGAACAGGCCGCCTGGACCATGCTTGCCCGAGTGCTATTGAACCTCGATGAAACGATTACCCGAGAATGATGCTCGATCTTCAAGAAACCACTCGCCGACATTTCTTCAGCCGCTGCAGCATGGGGCTCGGCTCAATTGCGCTGGGCTCCATGATGAGCGACCAGGCGCAAGCCAACCCGTTTGTGCCAAGGCAACCGCATTTCAAGCCGAGGGCAAAGAATGTCATCTACCTCTTTATGGGTGGAGGGCCGTCGCACCTCGAATTATTTGACTGGAAACCCGAGCTCTCCAAACGCCACGGACAGGACATTCCTGAATCCTTCATTAAAGGCAAACGTTTTGCCTTCATGAATAGCTCTTTCAAGAAGGCCAACAAGCTACTGGGCCCCACACGCAAATTCGAACGGCACGGCCAAAGTGGGATTTGGGTGAGCGACCTGTTCCCTCACATTGCTGGCATTACGGATGAAATATCTGTAGTGAAAAGCTGTAAAACAGAACTCTTCAATCACGCGCCGGCCAAACTCTTCATGAACACCGGCACAGGCTTGTTCGGCCGGCCAAGTATGGGGTCATGGGTGACGTATGGTTTGGGCAACGAATCGCAAAGCCTGCCCGGCTTTGTGGTACTCCAATCCGGCTCGCGCGGCCCGCGTGGAGGTGCGGTAAACTGGGCCAGCGGCTTCCTCCCTACCACTTTTCAGGGCGTACCATTGCGCGGCAGTGGCGATCCCATTCTCAATCTCGCAAGCCCCAAGGGTGTGAGCGCCCAGTCCCAACGCGATTCGCTTGATGTCTTAAAAACGCTCAACCTCAAGCGTTTGATGGAAACTGGTGATGAAGAAATCCGCACGCGCATAGCCAGTTACGAAATGTCCTATCAGATGCAATCCAGCGCGCCGGAATTGATTGATATTTCAGGCGAATCCCAAGCCACACTGGATCTCTATGGCGCGAAACCCGGACAGGCAAGCTTTGCCAACAACTGCCTACTAGCGCGTCGCTTGGTGGAACGCGGCACGAGATTTGTCCAGCTTTACCATACCAACTGGGACCACCACGGCGGCCCCGGTGAAACGCTTACCAAGGACCTCGAAAAGGTAACGCATGATGTGGATCAAGGTTGTGCCGCGTTGATCAGGGACCTGAAGTCCCGCGGCCTGTTAGATGATACTCTCGTAATTTGGGGCGGTGAATTTGGACGCACGCCCATGAGTGAGGCGCGTAAAACACCGGGACGCAATCACCATATCGATGCCTTCAGCATGTGGTTTGCCGGCGGCGGCGTCAAACCGGGCAATGTGGTAGGTGAAACGGATGAATTCGGCTTCGACTCTGTTGGCCGCGAATGTCACGTGCACGACTTGCACGCCACCATCCTTTATCTACTTGGTATGGATCACGAGCAGTTGACCTTCCGTTTTCAGGGGCGCGATTTCCGACTCACGGATGTTGCCGGGCATGTAATCGAACCACTCCTCGCCTAATGGCGGATTGGCTTGACCAGATTCAGGCTGAAACAGCCAAACTCATCGCTCCGCGCAGCGCGATCCTAATTGCCGTTTCCGGCGGCGTCGATTCCATGGTGCTGGCCACCGCGCTCCAGCGAGCCGCCAAGGTGAATCGCTGGCGCCTTGTCATTGGCCATTTCAATCACCGCCTACGAGGACGAGCCTCCACAGCGGATGCTCAATTGGTGAAACGGTTTTGCGTGAAAAATCATCTACCGTTTCACAATGCCAAATGGGAACAGGACCCAGCGGCAATCAAGGAACACGGCCTTGAAATGGCTGCGCGCGAGGCGCGGTATGATTTCCTAAAATCTATCGCACGCAAAACTCGCTGTCGCTTCATCATCACCGCGCATCATGCCGATGATCAGGCTGAGACCTTTTTGTGGCGACTGATGCGCGGTTCAGGCGGGAAAGGCTTGGGTGGCATTCAGCCGCTATCCAACCTAGATACCAAATCGAATTTAAAACTCGCGCGGCCTTTGTTGCATTTTAGCAAGACGGATCTTCTGTCGGCGGCAAAAAGCACCGGCATACGTTTCCGAGAAGATGCTTCCAATAGTGACCCAAAACATTTGCGGAACAAGATTCGTACTCAACTGTTGCCGCACCTCAAGCGTCATTTCCATCCCGAGATAGAACACCCCATTCGCCAGTCGCAAGCACTGATCGCAGCGGACGCGGATTTTGTCGCAAAATATGCTCTCGATTGGTTGAAAGATTCTTCCGGCACTCCATTCGACAAACTGCATATCGCGATCCAGCGTTGGGTGCTCTGGCAACAGTTGATTGAGCAAGGCATCATGCCTCAGTTTTTTATGGTCGAAGAATTGAGGACCCACGTCGACCACCCATATTCTATTGGCCCCAATAAACAATTGCAACGGGACGCTCATGGCCGCATTCATTTTTTATCCTCGGACGACCTTTCTCATTCACAGAACGAAGCCGTCATTTCGCCAAAATATTCGTGGTCTCAGCGAACGCAGGGTTCTACGCGGATCGAATATCGCCTTTCGGCCCGATGCCCCAAGACATTTTCCGGAGAGATTTTCGACGCGGATGTCATTGGATCGATGCTCACCATTCGCCATTGGCGGGAAGGGGACCGCTTCCAACCAATTGCGCGCACCAGCGCCTCCAAGCTAAAAAAGCTCTTCATCAACGCCAAAATCTCCAATTCCGATAAACGTTCGGCTGCATTGGGCGTCACGATGGGCGGCGATGTTTTTTGGGTGGAAGGGTTAAGGATCGGGGAATTGGCCAAGGTACGCCACAATACCCAGCGGTTTTTGCTGTGGAAATGGTCAAAAATCTAAGGGTTTGGCCCGAATCTTCATTTGTGGTAAGCTGCTCAATCGAAATTCTTAATGGATAATCAGGACAACAATCAGGAAAGCTCCATGCGCCCATGGATCATTTACCTCGTGATTTTCGGGGCAATATTCATGCTGCTCATGGCCGGCCGGAACAAGACCGAGGACTCGACCGAGATCACCTATGATCAATTCATCGGCATGATTACCAACAAGGTCGAAGGGGATGACATTTTAATAGAGGCGAAAATCAAATTTTCCCAAGCATCCGAGCTAAAGGAAATCACCGGCAAATCCAAGGAAACGCGTGTCGCGGAAGACGCAGATGAGAATGGAAAGGCGGCCCTGGTCTTTGTCCGCGAAAACGGGAAGATAAAGGAATCCTCCTTCCGCCTTCAATCCACGATTCCTGAAGATCATCAGGCACTTATCATCGGCCACCCTAAAGTGGAACAGGAACAGGAGAGCACGCTTCTTTACAGTTTTCTGCTCACAATCCTGCCGTTTCTTTTGATCGTGTTCTTCATTTATTTCTTTTTCATCCGCCAGATCAAAATGGCTGGAAAAGGCGCCATGAACTTCGGCAAGAGCAAGGCGCGCGCGATGAACAAGGACAAAAACAAGATTACGTTCAAAGACGTAGCCGGCGTTGAGGAAGCCAAAGATGAAGTCTTCGAGTTGGTGGATTTCCTAAAGGACCCAAAGAAATTTCAAAAACTCGGCGGCCGGATCCCGAAGGGCATTTTGATGGTTGGCTCTCCCGGCACCGGCAAAACACTTCTGGCCAAAGCCATTGCAGGCGAAGCTGATGCCAGTTTCTTCAGCATCAGCGGCTCCGATTTCGTGGAGATGTTCGTCGGTGTTGGTGCCAGTCGCGTGCGCGATATGTTTGAACAGGCACGCAAGAGCACGCCTTGCTTGGTGTTCATTGACGAAATTGACGCCGTCGGCCGCCATCGCGGACACGGCTTGGGCGGAGGTAACGACGAACGCGAACAAACGCTCAACGCGCTGCTCGTTGAAATGGATGGTTTTGATTCTCAGGAAGGCATAATTATTATTGCAGCCACCAACCGCCCGGATGTACTCGATCCTGCGCTGCTGCGCCCCGGCCGGTTCGACCGGCAAATCACTGTACCACTGCCCGATGTGCGCGGCCGCGAATCGATTCTCAAGGTCCACGCAAAGAAGGTGAAGCTCGCCAAGGAGGTGGATCTTTCAGTTATCGCCCGCGGCACACCCGGATATTCCGGCGCGGAATTAGCCAACCTCCTCAATGAAGCGGCCTTGCTTGCTGCGCGCAAAAACAAAAAGCGAATTCGCATGATCGAGCTTGAGGAAGCACGCGACAAAGTTCGTTGGGGCCGAGAGCGCCGCAGCCTCGCCATGAGCGAGGAAGATAAAACACGCACTGCTTGGCATGAAGCCGGTCACGCTATCTTGAACATTTTGTTGCAACACTGCCATCCGCTGCACAAAGTCACCATCATTCCGCGCGGCCAATCCCTCGGAGCCACGATGAGCCTACCGAAGGAGGATGTTTTAAATCATCACAAGCTTCAGCTTCTCGACACTATTTGCATGACCATGGGCGGGCGTATCGCTGAGCAAATGTATTCAGGCGATATTTCCTCCGGCGCGGCTGGCGACATCCAACAAGCCACCAAGATGGCCAAGGCGATGGTTACTCAGTTCGGAATGAGCGACGCGCTGGGCATGGTTCAATATGGAGGCGATAACGAATACGTTTTCCTCGGGCGCGACATGGCGCAGTCCAAGGAATACAGTGAAGACACGGCTCAGTTGATTGACGGTGAAGTCAAAACTATCATCAATAATGCGTACGACCGCGCCAACCGGTTGATCACTGAAAATAAGGACAAGGTGAAGGCCATTGCAGAAGCCTTGAAAGAATACGAGACATTGGACGCCTCGCAGGTTGAGGAAATCGTTAAGACCGGCAAGCTCGATCAATCCAACAAACCTTCTGGAGGGGAAGGCATGACCGGTGCTGAGGCCTCCACGCCCACAACGGATTCCGATGCTGAAAACAATCCGCCAAAGGAAGATTCTGGCCTTGATTCCGGCACCACAGCACCCGCTCCTTCCCCCGCCTAGCACCTGATGAAAATAGCCCCCTCTCTGCTCGCAGCGGATTATGGGAAATTCGCGACGGAAGCCAAACGCGCGGAACGATCAGGCGGCGACTGGCTGCACCTCGACATTATGGACGGGCATTTCGTGCCCAACATTTCCTTTGGGCCGGAAGTCGTCCGCACGTTGCGCCCTCAATCCAAACTTTTTTTCGATGTGCATTTGATGTGCTCGCAACCCGAAATTCTGCTCGAAAGTTTTACAAAAGGCGGTGCCGATCAACTTACCATTCATGCCGAACTGACCGATCAAGCTCGGGATTTGA
>Ga0163110_10001757_pt1 | contig 11037 bp, 10 predicted proteins | sample CRUFie1St17metaG_FD_108703 | JGI IMG/M metagenome (GOLD analysis project Ga0163110, IMG submission 108703) | Marine microbial communities from the Costa Rica Dome - CRUD Field 142mm St17 metaG | ecosystem: Environmental > Aquatic > Marine > Oceanic > Photic zone | place: Costa Rica: the Eastern...
AGGACTAGATGCTAATTCTACTGGAAAGTATACTTTATAAGATGTTGATTGTAATAAATTTGGAACAAATCGCTGTTGTAATTTTACTGATGCACGAGAGTTAAGAACAGCATCGTTAATATCATCAATATCTCCTAACAGCTCAGATCTTCTAAATATTCCACCAAATTTTTTCAAATTATTATTAACGTATGATTGCATTTGTGAGAAAACAGTTGATTCTGTTGATTTAACAGTTTGTCCAGTTAAATTTGGATCAAAGTTAAATGTTACAATAACTTCAAGAAATGTTGTTTGCGGATCTTCGAATACCGTATCAATAGAAAGAATAGAAAGATTATTTGATACATCTTGTACGATTGAGTTTTTAACAGCAGTCTTCTGTGCTTCGGTCGTACCATCTTCAAATACAAGAGACGCATATACTTTACCAAAATCTGCCGGTAAATTATCTTCACCGCCCCATGCAATCGCATCTGTAACTGTAGGATAATTTCTCTGTATTACTGCACGATAATCATCGGCTGTTACAAGTCTTTGTTGTGCAGCAAAGGAGATAGGTGCGTTTTGTCGAATAGATTCTATTGATTGTCTTGCACCTCCAACTCCAGAAGAAGATATAGTCGTACAATTTAAATCATAATTTCCTACACTTGGAACTGTTACTTTAGCTGTTGGAGTAAATGTAGAAGCGTTATTAGCTGCAGCTCCAACACAAGAAAGATATGTAACTATAATTTTATTACCAACAGACGGTGATGCGCCAAATGAGATTCCGTCGCCGAAGTTTAATTCGTAATAACCATTAGGTGCTTCTGAAATTTGATAATAGCGTGACCGAGAATTAACACTAGTAGCACTAGTAATTGGAGTATATGAAATAAATGACGAACTTGAAGGAGTTTCGTACACATAAACTGCAGCCGTATTAGTGTCTATAGTATCATCTTGTATAACATATAATTGACGTTCGCCTACATCACCGACCAAGAATGTTTTTTGTTTTTGCGTTCCTTCAAAAAGTTGTATAGTGCTCTCACCAGTTTCGTTTAAAAATTGATAAAATCCTTCACCGCTATCTGTAGCTGTATAATCTTCTAACGTTTGAAAAGTATATGTTACGTCATCGGCATCTGCGGTAAATGTAGTTCCGGCCGGAAGTACAATAGAACTAGGTCGACCAATAACACCAGCAAGATTCATAGTTAATTGTACTTCAGCTCTTGATGCTGTACGAGATCTTGGTACATAACCTAATGTTGCGGCATGAGATACCACTGAGCTACGCAATTGTGCAGTTGTAAGAAACGATTCATTCAAAGCAAAGTTAGCAGTCAATGCATTATAATGTGTGTTATATGCAAGCACGTCTAAGATATTAGAAAGACCAGACGCTTCAAAGTTATAATCTTCAAACTCGGGTTGCTTTGCGAGATACGTTTTTAAAGAATTTTTGATATTATCAAAATCTAATTTAGTATTCTGTACTGTCGTTGCCATTTATCTTAGCCTCGATAAAGATGTTGTTACAGTAACAAGCTCGCCGACATTTGCTATACCAAATCGAACTGTTACGTCTATTGAGTTATTGTCTGGATTATCAGATACGGATATTTTATCTAATATTGCTCTTGGTTCGTAATTAGCAATTGATGCGGCTACTGATTGTTCTATTTCAAAAATAGTTCCATCATCCATAGTTTCGAATAATGCATCGCCTAGTCCGCCACCAAACATTGGTTTAAATGGTTTTTCTGTAAATCCAGTCGTTAATATATTTTTTACTGCTTGTTTTACTGCAGCAGCATCAGTCTTCTTAAATATGTCTCCATTAGACTTTGCTTCGAAAGATAAATCTATATCTTTATAACTCTTGTTTCGAGAAGTTACAACACTGGATGTTGATAAATTTCCGTCTTCTACTGCAAAGGCTCTTGTGGCTGGCATAACTTATTCCAAATAATTTGTACTATTTATAATGTTTAAGCGAGGATTTCTATAAGTTCACCAGTAGTTTGTATATGACCATTATATCGAGTTTCAAGAGTTTTACTAAAACTACCGGTAAAATTAGAACTAATTGTAGGCATTTGTAATACTATATGACATTCAAGAGAACCATCAGGATTATACGTATCATAATCTAATATAATCTTATCATATAATATACTATCTTTCCAATAAACGGCTAAATCAAACATTGCAATATGATCTGGTTGACCACTAGAATTTAACAATTGATAAACTACGACTAAACCTTTTGTGGCCAAATCATTTAAACCACCTGACTTAAGATTTTCTTCAGGACCTTTTTTATATAGTCCCTCTATTACAATTAATCTTTTATCTTGAAATCTTCCTGAATCAGTGTTTACTGTATTCATAGCCATAGCATGTAGATATAATTGCCTTGCAATTTGAAATCTTTCTGCATCATCAGTAATATGATTCATATTTGTTTTTTCACCGACTCCGCCTAAAAACTTTCCTATTGAAACTCCGTTTGCAAGTTTAGTACCAGAATGAATGAACGTTGCATTATTAGGATTATAAATTGGATCTGGAACAATAGTTTTAATTCCAGGATTTGGCTTATAATATGAGTTATAAAAATTAAAATCGTTCACTGTATATTACCTCCTGGACCATTTGGTCCTATGACAGTGTAACCTTCAGTCACAGTTGGTTCGTCTGATGCAGTTCTTCCAACTTTCGCTGGGGGTTTTTTAACAAGAGATTCTGGATTTAATTTCTTTTCTGCTACACATTTTGCAGTAAAATCGTCATTAGCTCTGTTATTATCATCTCTTATTTTAGATCTTATTTCTCCGATTGTTAATGGTCTATCGCACACTCCACCAGTCAAAGGAGTTTGATCAATTATGTTTTTTAATCCATCTTCTATATCTATTTTTACATCTTGTATACCATATTCAGATGCAAGATATATAAGTGCAAAGTCTGAACTAGGTAAAGCAGTAGCTACTGTATCATCTGCAAGTGGATCACTAGGATTATCTGTTACATTTACTGAATGACCAGGGCTACCAGTAATAGCTACCGCGGTATTAGCAGATACAGCAGCCGCTGCAGTTCCTTGTAAATCTCCGACAACATCTCCTGTAAATGTTGGAGAAGTTATATTATTATCAGCAACAATATCTGACACTCGTATTGTATCAACGTTAATTGTACCAGATCCGCCTGCACCATCACCAACAAAAAGTGTATGACCAGCGTAAAGGTTACGAGCATACATAATTGTTTCTTCACTGCCGATTGTTCCTTCCTCGCCAATAACCGTTAACTTATTTCCAAAAATATTTGTATCAGGTGAGGTTAGATTCTGTCTAACTTGTGACGTGATTCTTTGAGCTCCCGATGCATGAAGTTTCATCTCGCCTTCAACCGCTTGCTCAAATTCACCTTTAACCGCATGCGTATAACCACCAAGAGTTAGATCTGCTTTTGATTTTACGACTTTAGTTGACTGATGGCCTTTGACGGTTAAGTCGTCTTGAAGTGCAATGTTACCCTTACGCGCTCCATCTATCTCTGAGATATGATCACCCGTAATAATTTGTAGTTTATTGCCTCCAACACTGAGGTTATAATCACCGGCTACATCAACATTTAAATCGCCTTGATATGTCATATGTGCATTACCCTCAACAACTACATGCTGATCGTTTCCTGCGCTGATCAATACATCAGAAGTACTGCTAACAAATACTGAGCCATCAGGTTTTATTTCTATTCCTGCTCCTGATTTGTGTTTAATTAGAATTCTTTCATTAGTAAGTGTATCATCAAGTTCTACAATATGTCCGCCCGGAGTTTCCCATACCTGATTATGCGGATATGTAGAACGGGTACGTTTATCGTCCTCTTCAGGTGGAACATAATTAAATACAGGCTCTCCTGTAATTGCGCCAGTTGGTATTCCTTCACTAGTTATTCCTACTGGATCAGCATCGCTTGTAGTAGGATTAGGTGCAACATATCTAGGATTTTTTACGTATTTTTTAAGTCTCTCTGTTTGTAAACTTGGTATACCACCATTAGTAGATAAAGAATTTCTTGTTAATCCTCGACTTGCTTTGTTGATAGAAGATTCGTAATAATATTGTGGACGAGGATACACACCAGACGGATCTTGATACCCGACAGGATATACACCTAAATCGTATATAGATTTTCCAATATTTGCTTCTAAATCAAGTATATCGTCGTTTTCTGTTGTCATGATGATCTTAGCTCAGCTATTTGTGTTGAAGTTAACGGACGTTCATTCCCGGATGTTAGATTTTCTTTATTAAATTCTTTTTTAATATAAGTTCCAACAGAAAAACCAGGATCTATTTTATTTGGATCAGTTTGGCTATGACCAAATACTTGGCCACCTGGCCATATTCTATAAAATGTTCTTAAAAAAAGAAAAAGCGATGCCTGTTGTGGAATAGTAAACGACTCTACTCCTGTTTGAGTTGGAGGATTTTGTAATGCTAATTCTGATGGTGCAGCATATCCACCAACTAAACATAAACCTATACTTCGAATATTATGTCCATTTACTTTTGCATGTGCACCCGTCTTTTGAATCGGCCGGCCTCTTTCTATAGTTCCATCTTTTCTTATAACATAATGATAACCTATTCCGTCGTATCCTACCTGTGTATGCCATTGATTAATTTCATTTGCACCAATATCTTGATCAAGAAAGGTTGCTGACCAGTGAATTACTACTTCTGTAATCTCTCGTGTAGCAGATCTTAACTCTGCTTCTAATTGTTGTTCAGTAGGTATTACACCAAATTTATAAGAACCGGTGCCATCAGGATCTTTCCACGTTTTAGTATTACTACCTTCAAAGTCATTTGTATCAGATCCAGCATTAAACACAGGCAAGCTTGAAGAACCAGTATATGTAATTCGTGTCGATACTCTGGTATCAAGATCTAATAATGTAGATTCAATAAGACTAAATGGGCTATTAGAATTATTTGATGTTAATAATATTGCTTCTGCATATTTACCTTCAGATAACAATCTTACAATATTTTGTACTTGAAACGATTTTAATTTACCACCAGTTAATTCATCAATAATTATTCCTATTGGTCCAGCACTAATATCCATTACGGCTTGTAATATCGGAGATATAGATGTACCTATAGCAGTATCAACTTCTTTATTAAAACTAGATATAACAGGACCAAGTACTTCGCTAATTGATCTTGATAAACCGGCTTGCACAAACTGTTTCGTATTTGCAGATTGTATACCCTGTATAGCTGATACTAACGAAGTTACATCTTTACCAGTTGCCTTTGATAAAAGATTACCAACAGCAAGACCAGAACTACCGCCATAATATGATTTTAAAAATCCTGCAGCGGGATTAGATCCAGTTACAAGAGCAAGAGCTCCTGCAGCCGTTAATACATTATTAACATTAGCATTACCAGATCCTATTCCTTCAAAAGCTTCATCAAATACTTCCAATAAGTTTTCACCTGTAACAGATTCAGTCAGTTTAACAAGAGCAAGACCTAATAATACGTCTTTAAATTCATTTGGATAATTTTGTATTTGTGTTATAGATTTAAAGCCGTTTAAAGTTTGACCTACTTCTTGACCTAATGCAGAACCAAACTTTGCATTATATTCTCCTTCTATAGTAGGAGCTGTATTACGAAGATCTGCTGTACCTAACCGTTGATTATATGTTGAGAGCGTAGATTGATATCGATTAAAACTAGCCATTATACATTTGTTCCATATGTCGCATACACGTTTTGTGCGTAATTAATTCTTTTCTGTCTATGTGCACCAGAGCTTCTCTCATAATCTCTATCAAATATTATTGCAGCCATCTCTACAGTTTCAGCTCCTCTGAGAGCTTTTCCTGCATCTGTATATAATGGTCCACTCAATGGGTGGTAATTACTCATCTCCCAAACAATAAAATTTAGTTGATCAACAAATGTACTGTCCTGCCATGGTTTACCATATGTCTGTTCAAAAATAGTTCTACGGGGTGGATGCCATTGTGCAATACCCGCAGCTCTACCACCGTCTCCCCTTGGTCCATGCTCTGGAAGATCAGGTCCGACTTCAGCAATAAGATTTCCAACAATTCCAGCTGCTTGCACTTCTTTAAAACCCCTTGATTTAAAAAACTCAAATGCTTGTTGTATTCTTGGACCATCTACTAATGCATCAGTTGATAAAACATTGTTGCTTGTTGTTAAACCTGCAGCTTGAGCTAATCTTGGATCAACTTGTCCTTCACCATATCCAATTTCATATTGTATCGTTTTATCTTGTTGAGTTCCTAATTGTTGTTCAGACGGTATTTCTATTTTTGGCATAACACCAAGTATACAAGGAAGCTGTGATCCTTCTCCGTCTAAAAACATTCCAAATACTTGAGCGCCTGGTAAAATTTGTGGCATCATACCAATACCTGATGTACCACCTGCAGTATTTGGTTGTAATACAGTTGCCCATGGTAACGCGTTATTTGGTATATCACTGACATTTCGCGAATGTATACCAAAGATTCTTACTTGAACTCTTCCTAATTTTAAAGGATCTAAATTATTTGTGGCTACACCAATAAACCATCGAACTTCATCTCCATAATATTTCTCCATTAGTATGACCCCGTTGCTCGAGTAAATTTGGCCGCCACATTAGTATTACCTCTATAATTAGCAATTTTTACCAAATCTGATCTAACAGAATATTTGTTTGTCTGAAATCTATGTTCTGCAGTAAACATTAAATAATCTCCAGATCTTTTTCTGTCGATTGCTTCATCAGATAATTCTGTGTCTGCTAATGATATGAGAGAAAAAACTCTTCCTATTGTTTTATGTCCGTCTTGAGGTAGCATATGCAAACCCGGAACTTGTATTGTTAACGAAGATCTGCGAAGTAGATTTCTTATTGATTTCTGTATGGCTTTAGATGAATGTTTTGATGCACTAGTTTCTTCGTACATGTTTTTAACGTTATTAGCATATATGTTTCCTGTTGCAATACTAGTTATTCTTTTTGCAGCATATTCACTAACTGACCGATCTCCAAATTTTGCTCTAGTATCAGCTGCAGGATAAGAACCAGTTTGTAATAAATTTTGTAGTACTTTTTCTAAATCATATTGAAATCTAAATTCAAGTCCATGAGTAGTATCTATAAATTCGTATGTTGAGCCGAGATCTCCTTCCATAATAAGAGCTAGTGTATTTCCATTTCGAGAACTTTTAAGTTCAGATACCTGCCTTGCTATTTCTGCTCCAGTAGAAGATGTTCGTTGGGATAATTGCGAAGAGTAAACAAACGGATCACCTTGATTTATAGGGTTTTGTTGCAGTAATGTATACAAATCGTAAAATCTTAAATCGTTATCGGCTAAAGTTCCAAAGCAAAAGAATGGCGTACCAGTTAATCCAGTAGTTCGTTTAGTAATAGCATCAATAGCTTTAATTGGATTTAAGTTCGGAACAATATATCTAAATGAAGTTTGTAATTCTTGAGCTAATTGTCTGCTTTCGTTTAATGCATCTGCATTTGGATTTCTTATGTAATCTAACTCGTCAATTAAACTACTAACAACGTTTCTATCTCCAGCTCTTATTATTTTCTTTTTAGAAAAGAACGAGTCTTTTAAAATATTATTAATAATCTGACTGGGCTTACCTTCATACATTTTATTAATATTAATTAATGTATTTAGATATGAATCATAATCTAATAAAGCTAAAGTAATAACATCTGTAGTATCCGTACTTGGTACGACTGAAGTAACTTCTCTTACTATAAATGATTTTTTAACTATATGAGGACTAGTATGTAATGCAATTTCTATTTCTAAAAGTTCCGTACCTTGAAAATCCATAATCTCAAGGGTTCTACCACCATCGGTATATGTTACGGTTCCAGTTAAATACGGCCGTTCTAAATTTTCAAATATAATTAACTCAACTAAAGAAGATGTAATATCTACTACATGTCTATTATTACGTTCTGTAGATAATACAGCACTACGTAACTCATATTCATGAGGATCAAAAGGCGTATATGAACTAGCCATTTATAAATTTATCCTGAAATTCTCTAAATATATCTCGAACCGCATCGGGTTTTAAAATACGAATAGCTTTTAGTTTATCGTTTTCTGCCATATAATATTCTAATTGTGTAACCGGAGTTTTATTATTTGGCCTATCTGCATGAGGGTCTATATCGTAATGTTCGTTATTACCATCTATATAATATCTAACAGAATTTTTTTCAGCGGCCGAAGATATAAGAGTAATAGATTCTACTGATTCTCCGACTTGTGATGTTAAAACTTCATTAGATCTAAATGTACTTTCTGCACCCTGTAAGTCTTTAATATATAACTGACCTAAATCTAAGTTTCTATGTGCAATAGTTCCAGATACACCAGAAGAAGATCCAGTTACAGTTTGGCCGACTTTCATTTTATTTGCAAAAACATCTTTGGTTTCAACAACAGTATGCGTTAAATCTTTATCGATAAGTCTTGTTAATGAGTCGTAAGTTAAAGGCCAACCTTGTTCTCTCAAATGATCGTTTAATAAATAAAACGTCCAGTAATAATCAGTTGTACCATATAATTTATTAGAAATCTGATCTGGTCTATCACCTTCTTGTATATAATAAAATCTATAAAACGCTATATTATCTTTTATTTGATCAATAAGATCTACGTAAACAGATATATTGGTAAACGTAACTTCAGGTAAATTTGCTCCAAATGAATATGGAACAAAGGGCATATTTTTAAAATAGGTTGACATTAGTAAGCTCCGCTGCCGGGTGAAGATGAAGGACTAGATCCTGGTTCGTCTTCTTTGGAAATAAGTTCCCAGAACTCTTCCCAAAAATCTTTAAAGTTTTTACCATATAAGTCAAATCCGTATCTAACGTCATCTTTATCTAGTGTTCTAAATTCAATCATATCTAAAGTTAAATCTATTTCGCTAAATTGACCATCTCTGAAAAAAGACATAGTAGTAGCATTATAGTTAGTAGTCATACCACGCAAAAAACATGGAAGCATTTGTGCTCCTACTGTCTTTTTCCCGTATCTCATAGATATACCAAATTTATTTGGAAACTTAAATCCTACCGGTAAATTCTGACCACCTACTCGAACATCTATAGATTCAGGATACAATTCTGTTCTAAACCATTTAATAATACTTTCTATTTCTTTTGCTTCGGCCATTGACCGCGGCATAAACTTAAAAGAGAATGTATGTTCTCTAGGTCTAACTGATTTAAATATAGCTCTTATATTTGGATTTACTACGGTTCCTGCAACTGAAGATACAACGGCTCCAGCCCTTTGACCAGTCGGCGCCTTTTGTACCGCTGCTACTGCAGCAAGTCTAGCAATATTAGGATCTGATATATTATTAAGTATGCTTCCTATAGCTCCACCGCCTATTAAAGATTCTACACCAGCACCTACTACAGAATTTTCTCCTCGCGTTAAACCTTGTCTAGCAGCTTCACCACCTATACCAAAAGCAAATGTATTATCAAACTCTACCCCGTCTTGTACAGTTTGCGCAGGCGGTAAATATAGTTGTACGGTATCACCTCTAAATGTTTGACCTGGTGTAAATTTTGCCCCAACAACGTCGCCAATATCTTTAAAATAATCAAACCAGCTTTTATCGTCTCCATCAGCACCGGCTTGAGTACCGCCTTCTGAAGCGGCGGATTGACTTCTTTCAAACGCAGCTGTATCAAGAGTTGGTGGTACTTCTATAATTTGTGTAAAATATATTACACCCTTATAATCGTCTTGTGCTTCGAGAGGGAATCTATATTTAGGCATGTTTTTTCCAATAAATACTTAAAAAACTTAAGACTATTTATATGGCATACTCAGGTAAATACAAACCAAAGAACCCAAAGAAGTATGGTGGAGACCATAATAACATTATTTTTAGGTCAATGTGGGAAAGACATTGCTTTAAATGGTGTGATGAGAATCCAAAAGTTAAATCTTGGACGAGTGAAGAAGTCGTTGTGCCATATTATTATGATGGTGATAAACGCTATCATCGATATTTTCCTGATCTTAAAATAGTTCTTGAGGATAGAGTATTGTTAGTTGAGATTAAACCTGACAAAGAAACAAAACCACCTACAGGATCTAAACGTACAAAGCGATATATTAATGAGGCATTTACATATGTCAAGAATATGAATAAGTGGGAAGCTGCACAATCATATGCAAAAGATAGAAAGTGGGAGTTTCAAATCTGGACAGAGAATACTCTACAAACTATGGGTATTATGCCTAAACCAATAAAGAAACTAAAGCCGCTACCTCCTCCAAAGAAAAAGAAGAAATAGCATATAAATACTGCTATGGCAAATATATTTCAAAAACTAGAGCTCGAAGCTTTCAGAGCAGGTATTACACCTAGAACAAAACAATCAATAGATTGGTTCAGGCGTAAAGCCTCAGCAATGGGACGTGTAAGTCGTAGTGCACTAATGAAAGAAGAACCAGTAGAGTTACAAAATAAAAGTGTTGTAGGAAACATGTATATGTTTTTCTATGATCCAAAGACAAAAGACACTCTACCGTATTATGATAGCTTTCCATTAGTTATTGCTGTAGGTCCTGCACCTGGTGGATTTCATGGTTTGAATTTACATTATCTTCCACCGACATTGAGGGCAAAGATGCTTGACGCGTTGATGGATATAACTAATAATAAAAAGTTTGATGATACCACAAAGTTCGAAGCAACATACAATACTCTTAAGCGTGCATCTAGTTTAAAATTTTTCAAGCCATGCTTCAAGCATTATTTAAATTCAAACGTAAAAAGTAGATTTGCATATGTACCAGCTCCCGAGTGGGAGATCGCTACATTCTTACCAACTGCAGACTTTCAGAAATCAGGTAAGTCTACTGTATATAGAGATTCAAGGAAAATGATCTAATGACATATAGCATTGACGATCTCAAAGGAG
>Ga0163110_10001758_pt1 | contig 11035 bp, 5 predicted proteins | sample CRUFie1St17metaG_FD_108703 | JGI IMG/M metagenome (GOLD analysis project Ga0163110, IMG submission 108703) | Marine microbial communities from the Costa Rica Dome - CRUD Field 142mm St17 metaG | ecosystem: Environmental > Aquatic > Marine > Oceanic > Photic zone | place: Costa Rica: the Eastern...
GCTGATGCAACTGTAGCAACTCCTGATACGACTAAGTTATCTGTGTCAGTTGTTCCAGTTACCTCAACACCGTCTACACGAGTTGCGATTTTAGCTGCATTATCGAAGAATAGACTAACAGCACCATCCCCTATAGCAGTGATTGCATTTTCACTACCTTGAACCTTAACAACAAAATCATCAGCTGCTGTAATATTAATATCGTCACCTGTGTTAGTGATGTTTAAATCATTTGTTGTATTTGATATAACACTGTCTGTACCATTATGAACCAGTTTTAGATCATTGCTATCACCCAAGCGGATTTCCTTATTATCAGGTAATCGAACATGGTCACTAAAGGTTATAATACCGATAAAGTTTGTATTTCCACCAACAACTAGATTCTTTTCAATACCAACACCACCTTCAACAATTAAAGCACCTGTATCTTTACTATTTGCTTGTGTTGTGATATTAATTCTTACATCAGCACCAGTAAAGGTAAGTTGGTCTGTACCATTCTCATCATATTCAATTTTTGAATCTTTACCTGTACCAAAAGTTAAAAAGGTGTCATCAGGTATAACGATCTCCCCTGATCCGTTTGGATCTATGTTTATATCCCCGTTTGTATTTGTTGAAGAAAATGTATTGCCATCAAGAGTTAAATTATCTACATTCCATTGATCAACTTTTCTACTTTGATCTAATATTGCTACAAATCCGTTTGAAGCAGTCGTTGGGTTTGATACTGATGCAACTGTTCCCGGTGCATGAACCATCAAGTCAGTGAAATAACGGCCTCCGACAACATCTACGTTACCTGCGTTATCACCAACAAAGAGTCTTTCTCCTTTGTTTGCCTGAGTACCAGTACCGATCGTTAGACCAAGTTCACCGAACTGAAGACTTCCGGGAGCTGTTGTACCCGTAGATCTTTTTACTCGTATAATACTAGCCATTTCTAAAAGTTACCTCCATTGATATCCAAATTTTGTGCCGATCCGGGTGTTAATACTAAAGTTGACTCAAATTTTTGTGTGGTTGAGTTAAAAACTAAGACCATCCCATTCTGTGGATTGTTGATCTCTGTATCACTAAGTCCTGCAAGAGATCCACTTACGTTTCCTGCTAATGAGGATACGACTTTGGTTGCATTTTGTTGTCCTACTCGGACTCTTATGTTTGCCATCAGCGAGTGACTCCTTGCCTTACTAAAACAGATCCTTCAACAACTCTCGTTACTTCACCTACACTATCGGAAACGATAACGTCATAAACATACCTTCCGGGTTTTAAAGTAGCAGTGGTAACACTTGATAAACCAACTTGCACCTGACCATTTTCAGCATTTTGAATTGATGCTGTAAAAGTCGCTGCAATACCTGTGCTTCCTGCATGTTTTCTCATCTGAGACATTGCAGTAAACCCACTAAGGTCTAATGCATCATTAGATGTGATATTTTCTAAAGAAAACGTTTGTGTGAAAGTAGCACCTGTGTTGATTACAAGATTGCTAACATATACTGCCATTTATGCAATAATATAGTATGATCTATAGTTTATTTATATTTTGTTGTACTATGAATTTTTTTGAATTAGTTCGTTCAAAAGACCTTTGAGAGTATCTATCTCAGCCTTAAGACTATCTATTTCAGATTTTTCATTTATTTTTTTGTTTCTCATCTTTTTATATCTCATGTAACCTGTTGTATCACAATTAACGATAGCACCAGTTTTTTCATCACGATAAAGATGTTTATGTCCTTCTACTTGTATCATGCTAATGCAATTGCTCGTAGATCTTTTAGTCTTGGTGCCTCGGCTTCATTTGTACCACTAAACACCACTTTTATAACAAATCCTGTAAATTCTGTAAGATTATCAGCAGTAAACTGATATTCTAAAAATTCACCATCAACACTTGATGCAACTTTTGCATCTGGTTTACCACTATTCTTAGAGGTAGATATTCCTACATCACCGAATCCGTCACCATCAGTGTCAAGAAGATTATCAAATCCGGGGAACAAGTCATATGATTGCTCTCCTTCACTAATCTCACTATTGAATAATTTATAAAGAACTCTGAAATCAGCAGATTCAGATCTTTGAGCACTTACCAACACTTGTAATGAAGTTGCTGGAACTTTCAAGTCAACACGTTTAGAGATGTAAACTCCTGCGTGAGGATCATTTGAGTTTAATTTTACTCTTGCATCCGACGCATAATCAGATACTGGATTATTCAATCTATTTCTAATGTAAATGATTGAACTATTCATAGTATCAACTATTGGCGATAAATTTTTATCGCCTGATAACATTCTTATAGAGACTGTATTTGATCTATTCAGTGGTAAATCTGTTAATCTTGCAGATTCATTTATCGGTGATGCCACTAATCTTGGAGTGCTCAATGGATTAATTGAATTTAATTCTATTTCTTCAAATCCTTGATCTAAGAATGACACCTCACTTCCACCTGCACTTGTTCCTGATACTGTTCTTGTCTTAGCTGATATCGCTGTTTGTCCCGGAGTAATAAAGTTAATTCTAGGATAAATTGCGTTGAACTGAACATTTTGTGATACAAATATTTTATTCCCACCACCAAAAGAGTCATCAAAGAAACTTAATTGTGAGTTTCCACTTGTTCTGACTGCTGCTGCAGGCCCTGTGTTGAAATTTGCACCTCTTGGAATTTCTAGATAATATTTGTCAATATCACTTTCAGATCTTAAGATAGAAGTTGATGGTAATGTATGAACACTATTAATTCCAGTGAGTGAGAATCCATTGAACTCATACTTGTAAACTAAACTTCCTACTTCATGCTCACGAATCGCAGATCCATCAACACCTCTTTCAACTATAGTTAATGACTCATTACTGGTGTTAATACCATCATATTGCATAATTTCATTATTAACCTTAACGTAACCCCTTGATGTACTTATTCCTTCAAAAACTTGGAAATCTAACGTTGAATTTGCACCAGTTGCAGGTGCGTTAAGATCAATTGAACTTGATGATAGTCCAACAGCAGCGTTCAAAACTACAGGTTCAGTTGTTGGTTGAACATTTGAAATTTGAACTTGATTGTTACCAGCATGCATTCCATGATTATATTGAGTTACCTCAATCACATTACCACTAAACAATCCTCCACCAATCTCTTGATCAGCATTTCCAACATTATCCACTTGTTTATTTCCTGTTCCTGTACAAGCAACAAATTGAGTTCCGTTAAAATGTAAAAGTCCAACGTTATCTTCAAATTTTTCACCTTGAACATCAGTCAAGTACAGAGTATCAATAACATTGTTAGTTGAAGCAATTGTAAATAATGCTCCGGTTCCCTTTTGATTAAGGGCATTAGATGTTATTGATGATGTTACAATACCAACTACGTCTCCAACAGTATATCCAGAACCTTGTGCAGTAACAGCAAAATTACTCTGTATTACACCAGATCCATTAGTATTGATGGTTAGTGTTAATCCAGTTCCATTACCGGTAACAGCAAACGTATTAACAACTTGGCTGGATAGACTTGCAGCATAATCACTTCCTAATGAAATTGAAGTTACACTACCAGACGCATTATGAACAGGGCCACCATTTCTCTCAACAGTTCCTTTCGGTGTTGTGGAAACTCCTGCTTGTCCTGCAGCAACTATTTTTCCGGGTGCAATCTCAGATGCTGTAATACCTGTATCAATCTTAACCTTTAATTTTCTTGGTAAAGTTCTAATAGCATTATTTCCTAAAGTTGGGATAAGAGTACTCTCATAATTCAATTCAGGATTATAGAAAATTACTTCTGCATCTCTAGATTTAGAAAAATCTGCCTTATATAGAGTTAATTTAAGATCTTCAAATTGACTCGCAGTCCAAATAGAACCGTTTTGTGATTTAAATAAACTACCACCAATGTACTGTTTAGAAATAATAATACTTTCAGCATCAGGTAAACTTTGGGTTTCAATTGTTGGTTCACCCATTCTACCGATCCATGCTTCATAATTGTTACTAGAAGGAGCTAGAAGAACCACAGCGTATTCTTGTCCACCCTCAAGGTAAATTGGTGAAGGGAAGGTAACTCTAGTTGCTACAGAGGCATCATCAGATATATTGATTTGAGATGGATCTAGCACCACTTGAGCATAGTCTTGAATCAAAATTAGTGTTGGAGTTCCTAATTCTACTGTTCTTATCTGAACTGTTAACTGCTCTTTAACATCCTTAGATCTGAAATATAAATCAACAGATGTTAGAAATGCACCACTCTCATCAACAAGGAATGATTGTGCTAGGGGATCATCATCTTCAATTCTTACAATTTCACGAATTACCTCAGTAACTTCAGTTACTTCAGTGATATTATTAGTTACGTTAGTAACGTTAGTTACCTCAGTTACGTTAGTAACATTAGTGATTTCATTTGTAATAAATTCATTTGTTATATTAAAAACAACTGGTATTGGGGGTGGCGGTGGAATACGAACAACAACCGTTGATTGTCTAAATGTATCTACCACACCACTTGTTCGATAAGTTTGCTCAACTTCACTGATTGATGGATCACCAAGAAGTGGCCTTGAATTTGTTGAACTTGATGTTAACTTAAATGTCTTTGTGCCATTTTCAAATCTTAATTGTGGAACTGGAGTTGCTAAAGGATCCCTAAAGAAAAATGATCCCTTTAATACACCAACAGCATCAGAAATAAGTCTTATTGGTCTGATTGTTGCAGTCGCTAAACTCGTGTCACCAACTATTTTTATTCCTTGCTCAATATATCCAGAAAATCTACCTTGAGCTTCTTCAACCAAAGAAGCTATATCAATATTTAAAACGGTAGATGAAGATGAATAAAGACTTGGTAAAGTTAGAGCTGTGTTGTATGGGTTGGTTGTATAAACTGTGGTAGGTGAAGTAATACTTCCTGTTTTATGATTTGGTGCACATATTCTTGCTGTAAATATACTATCTGCTCCATCAAAACCTTCGATTGTTTCCCCTATTTCAAATGCACCTGAATCCATTGATATTTCAACCAATTTGGGAATAATATCTATTCCTGATGTGCTGTCAAAGAAAGGATAAAATCTTGTATTTGGTTTAATGCCACTCGCATCAAATGAAACGTTTCTTGATCTGATATGTGTATCAGGTTCGCTACTTATTATACGGTCATTAGTAAATGTCTCCTCTACGTCTCCTAATACTGTTCTTGTACCATTATCTAAAATAACGTTACGTGTCCAAGTGTCTGCACTAGGACTTAAAATCATTCTACCTCTAAATGTAACAATATTAAATGGGTTTACGTTTTCAACTCTTGATGCCAAAGGTTGATCAAGTAATACAACTTCATCATAATCAAGTGTCAACAAATCACCTGTTTTTCTAACACCAGAATCTAATAATGCTAAATTATCAGAAAAATCTGCTGTTGATGGATTTATTGATGGATCTAGTGCCAATTCTGGTTTAATTGAATAAAAATCAGTTGGTGTCACTAGAGTTTGTGAACTTCCAATAACATCACACTTACAATCTGGATTCACACGATCAAGTAAATCTGTATTTTTAAAATCGTCTACAAAAAATCCAGTTTTAAATCTTGATAAACCATCTGCATCTTGAATTTGTAAAGATTTTGTATCTAATTCAAGTAAAGATAAAGATGTTAAAGTCTCTAGATTTTCGACTCTATCCTCTATTTTACCAATATCTCTCATCGTATAACGACGATTATCAACAAGATTTATTTTTACGTCCTTAGTGTTATAAAGATAAGCAGGAACTTCAATAGTCCCTATTGTCATTGCAGTTTCAACATCAGCTGGAACAATTGGATTTTGTGAGGAAACACCTTTTATAACCTGAAAATAACCGTTTGTATAAGCGTTTCCTGTTGAATCACTAGAATCAATAACTACTTTATCAATTCTAGGAAGATAGAATTTAAAATCTAATGTAGATGCTTCGTTTGGAGCAGGGACTAAGGTAGGATTAGTTCCTGAAGCACTGTAAACTCTTGATGCATAGGAGAAAGGTGAAATAGATCCACTATAATCTGCTACTCTAGGTCTAAAATCAAGTGTATCAGATGCTCTTAATCCGTTTCTAAGAAGTGGTACATTTTTAAAATTCTCACTTGGATAAGAAGCCACTGTGAATACATCCCCAGTGTCATTACTAGGAACCGTAAATTTATCAAATATGACTCTTAATCTTCTTGATGGAATATTTGCACCATCCTTTCTTACTATTCTTGAGTAATCTGCAAATTCATCTCTCTGACCATCATCTAGTGTAAAATTAGATGTCACATCTAAGAATAAACCCTTTGTTATTCCTTGTAAGTTAGTTGTGATATTAGATTCTTGGAATGTTACGGACTCACCAATTAAAAACTTATTTGCAGTTAATGTTGCAATTTCAACAGTAGTGGCATTTGTTCTATCTACGACAACAGCTATTGCACCACTTTCGGCACCTTTTATTTTTTCGCCTAAAATCGTGTTTGTATTTAATGATAAACCACTAACAAAAACTAATTTATCTAAAACAGGATCACTTAAGTTGACTGATTCAAATACACCAACTAAATTGAAAACATCAGGTGTGTTTAAAGACACTTCCTTATCATCTACTCTTATTCCATAGACATTACTTGGAGTTATTCCATTAGTAGATACACCAACTCTTGACGACTTATTGATAACAATACTACTACTACGAGAAACATTTTTAGTTTTATTATTAATGAGGTCTTTTTGTAAAGTAACATTTACAATGTGAACATCACTTCCTGAAATACCGTTAAATGTAATGGTGCGATTGTTATTAGATAAAACAACATTTGCTTCATCTATCACCTTATGAACCGCGCTACTAGTGGTTCTAAGAGAAATACTATAACGATCACCATCATAAGGAGCAAAGGTTGAAGTGCTTGCAAACTCAGGAAAATCAGATCCCATTGTTAATTGAATTCTGCCAGAACCTGCTGCTTTTGCAACCTGTGCTTTGATGAATAATTTTGATTGTGCTAATGATGCATCAGAGACATTCCTTTTCTGCAACTCTGCATATAATCCAGCATCACTCAAAAATATTTGTGGACGAGCAACATGAATACCAGTTGGTGAAAGTGATGCCATAAGGGTTCCAACATTAACACCCGCAACAGAATTTGTCGCTACTAATGAAACATCTTTTAGATTAGCTGAAATCGCGCTTACACGGTTTATTCTTGGTGAAGTATCTGCGGTTAAATTGACGGATATTAAGTCTCCAACTCTTAAAGATCCGAAAGTTATACCAGCACATGTTAATATAGACACACCACCTGATGCTGCACCTATACTAACTTCATCTCCAATTCCAAGTTCCTTTATTTTTTGAGGTTTTAATACTAAATCTCCTGAAAAATCAACACCTGATATAAATGTATCTTCTTGATGAACTGATAAAACTTGTTCCAAACCATTTTTTTGTACTATTGAGATTGTTCTGATCAATGATTCATCACCGTTAATTCTTATTTTTTCACCTACTATAAATGTTCCTGATACCTGCTCCAATCCTACAGCACTTGAATTATTTCCAACTGCATGAGCAAATCCTGTCGCACCACTACTCAATCCCTCAACAAAACTACCAATTGGTAGTTGAGTGCTTGATAACGCAACGTTAACTGTCAATGCTGTAAATAATTGAATATCATATAAGTAAAGATCGAATTGAGTTGTTGCATCTTTATAAGAAGCATCTGTATTCTCAAACGCATAAACTCTTGCTCTACCTATGGTATCTCCAGCTGGGGTGGGGTTATTACCAGTGTTTTTTCTTGCATTTTTAAAAATAACAGTACTAATGGTGTTGTTATTATTCAAACCTATCACTGGAGATCCGTGAACATTGTTTAGTTTAAACAAAGTTCCAAGTTTAAAGTTTACTTTTGAATTTTTAAATTCTTCTTTATCTCTTGTTTTATCTACGTCTATGATAGTTGTTCCCGATTTTTCAATGTCATATCCCCTTACATAGGCCTTACCGGGTGAGACCCTTACACACATTAAAGGTTCTTCTGGGGTATTTCTTTGATCCGTAAGTTCACCTTCTTTATAAACACCTTCATTTGAAATACCATCATCTAAACACTCTGCAACATTTATTTTAAAATTACCAACAGAATAATTACCAGATTCCTCAAATGTTCTCTTAGCAAAATAATCTTTAATTAAAGAGTAATCTGGTCTTTGCTCATTTTTCTTTAGTTGTCCATTATCTAAACGTACTAATTCAATAAAGTTCTTATCATTAAAATCATTTAATGGTTTTTTTGTAAGAGTTGTAGATATTTTGAGTCTATCTGCTCCCGGAGCTGCAAAGTTAGAAAACCCTCTTGCATTGTCAAATAAAGATGAATCATCTTTAGCTTGAACTATTTCTTCCTGAATAAACAAACCAACTCTATAGTTTGGTACATTTGAATATGGATCAAGAACAATTTTATCAGCAGATACATTTACAAAATGTCCACGAATAAAAAATACACCATCAGCGATTGAAACTGCACAACCAATATTACATGCATTTTGTTCAACCAAAGTAGCTATTGTCTCACCAGCAGTTATCTGAGTATTACCGTATATGAATGACTCCTCAATTAATAAATTTTCACCATCAGCCATGAATGATGACTCATTATCATCACCAGCATCAATATATTTTACAAATAATGTTAAGTCTGTAACTTCCGTTGAATTTTCAGGAAGAGCATAATTATCAACCCTTATTTTTATACCTGTCTCTTGACCAACTAAAATTTTACCTTTTAAGTTTTCAACGTATAATGATACAGGAATACCTAAATGATCACTTTGTAATTTGATTGAGAAATATTCATAGTCATAACTTGTATTTCCGGGGATAACCATTGATCCCTCTTTAAATATATGACTACCAAACGATTCAACTTGGTCTTGTAATATTGCTTGTAAAGTTGTTAATTCACGAGCCTGTACTGGTCTACCCGGATTGAATAGAACTCTATAGAACTGATTATCCTTGGAAAAATCGTCGTAATATGGACTTATATTTAAATTCGTTTTTTGTGGCATTTTTTAAAATTCCAGAATAATTTTTATGTCTTCTTTTTGTCTCAAGTTCCTTGATATGAGAGCCCGATTGTCAATGTACAATACATCACCCGACCCTTTATTTATCTCAGGAGAAGCAAGACCACTTGTAAATGAGACTCCTAAAGCAACATTGTTATTATTGATATCCGTTGTAATTCCAGCACTAAAAGTAGTTTCAACGGATCCATTTCCTCCGGGAAATGATATTTGATTAGTTGATGCAGTGAATTCATATTGTTGTGATCCATTACTTACGTTTGCATAATCAGTTTGATCAATTTTATTTCCAAAATACAATGATCTATCTTGGATATATTTCAAAACGTTTGTATCAGTATCAAAAGAACTAATGTACCCTAAAGCTGTTTGTCCTGTACCAACAGTTTGTTGCAATAAACCACCTATTGTAGGAGTTCCTGATATTGTATCTAGTTTGATTGATTTCAAACCAGAAAAAGTGCTACCAGTATAAATTGATGTTGTACCAAATGATGTTGGATTTTTAATTAATGATACTTGTGCAAATTTAGAATCAATTGGAAAATCTTTTGTTGAATCATCAAATCTTGCATATACAAGAACTCGATCAGCACCTAACTCCTTATACAAATCAAAACCGTGACCTTTTGATGGGGGTATAATGGGAATTAGTTTTGCAGGAGTGTTTCCTGCTATAGCAGCACTGTTTATCGTACCTAAATCAACAACTCCATATGTGTAACCTTTACCACCATTTGATATAGTTGCGTTTGTAATTTTTGTCCCAGAGACCTCAATAACAACTTTACCTCCAGTGCCATCACCTAAAATATCAAATTCACCACCTGTCCCCGTATAATTATTTCCCTGATCAGCGATGTAAACTGTTTTTATTTGATTATTGTTAATATCGGAATCACCATTCTCACGAACTGCTTGTATTTGTGCATCAGTCGTGGTTGGCCAATTATTTGGTAGAGCGATAAAATCAGTTGAATCAAATTTAATAATATCACTTGGATTAACAGTAAACAAATACTTCCATATATACCCGTCTTGACTTTCACCTGCTTTAGAGGGTTCTAAATCTGTAAATGTAGGTTCATCTTCTGATGCATTACCAGTTGTATTAATACCTGATGATCCATTTTCAATACAAATATAAACATTAAAATTACTGTTTATCACATAATAATTTGCATCATATAATCGTGTTGCGTTTGAGTTTGGTGCAGTATTGGATGTACTGTAATCCTGACGATACATATCGTACTTGACACCTTTTGTCCAATTTATTCTACGAACTAATCTTCTTACATTTGTATCTGTTACCCTCTTACCAAACTGTGTCGTATCTCCTATATGATCAACCTCTGAAAAACTATCTACTGGATTCGGAGTAGCAGTATTCCAATTGTTTGCTCTCCCAAAACCAACTGAAGCCGGTTGAGGATTTGGTAAACCTAAAGAGACGAAATAAGAATTTGTAGACGAAGAAACCCCTGCAACAAAATTACTTGCATTTAATATTCTAAACTGGTCTGTTACAATTGCTGGCATTATTATATTGTTTTTTCTATATTTATACAGGAAATCGTCATGGTGTGTGAGACCTCTTAATAGCACCACTATCACGAATACCAAATCCCCTTCTTTGAATGGTTGGGAATGTGGAAATACCAAGTCCTTCACCCGCAATAACTGTATTACCAGTCACACCAATTGACACCGGATTATTCCTTACAAAATTACCTGATGCTGTTGATAAACGTCCCCAAGAGAATTTACCTTTCTGTATTTTCTTGACTTTGATTAGACCTTTCATCGCATTTGGATGTGACGTACAGTAATAATGGAACGTAGTATGTCCAACTCCCGTTGTATTGAACACCACAGTACCATTCGAGGCA
>Ga0163110_10001760_pt1 | contig 11030 bp, 6 predicted proteins | sample CRUFie1St17metaG_FD_108703 | JGI IMG/M metagenome (GOLD analysis project Ga0163110, IMG submission 108703) | Marine microbial communities from the Costa Rica Dome - CRUD Field 142mm St17 metaG | ecosystem: Environmental > Aquatic > Marine > Oceanic > Photic zone | place: Costa Rica: the Eastern...
AAATGAATACAATCATTTGGCGCTTGAATTCGATATTCGTCAGGCGCGTCGAAGGTATTCATATCACGGTTTTTGTCCAAGTAGTGTCCATCTACGCCGTGAATTTCAACGTCATTGATGTCGTTTACGGCGAAATAAGTATGCAGTGCGCCTGTAAATTCAAATGCCTCATTACCGGTATTACGTGTAATTAGCGTGAGTCGTAGTTGTGCGCCGACCAATACTTCAAGCGTTAAGTCTGCTTCGTATTCAAATCCTTTTGCCGATGTCGTTGGGCAGGTAAAAATCAGCAGCGTATGAGAATCAATGTCCTTTGCAGAGACCAGCTTCCATTCTTGGCTTCTGGCGAAACCGTGTGTTGGCAAGCTTGTGTCACTATCGGGAAATTGGCTGGCAAACCAAGGCCAGCAAACTGGTGTGCCGCCTCGAATATTTTCGCTTGCGTCTGTATGCGTTAATGGGCTTAGCCAAAGCCGTTCTATTTCGTCTTGCTTCGGAATAAAGCTAAAAACATGCGCGCCAAATAACGATATTTTGGCTGTGGCCAGTTCATTATCGATCACTAATATGGTGTTGTTGCCGTGTTTCTCGGTAGAAATAGATGCCGGTAGTTGCATGGCGACCTCTTAAAGATAGGAAAATAGAGTTTGTTTTAAAGCAGATATAAAAAAGGCGGCAAATGTGCCGCCTTTCATTGCAAGAAGCATTATTTACTAATGTGCTTCACTAATTCCAGTACTTTATTGGAGTAGCCGATTTCGTTGTCATACCAAGAAACCAACTTCACAAAGTTGTCGGTTAATGCGATACCGGCTTTGGCATCGAAGATTGATGTGCGCGTATCACCGATGAAATCTTGAGAAACCACTTCATCTTCTGTGTAACCCAAAATACCTTTCAATTCATTTTCAGAAGCTTCGCGAATAGCGCTGCAGATGTCTTCGTATTTTGCGCCTTTTTCAAGGTTCACGGTTAAATCCACAACTGATACATCTGCTGTCGGTACGCGGAAGGCCATACCCGTAAGCTTGCCGTTTAGAGCAGGAATAACTTTACCAACAGCTTTTGCTGCACCAGTAGAAGAAGGAATGATGTTTTGGTAGGCACCACGTCCGCCGCGCCAGTCTTTTACAGATGGGCCATCAACGGTCTTCTGTGTAGCCGTTACTGCGTGTACGGTTGTCATTAAGCCATCAACAATGCCGAAGTTATCGTTAACGACTTTTGCTAGAGGTGCTAAACAGTTAGTGGTACAAGACGCATTAGATACGATTTCTTGTCCGGCGTATTCGTTGTGGTTAACACCCATTACGAACATTGGCGTTGCATCTTTAGATGGAGCAGAAAGAACAACTTTCTTCGCACCTGCTTGTAAGTGGGCACGCGCGGTTTCATCTGTTAGGAATAAGCCCGTTGATTCAACCACTACATCAACACCAATATCGCCCCATGCAAGGTTTGCAGGATCGCGCTCTGATGTGACGCGGATAGCTTTTCCGTCTACAACGAGTTGATTACCTTCGGCAACAACTTCGTGTTTAAAGCGGCCATGCGTTGAATCATACTTCAACATATAAGCCATATATTCTGGATCGAGTAAGTCATTAATACCAACAACTTCAATATCGTTGTGCTCTAGGGCAGCACGAAAAACGAAGCGACCAATTCGCCCGAAACCGTTAATTCCAACTTTAATTGTCATGAGATTTCCTCAATGGTTGAGCTAATTATGAAATAAAATTACAAAAATTATGGATCAATTCGCCTTAAATAGCAAAATAAACCTTTAATATGTTGCAAAATTACAAATTTCCTTCGTGCAAATCTATGCATTTTCTAATATTGTAGTGGGTTCTAATTCAGACTCTTTGATCCAAACACCTAAAAACATTCCCTCGGTGTAAAAGAGTCACTAAAAAGTTAAACGATTAAGAAACGCTTACAGGAATTTAAAAAGCAAATGACTAACTCTGTAATTGAAAAGCTAGTTGAGTTAAGAGGCATTGAATCTAATTACGTTGATGCTTGGGGCGATGCAGTAGAAATCAGTAGTGAAACAAAGTCTATGTTGTTAGACGCAATGGGTTATGACGTAGGTAATGCAGAGGTATTAGAAAAACGTTTGTCAGACGATATTGATAAAAGTTGGATGACACCCCTAAACCCAGTGCAAGTTAATCGTTCTCATGAAGCACTTATTGTTCCTGTAAGGTTTCCGATTGAGTTGGTTAACGATGAATTTGAGTTTGTATTAACCCTCGAAGATGGCAGTGAAACACGTTTGTCGTTCATCCCTTCAGACGGTGAACTTATTAACTCTGTTGAGATTGATGACGCAGAGTTCCAAGAATACATTGTTGAATTTAAAGAAAAACTACCGCTTGGTTACCATCACTTGGTGCTTTTCGCAGAAGGTGAAGATAAGTTAGCTGAAATGCGTTGGATTATTGCACCTGAGCGTTGCTATATTCCTGAAGACGTAGATAACGGTAAAAAAGTATGGGGATTGAGCGTTCAATTGTATTGTTTGCGCAGCGAACGCAATTGGGGCGTGGGAGATTTTACTGATCTTCATTTTTTACTTCAGCAAGCGGGGCGTCAAGGCGCGCAGTTTATTGGTTTAAACCCTGTTCATGCGCTTTATCCCGCCAATCCTGATGGCTGTAGCCCTTATTCTCCTTCATCTCGTCGCTGGTTAAATTTTATCTATATCGATCCGACGGTCATTGAGGGGTATCACCATGATTCTGTTCAACGCATTGTTGAATCTTCAGAATTTAAGCAGACCTTTAACCATGTTAGAGAGATTGATTACGTCGATTATAGCGCCGTAACTCACATTAAATTGCAGGTATTAAATGCTATTTTCGATGCGCAATATGAAACACTTATTGGTCAGAAAACCGAGCAAAACAAAGCATTCACGGCCTTCATTGAAGAAGGTGGAGAAAGTTTGGATATGCTTGCAACCTTCGATGCGATTCAAGAAGATCTTGCCAAGCAAGGTAAAGCGTCGTGGGGCTGGCCTGTCTTCCCTAAAGAACTTAATGAGTTCCAAAATCCGGCGGTCGCTAAATTCAAGAAAAAGCATGAAAAGCGCGTACAGTTTTTCATGTTCCTGCAATGGCAAGCGGCACTTCAGTTAGAAAGTGCGAATGTTGCGGCTAAAGAAGCAGGCATGGATATTGGTATTTATCGCGATTTGGCCGTTGGCGTAAGCGAAGGCAGTGCTGAAATTTGGGGCAACAAGGACTTGTACGTGGTTGATGCAAGTGTAGGAGCGCCACCAGATGTATTAGGTCCTTTAGGTCAAAATTGGGGATTGCCTCCAATGGACCCGCAAGTACTGTATCAACAGGCTTACCAACCGATCATCGATTTATTCAGTGCAAATATGCAATCGAGCGGCGCATTGCGTATCGATCACGTGATGGCGTTATTGCGTTTGTGGTGGGTGCCGAAAGGGCAAAAGGCCGATAAAGGCGGATACGTGTACTATCCCGTTAATGATTTGTTGGCGATTTTGGCGCTTGAAAGCCATCGTCACCAAAGCTTGGTTATTGGTGAAGATTTGGGCACAGTGCCAGATGAAATTGTCACGATGTTGAGAGAAAACGGTATCCATTCGTATCGTGTTTTCTTCTTTGAGCAATCAGAGGACGGCGGATTCTTTTCACCCGATCATTATCCAACTCAGTCTATGTCAACGCTGACAACTCACGACATGCCAACGCTAACGGGCTACTGGCACTGTTTGGATTTGGAGTTGGGTAATCAGCTTAATTTATATCCGAACGAAGAGGTGCTTCGCGGATTATATGAAAGCCGTCACGACAACAAACAACAAATCTTGAATACCTTACACGGGCATCACTCTATTCCTGAATGGACAGATAGAAACGCCGATCACATGGCAATGCATAAAGAGTTGAATCACGGTATGCAATATCACATGGCGAAAGGCTCTAGCGCGTTGTTATCTTTGCAGTTAGAAGATTGGTTAGAGATGGATAAGCCAGTGAATATTCCGGGTACCTCCACGGAATATCCTAACTGGAAACGCAAACTGTCACGCAATCTTGAACAGATATTTGTAGACCCGATCCTCAATAGTTTGGCACTTGGGTTAACTGAAGCAAGAAACAGTGTTTCTGAACATCAAAAATAACGCGAAATTGGCATAGAGGTCAGTATGCAATTGGATCAAAAGCTGCTTCGAGCACAGTGCTCTCATCCTTTTCAATATCTTGGATTGCAACATCAAGAAACAGGTTACGTGTATCGCGTCATCATGCCAGGTGCGGATGCGATTCAAGTTTACGGTAAAGGTGGTCAATCTCTTGGTGTAATGACAGCAATAGACGATACGGCTTTATTCAGCATTAACCTGGATGAAAAAGCGATAGACAGTATCGTAGAGTTGGAAGTCACGACGCCAGATGGGCAATTCCAGTGCATTGACCCTTATCAATTTCAAGAAGATGCGTATCACGCGGTTCATTTTGTGGATCACCATCCGCAGAACATTTACCAGCAATTAGGTGCGCAGCTCACAACCGTGACTAAACACGAGCAAGACGTCGAAGGCGTGCGATTTGCAGTGTATGCCCCCAATGCTTCGGCAGTCTCGGTCGTTGGGGACTTCAATTGGTGGAATGATCTTCGCCATCCTATGCAAAAAACCGACATGGGGTATTGGGTGCTGTTTATTCCCGGCGTGGAAGCATCGCAAAAGTATAAGTATCAAATAAAAGACAAAAACGGCAACGCGCTACCGCACAAAGCCGATCCCGTTGGCTTTTATGCTGATCAATATCCTTCTCATGCTTCCACGGTATATGATCACGATACTTATCAATGGCATGATGAAGATTGGATGCAGCGAGACGCGGAGAATCTTTATCAAAGCCCAATGAGCATTTATGAAGTGCATTTGGGCTCATGGCGTCGCAAAACGGTAAACAATGAACAGGTATCGCTGAGTTATCACGAATTAGCCGATACCTTGATTCCTTATGTAAAAGAAATGGGATATACCCATTTAGAATTACTGCCCGTGAGTGAGCATCCTTTTGACGGATCTTGGGGTTATCAGCCCGTTGGTTTATTTGCGCCTACCAGTCGTTTTGGCTCACCCGATGACTTCAAGTATTTTGTAGACCAATGTCACCAGCACGGTATTGGTGTGATTATGGATTGGGTGCCTGCGCATTTTCCAGAAGACCCGCACGGATTGGCACGCTTTGATGGCACTTGCGTGTACGAATATGAAGATCCGCGCAAAGGTTGGCAGCCCGATTGGAATTCCTGCATTTACGATTATGGCAAAAACGAAGTTCGCCAGTTCCTTGTGGCAAACGCGCTGTATTGGCTAGATAAGTTTCATATTGATGGATTACGCGTGGATGCTGTGGCGTCAATGCTGTATTTGGATTACTCACGAAAAGAAGGTGAATGGATCCCGAATGTTGATGGTGGTAATCAAAACTACGAAGCGATTAGTTTGTTGCAGTGGATGAACCGCGCGGTTTATGAACAATTCCCTAAAGCCTTCACCATTGCAGAAGAATCGACTGCCTTTCCCAAAGTGTCTCGTCCTGTTTATGAGGGCGGCTTAGGCTTTGGGTTTAAGTGGAATATGGGGTGGATGCACGATTCGCTGCACTATATTTCTAAAGATCCGGCTTACCGTCATTATCATCACAACGAAGTCACTTTTAGTTTGGTTTATGCGTTCGACGAGAATTTCGTGTTACCGATTTCACATGATGAAGTGGTCCACGGAAAAGGCTCGTTAATTCGCAAAATGCCAGGTGATGAATGGCAGCAAGCGGCAAACCAACGCTGCTATGCAGCTTTCATGTATGCTCATCCCGGAAAGAAACTTAACTTTATGGGGAATGAGTTAGGGCAAAGTGAAGAGTGGAACCATTCCTCGAGCCTAAGCTGGCATTTACTGGACTATGAAAAGCACGAAGGCATTCGTCAAACATACAAAAAACTGAATGCTATCTATAAAGACTATTCCGCTTTGCATCAACAAGATTGTGCTCACGAAGGTTTTTCATGGATTGATAATCAAAACGCTGAGCACAGTGTGCTGTCGTTTATTCGTCGGAATCAATCTGATTCACAAAATGTCATTGTGATCAGTAATTTCACGCCTGTACCAAGGGAAAATTACCGGGTAGGTGTGGACAAGTCAGGGCGATATCAGTTGTTGCTCAATACTGATAGCGGTGACTATTGGGGCAGTGACTTTGACGTCGCGTCGAGTGTACAAAGCGATGAGGTGGAGTGGAACGACAAACCACATTCGATTGTGCTGAACTTGCCACCGCTGGCAACCTTATATTTAGTGATTAATGACGAGTCAAAAATAAGCGAGAAATAAGGCATGACGAAGGATTGGGCTGTAAGCAAAGGGCAAGCGTATCCTTTTGGCGCGAAACTTACTCAAGGTGGCTGTAACTTTGCTGTTCACAGCCCGGCGGCGGATAAGGTTGAAGTTTGCTTTTTCGATCCGCAAACAGAGGCTTTGATCACGACCGTCATCTTGCCTGCAAAAACGGGAAAAGTATGGCATGGTCAGGTTTCAGGTGTGAAGCCGGGCATGCTATATGGCTACAAAGTTCACGGTCAAAATCAGCCTGAGTTGGGGCTGCGTTTTGATGCTAAAAAGCTGTTGATTGACCCTTATGCTAAATCCTTAAATAAACCCGTTATGTGGGATGCTTCAAAGTATCACGCGAATAATGAGGCTTGGGCTGCTAAAGCGGTGATTGATGAGTCTGAATTTGATTGGCAAGGTACCACGCGGCCTGATATTGCGATCAAAGATACTATTTTGTATGAAGCACATGTGAAAGGAATGACGCGTCTTCATCCGAAAGTGTCTACGGATTTGCGCGGCACTTATCTGGGTTTATGTGAGCCTGCGGTTATTGATCACCTAAAAGCATTAGGTGTGACATCGGTTCAGTTGTTGCCTGTCGCGGCATTTATGTCTGAGCCTTATATTACGAATAAAGGACTAGGAAATTACTGGGGCTATAACCCTATTAATTTCTTTGCGCCCGATCCCCGGTATGCCATCTCTCATCCTATCGTTGAATTCAAAACAATGGTGCGAACACTGCACCAAGCCGGGCTAGAAGTGATTTTGGATGTGGTCTTTAATCATACGGCTGAAGGCGGCGGTGATGGACCAATTTTGTCCTTCAGAGGATTAGACAACAGCGCGTTTTATCTTTTTGAACAAAACGATGCGGGTGGCAGTTATTTTGGCAGGAACGTGAATAACTCCGGTTGTGGCAATAGCGTGAATACCGCTCATCATTATCCTATGAGGATGGTGCTTGATGCCCTGCGTTATTGGCATGAAGAAATGGGCGTTGATGGATTCCGCTTTGACTTAGCCGCGAGTTTAGGTCGAGACCCGCACGAATTTTCTAACAATTCCGGTTTTTTCCGTGCATTAAGGCAAGACCCTGTTTTACAAAGTGCTAAGTTAATTGCCGAGCCGTGGGATATTGGCGTGGGCGGTTATCGCCTTGGTCAATTTCCCAGCAACTGGTTAGAGTGTAACGATAAATACCGCGACAATGTACGTGGTTTTTGGCGAGGTGATAAGGGCCTAACCAGCGAGTTTGCAACCCGTTTATTTGGTTCTCGTGACGTATTTTGGAAAGGGCATAGGGATCCAAAATCATCGGTTAACTACATTGCCTACCACGATGGCTTTACGCTTCACGATTTAGTGAGTTACAACGAAAAGCACAACGAAGCTAACTTGGAAAGTAATCGAGATGGTCACGGCCATAATGTGTCGTTTAATTATGGTGAAGAAGGCGAAACGGTAAACCATGATGTGAATTTAACCCGAGAACGCCAGAAACGTAATTTGCTCACGACCCTGATGCTGTCGCAAGGCGTGCCACATTTCCTTGGGGGAGATGAACTAAGTCGCACGCAAAAGGGGAATAACAACGCTTATTGTCAAGACAACGAAATCAGTTGGTATGACTGGGAATTGTCAGATCTTGGTGAGGACTTCTTAGGGTTTTGTTCGCATGTAATTAGTTTGCGAAAGCAAAGTGAGCTAATTCGCAATTTAAATCAAAGCGACGATGCTTATTTAAATGGCAGCAATGTTGAACGTGTGGCTTGGCTACGTCCTGATGGGCAAGATAAGGTTGAAGATGATTGGCATGACCTTGATAACCAAGCTTTTGCGGTGCAGCTAGAAGGAAACGATTCCACACCTGAACATTGGTTTATTTTATTTAATGCCGCCGATCACGATGTGAAATTCACGCTGCCGACATTAGCGGCAGGCACGAATTGGTTGCTGCAACTCGATACCCGCTATCAGAAGTTACATGAAGTGCCCAAACTCATTGTCAAAAATACGTTCGTTCAGGCGTATCGAAGTATTGCAGTGTTTAAGGCGAGTTAATCCAACCGCCGGTTGCTTGAATCGGCACGCCGTTGCGCTCTATCCAGGCAGCCCACGCTAACTTACCGGCTTCCTCTGAAATACTCGGTACTTTAGGCAAGCGCCCTTGGTAATCGAGTGATTTATTTATTGCGCGATAGCTTTTGTGATTTAGCACGACAAAGTCATGTTCCAAGGTTTTGCTTTTGTTCTCGCCACGGGTAATGTGACTGCTGATATCGCTTGCGAGTAATGCGACATGCAAAAGGTAAGTGTGATCACGCTCGCCTTTGTTATCAAATGATGCGCTTACTTTTTCACCTTCTATACGTAGCGATAAATTGCCTGGGTTATCAGCAATTTCAGGAAGCGTTACTCCATCTTGTGTACGGTGATAAAACCAACCGTTCCACTCCGCGCCATTTACCACAAACTGCGGTGTATAAACTTGTCGCGTTTGGCCTTTTCGTTCGTATTGATATTGACGGCGACTAAATCGCTGCTTGGCGAAGCGGTCTTTCCAACCGATGAAGTCCCAATAATCAACGTGAAAGGCAAGAGGTACATACTGCTCCCAGAGTTTGGGATGCGTGGTGTATTGTGACAACCATTTATCCGCAGGCGGGCAACTGTGGCATCCTTCTGAGCTAAATAGCTCAATGACCTGAACCCTTTCATCACCGCTTTCGGCAGTAAATATGCCTTCGTTCGACGTATTTGCCGCAGCAGATAATGAAGCGGAAAAACCAATGCTGGTGGTAAGCAAAATCGCAGAGACGCAAGATAAAAATGACTTCACAGGCTATCCTTTTGATGGTGTGGTATGAATAGGACCTCGCGAGCGAGCAAAATTGTTCTATCACTGTGTGAAAAGGGGCGTTATTGATTGCATATCAAGGTATTATCCCGAGTGCAAAACCGTTATAATTTGTGCCCACATCGGACATCATGTCTAGTTAATAAGCAACCTCAGTGTCAAGGTATTTAAAATGAGTTCTACGGTTAACAATACTCTGTGTGATATTGGTTTTATCGGTCTAGGTGTGATGGGTAAAAATATTGCACTCAATTTGGCGGATAATGGATATAAAATCGCCTGCTTTGATTTAGACAAAGACAAGGTTGCGGCTGCCATAGCACAAGATCAGGAAGAAACAGGCCAAGGTGAGCCTCGCTTGTTTGCGTGTCGCTCATATACTGAGCTGTTAAGTAAGTTAAAAACACCCCATTTAATTATTTTGTCTGTTCCCGCCGGCGAGCCTGTTGATCATGTTTGTCATCGATTAATTGATGCAGGTATTGAGCCGGACGACATCGTCATTGATACCGGCAATAGCTTGTGGACAGATTCGGTCGAGCGTGAAGAGCAATACCGTGGCAAATTCATATTCTTTTCTACTGCTGTTTCAGGGGGAGAAGTTGGCGCAAGGTTCGGTCCATCGTTAATGCCATCGGGCGACCCGTATGCGTGGACGCGCATAGAGCCTATTTTCGAAGCCATTGCTGCTAAGGTCGATCCTAAAACAGGAAAAGCCATTGAATCTTACGAGCCGGGCAAACCCGTTAAAGAAGGCGAGCCGTGTGCAACTTACATTGGTCCTGTCGGAGCGGGGCATTACGTAAAAATGGTGCACAATGGCATTGAATACGCCGATATGCAGCTTATCTGTGAAGCGTATCATTTACTGCGTGATGGTCTTGGCATGACACCCAAAGCCATTGCTGCAATCTTCAGAGATTGGAACCAAGGCTTACTCGACAGTTACCTGATGGAAATAAGCGTTGAAGTACTTGAAGAAGAAGATGCTGAAACGGGTAAGCCATTGGTTGATGTCATCATGGATAGAGCGGGGCAAAAAGGCACGGGCCGTTGGACCGCTGTGAGTGCGTTGGATGTGGGCAGCCCTGCTACAAGCATTACTCAAGCTGTATTTGCGCGCAGTTTATCGAGCTTCAAACAAGAGCGTGTTGCTGCAGCGAAAGTATTGCAAAAACCAGAGGCTGTTGCGTTATCTGATGAAGAAAAAGAAGCCTTCATTACGTCTTTACGAGATGCATTATATTGCTCGAAAATTTGTGCTTATGCGCAGGGTTTTCAATTAATGGATATCGCATCTAAAGAGCATGGCTGGTCTTTAGACTTTGCCGCAATTGCTCGAATTTGGCGTGCAGGCTGCATTATTCGCGCTGTATTTTTACAGTCGATTGCAAAAGCTTACGAAAAGAATGATGACTTAACGAACTTATTGTTAGACCCTTTCTTTGTAGAACAAATTGGTCAGTATCAGCAAAACTGGCGTAAAACAATAGCGAATGCGGTATTAATGGGGATTCCGGTTTCGGCCATGTCTTCTGCGTTGCATTACTATGATGCTTATCGAAGCGAAACCTTGCCTGCTAATTTATTGCAAGGTCAGCGAGACTTTTTCGGGGCTCATACGTTTGAACGTGTAGACAAAGCGCCAGGCAAAAAGTATCACGTAGAGTGGAGCAAGCCAGGCAGGCCACAACATCCTATTAAGAGCTAAAAGCCAATGTAAAGCAGACATCGAATTTGTGGAGAACATTGATGAAACTAACAGATCAAGAGTGG
>Ga0163110_10001762_pt1 | contig 11024 bp, 8 predicted proteins | sample CRUFie1St17metaG_FD_108703 | JGI IMG/M metagenome (GOLD analysis project Ga0163110, IMG submission 108703) | Marine microbial communities from the Costa Rica Dome - CRUD Field 142mm St17 metaG | ecosystem: Environmental > Aquatic > Marine > Oceanic > Photic zone | place: Costa Rica: the Eastern...
AATCTATTATAAATCATATCACGGGCTGTGATACTCCCCTACTGGAGAGATTATTTCAACCTTTATGGCTCGAGGAACCCGCCTAGAACTCGACAAGTTAACCACGGTCAGCCCTCACTAACCAGCCGAAGAATTTGACTACCTGAGCATGTATTAAGCCCTCTCTCGAGGCGATGGAAGGAAACCCAACCATACCGTAAGGGCGAGCCGTAGCCACGCCGACTCGCTCTGGTTTCCTGTCAAAAACTTAGTTTTCCCGGTCTGCCATGTGCCGCTTCAACAAAGCAAGCGCCTGCTCAAGACCCCGATCTGCAGCATATTCCAGAGCGTTTAATTCCTGATCGCCTTGAGTAAATCGCAACATCGGATCAGCGCCGTGTTTCAATAGCACCTTGATCAAATCAAGATAGACCTGATTATACGAACTTTCTCCTGGTATATGACGCCCGATTGCCCAATGGAGCCCAGTAGATCCGTTTGGCGCCTTAAGATTAGGATCTACCTTTAGGTCCGTGAGCACAAACTCCATCAACTTGGGTTGCCTCCAGAAGACAGCTTCATGGGTGAGGCCGTAGTTGTTTTGCATGAGAGTGACCTTTGCGCCTTTCGATACAAGGAGCTTCGCAGCATCCAAGTGGGGCGTTCCGGTGACCACACACAAGGGCGTTTTCTTAAAACGAGCGGGCTTGTTGACATCTGCACCCTTGGCTATCAGGAAACGCATCATCTCAAGGTGCCCTCCGGCTGCTGCATACGCCAAGGCAGTGTAGGAGTTCGTCGAAGTTGCGTCAGGATCCACCCCAGCATTCACAAGAGACTGCACCTTCTTCAAATCACCGGCCCGAGCCGCAATCAGCAGTGCTTCCTCAGGGTGGTCTGTCCGCCGATACAATCCCGAATAGGTATGACTTGCATGCTCATTCCGGGCATCCGCGGAGACCCGAAGAGAATTCTGCATTGGTATGAACTCTCCTTCAAGAGGCCGAGACAAACTGATCATTCGCTGCAAGTTCGCACCGACTACAGGCAACTGTGCGTCCGGATCCTTGGAAAGACCTGAGAAGTTGGCTGCATTGTCTGCTTCGAGGTGATTGAACACAGGCTTGTTGTCGACATACAGCGCAACACCCCGCCCTTTCTCTGTAACGGCAACGAGATGATGCAATTTACCATCTTGGATCTCGGCCTTGTTCTCGACTCCTCTCCCTCCAATAAAACCTATGGTATCGCCCCGGTCGACCCGGTGAATACGCCAGTCAGACGAACCCTGATCTCCAAGTGACACCAAAGTCTGGAACGCTTTGTCGAATTCGCCCACGCTGAACCAAAGTGATACCGTGATGCTTCCACTTGCAGGAGAGTAGTCAGTAGATTTTCCTCCTAGAACGACATACTGATCGTCCCCATTCAATTCCAAGGCCTTCCCAAGCTGCCCATCAGAAAATTTTGGAGCTCCATGGCCTTTACCGTGTCGCCCATTACCGCTCGAGTCCTTCAGGTTTCCATCGAACGACCAGTGCCCGATAAGACCTTGCGCCAAATCCCCTGACGCCTTCGCCAATCCCTTACTGCTATTCCACAAGGCCTTGATCTCAGTGTTTTTGAGGGCACGATCCCAGATTTGGAGATTGTCGATCTTACCGCTCCAAGTCCGGTGTTTGAAATAATGGTCTGTTCGAAACGTCTCGTGAGTCTCCTCTCGATTACTTTCAACAAATTGCCCTGAACCTCCAATCACGATCTGCGGTTCGAGAGTAAAATCACTGCTGTCCAAGGTCGCATTTATCCCCTCGATCGCGATTACGTTCCGGCCTTCTTTAAACACTCCGGCAAACTCGGCGAGGGAGAAAGATTCCGCCCCATTGGCCTCATGATTACCCACTGTAATCTCTCCGTTCCCCTCATTAACCAACACGTTATCTGAACTCAGGAGACGCCGCCCGTTAGCATGGAGAATGAATCCGTCGTCATAGTTGATAAGCAGACTCAACCCTTTTAGATCAGCACCTGCAGGAATCTCGAACTCCCGGCGGACGAACACGGACAAGTATTTGTCCTGCATGTCGTCCAAGACCGTCGCATCATCGTCATCTGCATACCCGAACCCGGAAGGCCCCTTCTTCCATCCTTCCTTATCCGCATCAAAGGACAGCGTGGTCCAGAGGGCATCCTGAGGCTTCTTACCGCCAGCGAGGTAGTGCCACTCCGCACCCTTTCCCACAACAGTCTTTCTTTCACCCGAACCGAGAACCTTCATCGTCAAATTTGCAGTTCTCTCATACAAGGGAGTGCCATTCCATTCATAGAAGGAGGTAGTCACCTTCTCTTTTGTGATCCGTTTGACATCGAACCGATCCCCGCGGTAGGCAATCCACTCGCCTTGAACCTGAGTTTCAATTCCTGGAAGGTCCTGTGACACCGCGTACGGGGCCAAGGCCCCGGCGGCCAATAAAAATAAGAACGAAGCTTTTCTGTTCGGTGCTGTTTTCATGAGAGCCTTTACCTTATGCTCTTAATTGCTGAGGTCCAGATCCTTACAGAGAAAATGTCGTACTGTCAGGACGCGATCCTTCGGCTTCCTCCCCGATGAAACTACAGAGGGGACTATGGTATCCCGCTCGCCCCCGCCGGGTCCTGCCGACTATTGCTCCCCCTTGCTTCTCGGAGCCTTTTCAGCAACATCAAACCTCACCCCCGCAGCGGTGATCGCCTCGTAGCGGATTTTTGAATCCTTTAGGATTACCTTGATGAGATGATTTGTAGAGGCCGCTTTTGCGAGAAAAGGTCTCTGTTTTTCAATGTCGGGACCAATGGCTCTCGTTCTTGTTCCCCACGCTCCATCACCCAGGTAAACTACTCCATTTTCGTTGTCGCGCTTTCCAGCCCTCAACGGGTAGGTCCGCTTATAGGTGTGGTGATCATTTTCGAAAACTGCATCGACACCATACTCTTCGAAGAGGGGGCACCAGGCCCTCTGAATTTCGACCGCGTCATTCTTGACTCCCGTCCCCCATGCCGGACGGTGATAGCACATGAATTTGAAAGGGAAGGCCTTGCGTTCATGAAGTACTCTGCGAAGCCAGGGCGTCTGTGGTTTGATGTTCTCCGTATGCCCTGAGTCGAGAGCAACCACGGTAAGATATTTTCCGAAGTCGATGGTAAACTTGCTTCCCTCCTTCATTCCGGAGAAGAGGCTATAGAAAAAAGGCGCCTCCGAGCGTGGAGGCGCATCATTCGGGCGGTAAGCGGCTCCTTTTACCTCATGGTTACCGATCACCGGGATCATGGGGATCATACATCCCTCCAGAGTGATCGCACATTTACTCCACGACTCAACCCACTCCAGCCATCGGTCTCCGTCCACCCCATTGGCGTAGGCAAGATCACCTCCTAAGAGGGCAAAAAGAGGGTTTTCGGTGCCCGCACGCAGATTCATGCCATCAAGCATCTCTCTGGTGTGAAACATATCACCACCGGTTACAAAGCTCATCCCCTCCTTAAAAAGCTTAGGAGCAGTCTTGAAAAACCAACTGCCAATCAACCGGTCTCCCTGCGAAATCTTAAAGTTGTAACGTGAGTCCGGATCAAGGCCGCTCAAATCCGTCGAATACACCCGGTGCTTCGTCGGCCCAAATGGACGGGCCTCTACCTTACTGTTGAGCCACTCCGCACCACCGGTTTTTCTATAAGTGACGATGAAAGGCCTCTCCTGCGCTGCAACGGAACTCTCAATCCAATGAACTGCCATCGAACTACATGGATCCTGATGCCATTGACAGATGGGGCCATACACCGCCCCAACGGCTGTAAGTGCTTGGAGGAAAATGGCACAAAGAAGTAATCTGATCATTATCTTTAAAAATCGATGCCAGCCAATGAGATTGAATATGGACGGGTTCGTATACCAAGGGTTCTAATCTTCAATCAGAACAATCACCAAAACGGAGTCCGGTACTGTTCTCTTTAACAGTCTGATCTGGTGGAGAATCCATGAGCTGCCTCTTTTTTCGTGTCGATAGGAGAGACTTCCCCACGCTCTGCTCTGGCTTTCCGGCTCCTGATACACAAAACTCCTCCTCACCGCCGGCCCCTCAGGAATAAGTAGCGATGTTTCAAGACGACATACCACGCGATATCTGGAGTTATGGCGCCTTTTACCTGTCGCTCACACTTATCATGCTCGGCTGCTCTCCGGAACAGCCCTCGCAGGGGCCTCTCGGCACTGGCGCCTCCACAACCGCACCACTTCCTTTGCGAGCCCTGCCGCAGCGCGCCTCCCGAGACTGGGAGCTCATCGGTGAGCCACGTGAAAAAGACCTGCTCACCTCTTCCACCCCCTCCCTTGTTCCGCTGGAAGCGGGGATCAAAAAAGTCACATCTGGGAACGTTTCTCTGACCTTCCTTCTCTTCGACGATCGGGAATACGATATAGCAGTGGTCGACAAGGGTCAGGGCCCGGCGACCGAATGGCAAAGCGCCCAGGCCGCGGCCACCGGCCACGGTGCAGTAGCGGCAATTAATGGAGGGTTCTTTACTCCTGAGGGTCAGCCCTTGGGCCTTGTCATTGAGGACGGAAAGCGCATCGGGACGTGGAACTCTCAGTCCTCCCTGACATCCGGACTACTGTCGGTGGAGAAATCCCCGCGCCTTCTCCGCCGCCAGCACTGGCGCTCCTTTTCTCCCACCCGGCATCTTCTGCAAGCGGGTCCCTTTCTTATCGAGAATAGCGCAGTCGTCCGTAACCTGAGCGACCAGGAGAAACGTGCCCGATCCTTCCTCGTCTGGAACGGCCGGCACCGGTGGGCCTTCGGGGTCGCGGAAGGGGCAACGCTTGCCGGCCTCAGTGCTGCACTTGCCGCTCAACCTCTTTCCGGGATCACCATTACGACGGCACTAAACCTCGACGGCGGGCGCTCCAGTGACCTGTGGGCCTCTCCAAGGATACCAGGGGGTCCGGTCTCTACACGCAGGATCTGGAATACACCAGTCAGGAACTACCTCCTTCTTCTTCCGAGCCGCTAACAGTAACTAACTCGTCCGGACAGCCCCGAGGGGCTGGAAAGTGGGGGCCCTTGCGAACCTTACTGCGATTTTTTTACCTAAATCGCAGCTTGGAGTGGTCAGCTGGCCAAATCTTCGCTAAAGCCCGCGCCTCATGCTGAAAGCCGGTATCGTAGGTCTACCCAACGTTGGGAAGTCCACTCTGTTCAACGCGGTCACCCGCACGCGCAAAGCGCAGGCGGAAAACTATCCCTTCTGCACAATCGACCCGAACGTTGGAGTGGTCAGCGTGCCAGACGAGCGCCTTGGAGTCCTCGCGGAAATGAACCAGTCCCAGAGTGTCATTTCCACAGCGATTGAGTTCGTGGATATCGCGGGACTTGTAGAGGGCGCCAGCGAAGGAGCAGGCCTCGGAAATCAGTTTCTCGCCAATATCCGGGAGGTTGATGCCATCGTCCAAGTGGTCCGCTGTTTTGAGGATGACGACATCATCCATGAACTTGGTTCTGTTGATCCCCTCCGGGACATCGAAATTATCAACACCGAACTCATTCTCGCCGACATTGCGGCCACTCACAAGCGCCGGTCCACACGGGAAAAGAAAGCCAAGGGAGGAGACAAGGACGCGATTCGCGAGCTGGCCTTGATGGAAAAACTCATCCCCCACCTCGAGGAAGGACGCCCAGCCCTGACCCTAGAACTGTCCTCCGAGGAAGAGGCTCTGCTGAAGGACTTCTGCCTGCTCTCCTCCAAGCGGACCATCTTTGCCTGTAATGTCTCCGAGGATGAACTCTCGAGTGCTCTCGAAAATCCCGGCCAGCATCCGATGGTCTCCCGGGTTGCAGATTTTACCGCAAGCTCCCACGGAGCTGAAGCGGTAGTAATCTCCGCGCGGGTTGAGGAGGAACTGATCGCCCTCGAGCCCGATGAGGCTTCCGAGTTTCTTGCCGAAATGGGAGTTACGGACTCTGGTGCTGCTGGCTTGATCCGAGGGGTTTACAGCCTCCTCGGATTGCGGACCTTCCTCACTGCTGGAGAAAAAGAGAGCCGCGCATGGACTGTCGTCGCAGGTGCCAAGGCTCCCGCTGCAGCTGGAGTTATTCATACGGATTTCGAGCGCGGATTTATCGCTGCGGAGGTATGCTCCTATGGGGACATGGTGGAGGCGGGGTCCAAGGCCGCGGCGCGAGATGTCGGGAAACTTCGGATAGAGGGAAAAGAATATGAGGTGCAGGATGGAGACGTGATTGAGTTCCGCTTTAACGTCTAGCGTTCAAGTTAATCCCGGATTCCGCTTTATTCCGGGCGAAATACGCCTAGCTTGCCGCCATGAAGAAACTTCTGCTGCCCGTCGGCGGTGCCATATTGCTGTGCTCTGGTCCATTGTCCATGGGGCAGCAAGACCCGGCTGCGGCCAATGCGGACATCTATAAATCGGTCGTACGAATCGAGTGTGCCACTCAGTCCGCTGACTACCGGACGCCTTGGAACTCAGGTCGGTTCGGAGGGGGCACAGGCTCCGGCTTCATGATCGGCCCTAATCAGTTCATGACCAATGCTCATGTGGTGTCCAATGCCAACCGCGTCCTCATCACACGCCGTGGCTCAGCCCAGAAGCACCCGGCCCGTGTCATCCACATTGCCCATGACTGTGATCTTGCCCTTCTGGAGGTTGAAGATGAGGCGCCCTTTGAGGGTCTCAAGTATCTGGAATTTGGAGACGTCCCTGCGTTGGAAAGCCAAGTCAGGGCAATCGGCTATCCCGTAGGAGGAGACCGGATCTCGGTCACCAGAGGAGTTGTCTCACGTATTGACTTTCGTCCCTACGCACACTCCCGCGTCGACTCGCATCTTGTCGTCCAGATCGACGCTGCGATCAACCCGGGCAACTCGGGCGGACCGGTCCTTCAGGACGGCAAGGTCGTGGGAGTTGCCTTTCAGGGACTGCGGCAGGCAGACAACACGGGCTACATGATTCCCACCCCAGTGATCAAACGATTCCTGAAGGACATTGGAGATGGGAGCTACGACAAATATGTGGATTTAGGTATCACGGAATTTCCTCTCTTCAACCCTGCCATGCGGAAAGCTCTGCAGGTTCCTGAAGACGGTCTTGGGGTAATGGTCGCCTCGGTTCTGCCGACCGGGCCCTGCGACGGGATCATGGAGCCTGGAGATGTCCTCCTCTCCATCGACGGAAAGCCGGTTGATAATGCCGGTAATATCGAAGTGGAGGGAGAGAAAGTGGTTCTCCACGAAGTTGTTGAACGCAAATTTGCAGGGGATGAGGTCGCCTTGGAGTTTCTTCGAAAGGGCGAGAAAAAGGCCGTCACGATCACACTAAAGGCCTTCCCTCACTCGCGGATTTATGCGGTGCGTTACGGCGAACGGCCCCGTTTCGTTTTCTTCGCAGGTCTGGTGTTTCAACCACTGGACTTCAATCTCTACTCAACCTATGGGTTCGACAGCCCTCGTGTCCGCAAAATTTTCCAGAACTACGTAGAAGACGCAATTTTCAAGGAGCGCGAGGACGTCGTGGTTATTACGCGAGTAGAAAGTGACCGATTAACTTCGTTTATCACGGGATTCAAGGGAACGGTTGTAGATGAAATTAATGGAGAGACGGTGAGGAGCCTGAACCATGCCTATGAGCTCCTCTACGCGGATGACCTGCCGGAGTTCATTACCATCAAGTGTAACGGATTGGCCCGCCCCATTGTGATTCCTGCTGCCGAGGTTGACTCTGCTAACAAGAGAATCATGAAACAGAATGGGATCTTCAGATCTCACTACCTTGGTGAAAAACAGCCTGCATCCTGACCATGTCTTACAACCATCTATCCTTTCTCTGGCTCCTTTCGATCTTCGGGGCAATTGGCCTCGCTCACCCGGTCCATGGGGCAGTAGAATTCGAAGGTCTCCTTCGCATCAACACAACCATTCAGACCCATAGTGTTGCTCAACCGTGGGAGCTTAACCAACCCAGCCGCCGACGTGGTCTTGGTGCGGTCCTCGAAGACGGCAATATACTTACCACTGGTGAAATGGCGGCCAACGCCACCTATATCGAGTTTGAGTCTGCTGACGGAGCTCATACCGTCCCTGCCGAGGTTGTCGCTATTGACTACGAAGCGAACCTCGCTCTGCTAAGGCCAGAGGCAGGAGCTGATGGAAATTGGATCAAGACCCTCGGGACCCTCGCGACTGGAGGTTCTGCGAAGCCGGGTGAAGAAGTTGATATCTGGCAACTTGAGGATAACGGTGATGCGATCAGAACTGTAGGCTCCATCCGCTCTGTAGACCTCCTTTCCACTTTTGCCAGTGGGCACTTCTTTCTCTGCTATGAAGTCAAAGCGTCCATGCAAAGTGCATCTAGCAGCTATACTCTACCGGTGACCCGCGATGGCAAACTCATTGGCATCCTTGCAAGCTACAATTCCAAGGACCAGATCTGTGATGTCGTTTCTCCAGATATACTGAACCAATTCCTTAAGGATGTCAGTGATGGCACACATGAAGGGTTTCCCTCTCTCGGGATCGCCACAGTACTCACTGAAGATCCACAGTTCAGGAAATGGCTTGGACTGAGCGAGGAGCAGGGGGGCATTTATGTGAGCCGTGTTCTCCCGGGAAGCGGTGCTGCGGAAAGTGGCCTTCAGGAAGGAGATGTTCTTCTCACCCTTGATGGCCACGCCATTGATCGCCGGGGCTACTACGAGGATTCATCTTATGGCCGCCTTTCGTGGAGCCACCTCGTCCGTGGATCCAAGCAAGTGGGTGAGAAGCTGGCTATGGTAATCATGCGCGACGGAAAGGAAAAGAATCTTGAGGCTACCCTGAGGCGGCCGCCCGATAGCCTGATCCCAAGCCACATGTATGACAAAGCCCCTCCTTACCTGATAAAGGGAGGGTTGGTTTTTCAGGAGCTTACCCGCTCGTATCTGGAAGCCTATGGAAAGGAATGGAGGAGCCGGGCCCCTCTCGACCTGCTTGATGCACTCAACAACCCTGAGGATTACGAAGAGGGAAGGTCTCGTCTCGTGTTCCTGAGTCGGGTCATTCGAACGCCAGCTACTATTGGTTACGATCAAGTGAGTAATCGTATTGTTACCGAAGCAAATGGGCAGCAGATCACAAATATGGAATCTCTCGTATCTGCCCTGAAGACCGCAAAGGATGGCGTGCACTCCATTCGAATAGATGACGTGCCCTACGTCATCTATCTAGACCCCAAGGCGAGTGACAGCGTCGACAGGACCCTTCTTCAACGAGGCTTACCAGCACTCGAAAGGCTTCCCTGATGCCGGACTACTCCACCCCGACGAGTTACCGGCTGAGCCCCTCTTGAGAAAGGATCTTGATCCCTGCCCGGTGGAGGACTGACTGGGAAAACTCTACGTCCTCCACATGCAGTGCGACTAAAGTCAGCCCCTCCGGGTGAGGCAGCAGGGTATAGGCAAAATCGAGATTGGTCTCAGCTGCACGTAGTTCTCGAAGACATTTCTGGAACTCCTCCACTGGGTGCCGCAGAGCGACAACCAGGAGGTCAGCAGTTGTATGGGGAATTCCTTTCTCCAAAAAAACCTGCTGCGCAGTATCTGGATCACTGGTAACGATCCTCGCTACCGTCGCGTCGCGGGAATCCTGCACGCTAAACCCCAGAAGCTCGACCTGGGCTTGCTTTAGGAGCTGAATCAGGGCCTCGAGAGAGCCCGCGCGATTCTGAAGGAACACCGCAAATTGCTGTACGGGTTCGCCCATTGGCGCAGTCGCATCGGAAGAATCACCCATGACCCAATGTTAGATCACAAATTTTGACCCTCCTCAATCGCTATTGCGTCTACTCGTCCACGGTCCTGATTGAACATACTACACATCCCCCCTCTACAATCTCCCAACCAACATCCAACTCATAGATCCTGAAAAAATACGTTCTGGTCTCTTTTTCGTGAAAGGCGGGGCGGGCATCGAGAGAGAGCGTTTCCAGCACGGCCTGCTGTTTCTCGTCAGGGAGAGCCTCAAAGACCTCACGGACTTCCTCCGCGATCTGGACAGACCACCTTTCCGGTGCATCGGGAGCAATCTTTGACCACGCTTCCTCAATCATATCCGCGTAGGGGAGGTAGGGCTTCACATCGAGCACTGGAGTTCCGTGAATCAAGTCGACTCCAGAAAGCAGGAGAGCCATTTCTCCCTGCTCGTCTGTCTCAACACCATGCAGCCTGCAGGCAGACATTCCAATCCGGTTTGGACGGTAGGGGGAACGACTCGCAAAAACCCCAAGTTTCTGGTTCCCGCCGAGTCTGGGAGGGCGGACACTGAGGCGAACATCCTTCTCTCGGACCTTATCAAAGAGGAAGAGGATCCAAACGTGAGAGCACTCTTCAATCCCCCGAAAAGCCTCTTCTTTCCGGAAGGCCGAATCGAGTACGAGCTTACCCCTAGCCGACGGCACCAACCCTGCCTGCCTGGGGACCCCGAATTTATCCTTGTACGGGGTCTCAATTCTCCCAATTGGACGGAGCTGGAAGCATTCCATGGTCTGGTGTCTGGCCCTATCTGCTCTCTTGGCACCGTGGAGACGAAACTCCGCCTCAGCAGTAGTCGCCTCTACTTAAGAACCTTAAGGCGAATATCCTTGAAGTGGACAATCATTCCGGGGTCATGAAGTTGAAGCTGGATCATACCGCTCCGTAGTCTCTTAGCCTCAGGAAGGTTCTCAACAAACTTTGCCGAGGGCTTTCCATTGAGGAAAAACTGAAAACTGTTCCCCTTGGCGATAACATGCAGCTCATTCCACCCCCCCTTATTAATGTCCTCCACGGTAACCGCATTTTTCAGAGGAGTGATGGCAGGCTTATCATTCTTATCGATCACAAGGTTATCCCCCCTGAAGCAACGATGCTCCCTCCGTCCCGGAGTGTGGAAATCCCAGGCTCCCAGAACCTTCCCTCCGATACCTACGTGCCCGATATCTGCGTGGTATCCTTCAAACTTGCGGCGCCCCGTCTTATCAATTCGTG
>Ga0163110_10001763_pt1 | contig 11017 bp, 10 predicted proteins | sample CRUFie1St17metaG_FD_108703 | JGI IMG/M metagenome (GOLD analysis project Ga0163110, IMG submission 108703) | Marine microbial communities from the Costa Rica Dome - CRUD Field 142mm St17 metaG | ecosystem: Environmental > Aquatic > Marine > Oceanic > Photic zone | place: Costa Rica: the Eastern...
TTAGTATGTTCTGAGCAAGGGGTTGGTGATGAAATTTTATATCTAAGTTGTTTGCCCGATCTTTTAAAACAGCACAAAGCTATTGTTATTGAGTGTGATGAAAGGTGGGGACCAATCTTTAGACGGAGTTTCCCAGAGATAATCGTTGTGCCACGGCAAGTTAAGTCTGTTGGTGGTAATAGTTTATGCTATGACTACAGGGAAATCACAAGAAAATATAAAATTGGTGCTTATGTGTTATGCGGAGATTTACCAAAAATATTTAGATACGATTTTCAAACACCGAAGAACGAGAGCGGGTTTTTAAGATCAAATCCCCAAAGAAGACAAATTTATATTAACCATCTTGATAAGTGTCCGGGGCAAATAATCGTGGGTGTTTGCTGGAAAAGTGGTTTTGCACCAAATTGGCCATCGATATATCCACGTTTAGGCGACTTATTAGAATGTTTGCCAGACGATAAAAACTTACGTTTAATCAGCCTTCAATATGGTCAAAATGATTTGGAAACTCCTTCAGAAAGTGAAAACACAGCTAGATTAGAGGAAATACCTGATTTGGACCAGGTAGAGGATTTAGAGGGGGTCGCCGCCCTTATCAGTTCTTTAGATCTCGTTATTTCAGCAAGTACTACTGTTCTGCATCTTGCATGTGCCTTAGGTGTGAAAACAATTTCAACTTACTATCCGAATTTTAGATCTACTAGGGGTGCGGATCCGATGTTCGAGAATTGTTATCCTATGTTAGATGCCGGTGAAGTTTTCTGTTCAAGAAAAGTTGCAGAAAGAATTGGAAAAACCGTGCGCGAGTATTTATCTTCAGGAAAAGTTAAGAGCTTTAAAAGTGTTTGATAAGGTAGGAAATTAATTCCTGACGGTTGAATTTTAAATTTTTCTGTAAAATTTTGTAGAGAAAAGTAAAGCAAAAACAATATGTTAGTGTTTACTTGGCGAAGTTGGCCCGATCCTTGCTAGATATCTGCCAAGTCAATTAAAATAAATAGTTGATGAGTTGTGACAAGTTTTGCATGGTATAGTCGAAGGTAAGAACAAAAAGTTTTAGGCAGTCACTTCTGCCTCACAAGAAAGTGAGAAGGAAAAGATAAATGTCAAATAGCATCATAACAAACCCAGAAGCGTTTGTCGCTCTGCGTAATCTTGAACGGACCAACGAAAAGTTGTCTAAGACCCAGGAGAGATTGTCTACTGGTCTAAAGGTCACGAGCGCTACCGATGATGCATCTAACTTTGCTATCGCGCAAGGTGTGCGCGGAGACGTGAGGGCCCTTGGTGCTATTACTCAAGGTTTAAATAACTCTAAGGGTATTGGTGAGATCGCCCTTGCTGGTGTCACCGCGATTTCAGATCTTCTACAGGACATAAGACAAAAACTTACCGAGTTAGCTAATGGCGGTCTTACAACGGCTCAAAGGGTCATTGTTAAGGCAGATTTTGATAAATTGATGTCACAGGCGTATGGCTTTGTAAGTAATTCGAATTTTAATGGAAGAAATTTACTGATTAGCGATGCGACAAACGTTAACACTATTTCAAATTTAAATGGAACTAACCTCACCCTAACAGCCCGATCTGGCTCTGGCAGTGGTGTAACGCATTTAATAAGAAGTTTGGCTGCGGCAACGCTAGGTACCACTGGCGCAGCATCGGATTCTGTAAATGCGCAAAGCGTAATTGTCGCTCAGTATACCGCCCTCGAGACGGAAATAAACACCTCTCTTGGGGCATTGGGGGCTGAGATACGAGCCCTGAAATTCCAAACAGACTTTTTAACCACAGTAAACGACTCTACTGAAATTGGCTTAGGTAATATTGTGGACGCAGATTTGGCGCGTGAGTCCGCTGAACTGACCGCTTTGCAAGTTAGACAGCAGCTTGGCGTGCAAGTCTTGGGAATAGCCAACCAGCAGCCACAAATTCTTCTCAACTTGCTTGGTAATTAGCCTTAAACCTACGTTAGTAACATAACCTAGAGTTAGGAATATTTAATGAAGGGGTACGCCGCCTACGCTAAAGTTAAGCCTACCAAGGAGGGCTATAGAGACCTTGAGTATAAGGTTCTGGGAACGGTAACTGGTGCTCTTATAAAAGCTAATGAGCAGGGTGCGGAGCTGTCAGATAAGTTTAACGCTGTTCTTTGGAATGAGAAAGTATGGAACGCGTTTCGTTGCGACCTGAGTTCACCAGAAAACCAATTGCCCGATGAATTAAAAGCATCGCTTATTAGTCTTGCAATATGGGTCAGCAAAGAAACTAACCGGGTTATGGATCACTTGGCTGATCTAGATGGTTTAATAAGCATTAATCGGCAGGTAATGGCTGGATTGGCTCCAAAAGATTAAAATTTTTTGAAAAGGCTAAAATGATGTCTTAATTTCCTCTGCAATTTCTTCTATCACAACCTTCCATGAGTCTGAGTGCCCTCGATATTTGCATGTCATACGAGGTGTCCAAGGCTGTGTGTCTGTGCCGAGGCAAGTCCAGTCCGGGTGAAGGTTTAGTCCATAACACATAGTTCCAACCGCGCCAGCCATAGAAATCACCGCGGTCATTGGTCCAATAACGATATCGCATTCACTTATTAGAGCTGCTACCCTGTCTAATTCATTAAATAAGTCAATATTCGGTGGTCGGAATATATTCACGTTAAAGTCTTCTTCAGCAGCTTGAAGTTGTTGCTCGCAATCCGTGTATTGTAAATTTATAAAAGTCGCGTTTTTTAACGAGAAAATTGGGCCTAATTCATTTAGATCAGGAAAGTAATTATCGTATGTTTTGCTAGGTAGGGCGGTTTGCCAGCAAAAACCAATCTTAAGTTCTGATCTTATTTCCTCGAAGATTTTTTTCCAGTGGGCTCGCTCATTTTCATCTGGCACAATGTAGGCGGGATTAAAATTAAAATGGTTAATTGATTGCCTAAAATGTAGTGGTAAGTCGCCAAGAGGGCAGTGGGCAGCTGCATTGAGTTTTTCAACAGTTTTGCTGTAATTTACAATAACATGGCCGTCTACTTTTCGTTCTAGTTTTTCAATGAAGTTCAATCTAGGAAAACTTCGTGAAAATAATGGAATTAGGCGAGCGTCAGTTTCTATAAAGCATGGTGTTTTAAGTTTATTCGATAAATCTTCGAAGCAGTTTGCAAATCTTAGTTCATCGCCTATCCCTTGTTCTTGGAATATAAATAAGGTGCCATTATTTATATCTTTTCCATCCCATTCAGGGGGTAGCCCTAACCGTTCAATATACATCTCTGGCTTTAAGTGCCGGCATTTTGCGGCAACCCAGCCATTTTTGAGATCACCATTTGCCAGCAAACCGAGCGCGTGGTTCCATTGTATGGCAACATCAGTTGGCTCAGAAACCAACGCCCTTTGATACCAGATAAAAGCGTCAAACTTTTTTTCGGCTACCAAATTCCAAAATCCAAAGTTATTTAGAGCACTTTTGGCATCGGGTTTAAGTATCAAGCTTTTTTGCAAGTTGTGGTAAGCACTTTTCCCTGTTGCTATTCTAGATTTGAAGAAATAAACCTCTGGATGATCAATTTTTTGCTGCAGGATGACGTTTAAAACTTTGCCAGTTAAATCTCTCTGTCCAGCCTGAAGCAAGGCACCCGCAAGTTTTACTTTCCACTCCAACTGGTCGGGGTTTAGCGTTACCGCTTTGTTCAAAAGTTCAACTGCTTCTAGAGCGATTTTTTCGCGTTCCTCATCATCGTTGCTTTGTTCTAGGATTTCGTCTCTAGAGAATAATTGCCCGAGGTTGAACAACGCGTCTGCATTTGATGAATTTAGGTCTATCGATTTCCTAAAAGCTAGCTCGGCTTCTGCTATTTTGCTCAAGGCAAGTAGGGCACATCCATAGTGGTTATGAGCCTGGCTATCTTCGGGTTTTAGTTCAATGGCATCTTTCAAATACCGTTCGGCCTGTTCGTTATTTTCTAACTGGTAATAGGCAACACCAAGAAAATGAACTGCATTTGGCTCTTTTGGGGATGCTTTCAAGGCTTTAAGGTAATAATTTCTTGCAATTTCTATTTTTCCAGCATTCTGGCATTCGAGACCGTTTGCAATGAGTTTTTCAATGTCTTGAGGTGATATTTGGCTCGATTCCTGCATAAAAGTTCCTTAATAATTTCACCGAGATAACGCCACAAAAAGGCATAAGAGCGGCAAAAGCATTTAACAGTTAAATACACTGTTTCTTGGAATAACGCATGAGCTTTTAGCATTGAATTTCCAATAAATATAATGGATGGGCTTTCTCCTAAAGTTGGCCCCATTTTTGCATTCATACGTTTAATGATGTTTTGTAACTCATACTCTTAATTATAAAAGGTTTACACATGTCGTTAACCACGTCCTTACTACATGCCCGGTCGGGAATGATTGCCGCGCAATCTGGCCTAGACGTGGTATCGCGCAACATAGCTAACGCTGAAACTGAGGGATATACCAAAAAATCTCATAATCAAGAAAACTTGGTCATAGGTGGTGTTGGGCGCGGGGTAAAGACGAATGAGGTCACCCGAAAGGTAAATGACAATCTACTGCGAGAGTTAAGAGATCAAAATGCTTCCATAGAAAAATTAGACGTTTTGGATGAATTCTTAGGACGCCTGGAGTTAGAGTTCGGCAAACCAGGTGATAAAAAATCTATTGCCGATAAAATGACAGCATTAAAAAGTGCTTTTCAAACCCTTTCCGCAGCACCAGAAAGTTCGGCTAGTGCTATTGCATTGGTAACGGCAGCCGATGATTTGGCTAGGTCTTTTAATAGCTTCAGTATCCTAATACAAGATCTTAGAGCAGAGGCTGATAATAGAATTTCTGATTTTATAGATTCTACAAATACTGATTTGGGTCTAATAAAGGACTTAAATACTCAGATTGGGCAACGAAATGCTGCCGAAAAATCGACAGCCGATTTAGAGGACAGGCGAGATCAATTGCTTTTAAGCATTAACAAAAATATCAGTATTGGTTCATTCAAAAGATCAAATGATCGATTAACAATCTCGACTGCCGATGGAAGACTCATGTTGGATGACACCCAGATACCGCTGGCTTTCAACGCAACCTCTTCATTTGTGGCGTCGACGACGGGAAATGGTGTAACTTTGGGTGGGGTTGATATCACGGCAAACATTAAAACAAGAGACGGTGTCGTATCCGGATTGTTAACGCTAAGAGATACAGTATTACCCCAATTCCAAACTAAGCTCGACGATTTAGCTCTTGAGATTGCAAAACAGCTAGATGTTGTCGACGTTGGTGGTGGGGCTAGTGAGGCTTTAAACCTCTTCACAGACTCTTCTGGAAACGCGCCAGCAGCTTTTACTCCAGCAGATAATTTTACGGCTGGTTTCGCAGGCAATATTCAAGTGCGGGCCGCCTTAAAAACAAGTCCAACCCTTGTAACTGATCCGGCAGGGGGATACACGACTCTTGGTAAATCAGATAATAAGCTCCAGCTCGCTATTATCGCATTATTTGAGGGGCAAACCGCTCTTTCACAAGCGCCGACAATTAATAATACAATTGAGGGTTTCGCTTCAGCACTCGTAGGAGATGTCGCCACCAGCAAAGCGGAATACGAAACGCAGCTAAAATTCCAAACGGTTTTCCGAGATCAAGTTCGGGATCGGGTTGAAAATGAAAGCGGCGTAAATACGGATGAAGAATTAACAAATTTAATTACTTTAGAAGCAGCTTTTGGTGCATCGGCAAGAGTACTAAATGCTGTGCAACGGGCGTTTGACGAAGTAATTAATATACTCTGAGTGATGGTGAGGTTATCCAATGAGAATTTCAAATATAACTCAATTCAACAGGCTTCAATCGAGCCTTAGAGAGCTGAATGCTGGATTGGCGATAGCCGAAGAACAAATTAGTACGGGTAAGCGTGCCACGAGGTTTTCGGGCTTAACCGGAAACGATGCTAGAATATCGATCGAATTGCGCACTTCTATATCTACCAGGGAGACGTACATTGATAGCATTAATTCAACCAAACTGAGAGCTGAGGTTGCCAATGCCGCCTTATTGGAAATGCAAACGCTGGCAACGGACCTAAGGGTAGAATTAATCAAACAAACGCAAGATCTATATAAAGAAAACCTGCCTATCATGAACGAGTTTGCAAAAACGCAAATCGACAGGCTTGCTAATTTATTAAATTCGCAAGTTGCTGGCGTGTTTGTCTTCTCGGGACCAGCCTCTAATAAACCGCCAATAGCTGACCCAGATGCGATAAGAACTAATTTTTCGAGTACTGTGAATACTGTTGTTGACGCAGTAACTAATACTGCGGCGACAATTCAAGGTAGTTCTGATACTCAATTCAATGATAAAATTGGCACACTTGCAGACAATAACCCCTTTTCGGCGAATGCTGTTGATAAAGAAGTCCGGGTATCACATGCCAATCATGGCTTAAAGGTCGGCGATAAAATTACTTTTAATGCCGCCACCACTTTTGCCGGTGGTGTAGATATGAATGATACCTTCTCTGTGATAGAAATTCTCAATGCAAATAGTTACAAGGTTGAGGCTAAAACTCAGCCTGATGCGATTGTTAATGGTGGTGGAGCTGGGGTGACGTATATCGCGAATGGTTTTAACGGGCTAGGAAGTCTCGCCCCAGAAACTGAAGTTACTATCAATGCTGGAGCTGGGCTCAATGTATCGTATGGTGAATTGGGTAATCAGGAAACATTTGCGAATCTTTTTGAAACGTTAAATATATTTGCAAATGTTCAAGTGGCTGCTGGGGCGAACGAAGCACAAAAACAAGCTAATGAGGCTGAATATAGGACATTGGTTGACAACGCGCGTACTGTTGTTGAGCAAGCATTCGACGATATTAATAGAATGGTAGCAGACTTGGGAGGAGACTTATCAAGATTGGAATCTGCCAAAGAAACTCATAAAAATGAAATTGAGCTCATAACCAAGCAGCTAGATGATGTTGAAAATATCGACTCTTTTGAAGCCATTAATCGTTTTCAGGCCCTTAGATCACAGATAGAGGCGTCATATCAGATAACTGCAGCTTCTAGAGGCTTTTCTTTGCTAAACTTCCTTTAAAAAGTTGAGGTTTAAAAAAACTAAAAATCTAGTAGACAAGAGTGTAAAAACATGTTATCGGTTGCTTTTAAGCTACGGTAAAATACCGTCGTCGTCACTTTTTTTACTCCAGAACGGAGGGAGACGTGGATACAGTAAAATTAAATACCAGTCCGCCACCGGTTGCAGAACAGTCAAGTAGGCAAACCGCGTCGGCACAAGGCACTTCCCAGCTTCAGGAAACTAGTCAGAAACGAAGTACAGCGGGGTTGTTCATCACGCCGGTCATCCAGTTTGATTCTGAAACCCTCGCGGTTATTTTCAGGGTTAGGGATGGTCTTTCAGGTGAAGTGAAACAGGAATATCCTCAAGAAAGTGTAGCCAAGGGACGTCAGGCCGATGCAGAGGCGACGGCACAACGGGGCGAAACTCCACCAACTTTTGTACCAAACAAAGTCCAGGACATAGCAGTTCCGACAGTTGATGCATCCAATAATGGCGGCGTTCAAGTCAGCCTTGTTTCAAATGGAGAAGAGACACAATCAAATGGCAACGCTCCGGGAGGAGTAGCTACATCAACTGCTGGAGTAGCCAAAGGACTTGGCAATACTTAACGCGTGTTGTCTGGTAAATGGATTTACAAGATAAACGTGCTGAAGGTACATAGTAAGATTATATGAGCTGGCAACTATAGGTGCGCCGGCTTAAAGTCGTTGGGCAATCGCCCAACTAAAAATTGTTATGCTTCCGATCAATGTATGGTATTTACAATTAACTGGGGTTACTAAGTTTATTTATCAACTTTACCGATGTTGAGGTGGTTATGGCCGATAGTGATAAAGAAAAAGTTGAGCAGTTAATTCAGGATGGATTGGCGCACCACGACGCCGGCGAAGTTGAGCAAGCTAGAGATGCTTATTTACAAGCACTAGAATTAGAACCAGAAAATGCCAAGACGTTAGACCTAGCGGGTCTCCTTTGTATGCAGTGCGGTGAACCGACTGCAGCCGAGGAGTTTTATTCATCCGCGGTTAAAATAGAGCCAGATAACACGCGCTTTTTGCTTCACTTAGGCATTCTTCATCTTGAGCAAAATGAATTTAGTAAATCAGAGGAAGTACTTAGAAAAGTAATAGAACTCGACCCCGATCATTCAGATGCAAGATTATATATCGCTTTGGGTAAAAGAGCCGGCGGTGAACGAGAGGACGCAGTAGCACTGCTTGAGGCTGCCGAAGAATTAGATAGACAAAACGCTAATTATAAAAAATGGTTGGGTTTGCTCTCATTAGAAATGGGCGACCTGGTCATTGCGCTTGAATACACAAATCGCTCCATCGAGCTAGACCCCCTAGATATCTCGGTTTACAGTCAGTTAGGCGCCATACTTAATGAAATGGACGACTTTGATCTTGCGGTAAAATCATATACTGCGGGTTTAAAAGTTGACCCAGATGATATGCGATGCCGAGCAGGATTGGCATCTACTTTTATAAAACTTGGAAAACTAGATGAGGCAAAACGAGAAATAATTGAAGCAAATAAAAAGGGAGGTGAAGAACACCCGATGGTTCTTTCAGTCTCAGCATTGGTAGACTCCTTGTCGGGACAAAAACAGGAAGCGTTGGACAAAATTGAACGTGTCTTAACCACTGAAAGCAGTAGTTTGGATATTCTTCTTTTGGCCCACCAACTGATGGTTAATCTAGAGGAAGATGAAAAGGCAGAGGAAATATTGGAAACTATGCAAAGTCTTGCGCCAGATGATGCTCGCGTAATGACTGCTCTACTTGCTTAGTTATCGTGAATTAGCTCTTTATTTTGTCGAAAATTAAATTTTTTAAAACTAGGCGTTAGCGTAGGCTTTATATCCCTGCGGCCGTGATTTGAAAGCTGGTGCAGCATGGGCCTGTATCCCACGCTCCTTTTTCACAGCGTCAATAACAATTTTAATAACGCTCTCAGTTGCATCGTGAGATCCTCTGAGGACAATCATATTTTCCGACAATATACCTCTAAATTTTTTATATAATTTGCGCAAATCCTCGCGCTCTTCTTCGTTTAAGCAATTAACTGAGTCTCTCTGTTCCTGAAGTCGTTTTTGCGCGTCTTCATAAACCCGCGATAGATGAAGCTTGCGTGATTGGATTGATTCTAGTTCATCAAAATCTTTATCATTTAAAATACTGGTTTCTTTTATTAAAAGCTCCATTAAATGCGTCATGCTATCAACGAAGTTTTCTACAATTAATCGAGCTTCAGTCATTTTTTGCCCCCTGCATTGTAGAAAGCTGACGTGTGATTGATTTAGCTAATCCAACTCCTCCTGCCTTAGATGCCGCCTTACCATACTCTTGGATTAGGAAGTCTCTAAATATTGCTTCGCCATTTCCTCCACCCATTAATCCATCCGTTTTTAGTCCCTTGAACATATGGCCGAACATTTGTGATAAAAACATACCCTCAAACTGCCTAGCAACCGTCTGAATTTTCTCGTCTGAAAGAGATGTTTTAGATAAACTCGCGGGGGTAGGATAGTTGTTCAGTTTATTTAAAACCGTTCCTGCCAAGTTATTTTGGATCGTATTCACATTAGTACCTTTCTAGAGCAATTCTATTTCTGCCTGTAATGCACCAGCTGCTTTTATAGCCTGTAAGATAGAAATCATGTCGCGTGGCCCAATTCCAAGTGCATTAAGGCCATCAACTAGTTCTTGTAATGTAACGCTATTAGATAAGACACTAAGTCGCTTATCTTCGTCCTCGTCAATCTCGATCTGTGTTCTTGGAACGGTTACTGTTTCTCCTTCTTCAGAGAACGGAAGTGGTTGTGATACCTGTGGCGTTTCTGTTATACGGATCGTCAGGTTTCCCTGTGCAATTGCAACAGTACTTATTCGGACATTTTCTCCCATAACGATTATGCCGGTTTGTTCGTCTATTACCACTTTCGCCGAGATATCGGGGGTTACCCGAAGTTGTTCTATATCAGTAATAAGTGCGACCATTTTGCCTCGATAATTATCAGGAACGACAAGTGCTACTGTCGCAGAGTCTCGAGACTGAGCGATTGGCCCTCCAACAAAACTATTTATCGCTTGAGCGATCCTCCTAGCGGTAGTGAAATCGGGGTTTCTCAACGATATTCTTAGTGTGTCCAACCCCTGCAAATCAAACGATATTTCACGTTCTATGATTGCTCCACTGGCAATTCTTCCATTAGTTGGAACACCCTTGCTAATTTCTGCGCCTGCGCCTCCGGCTGAAACACCACCAACAGCAACCGGTCCTTGTGCTACAGCATAAACTTCCCCATCCGCACCAACTAGCGGAGTAACTAATAATGTCCCACCCAAAAGACTATCAGCGTCACCTATTGCACTCAACGATAAGTCGATTCGCGTGCCTTGTTTGGCAAATGGCGGAAGTGTGGCTGTTACCATTACAGCTGCTACGTTATCGGTTTTTAGAGAGTCATCACGTGCATTTACCCCTAATCTCTCGAGCATACCTACTAGGCTTTCTCTTGTGAAAATGGACGAACTCAGAGTATCACCTGTTCCATTGAGGCCGACGACCAAACCGTAACCGATTAGCATATTTTCTCGTACGCCTTCGAAATCAACAATATCTTTTATTCGGGTTTGTGCATCCAGGGCTTTAATATCAAAGACAATAAAAACAAAGAGAATCGGCAGAAATCTTGATGTTTTTCGTATTGCTGTCGAAGAAAATTTTAGAAAGTCCATCATAATGGGTACACCTAGGTTCATTAAGTCTCTATACATTTTTCGCTAACTCATTCTATGCTAAATTTGTGCCAGTTTCATTACAGAGAGACGTTTTACCTATCATTGGTTATTAATTTCTTTTCGCTTTCGAGCTCATTCGTTGTCAAAAGTGTTAAGCCATCCTGGGATTTCTTGTTTAAA
>Ga0163110_10001764_pt1 | contig 11014 bp, 8 predicted proteins | sample CRUFie1St17metaG_FD_108703 | JGI IMG/M metagenome (GOLD analysis project Ga0163110, IMG submission 108703) | Marine microbial communities from the Costa Rica Dome - CRUD Field 142mm St17 metaG | ecosystem: Environmental > Aquatic > Marine > Oceanic > Photic zone | place: Costa Rica: the Eastern...
AACGATGGTTTGATGTCTGATAGGCTACCCGTAATGAAATATGGAGCAGGGTATGAGCATAGAACAATTACGTGACATGGTCTCTAATTTGCGTAAAGAAGGGCTTAATTCGCAGCAAATAGCTGATGAATTATCACTATCACAAGATACAATTTCATGGCTTATTACAGATAGTTCCAACAATGACAAGCCACAAGATGTCCGAATAGGTTGGAGAACAATTGGAGTAAGACCACAAAGAATTGCTGCTATCGGTGCAATAATGGCGGATGTTGCAGCAGAAGAATGTGGAGATAGTATCGACACCATTGTAGGAGTTTCAATAAATGGAGTTCTGTTTGCAAATGAGGTTGCAAGCCAACTAGGATGCGAAGTTGCGATTCATAGAAATGTAGACGGAGGTCCCGGAAAAGGCTCTCTGTCAAACAAATATGGCCAAGTTGCTGGAAAGAGAGTTGCCATTGTAGATGACGTGTTATCCACTGGGGTAACTATGTCCAGAACAATAGAATCAATGCGAGAAGCAGGTGCTGAAGTTGCTCTGTGCATGGTTTTGGTCAACAAGACTGGCCGAAACGAGGTTGATGAAGTCCCCCTAAGAGGAATCATTAGAGCTGCTGTTGTTTGAGGTGTTATCTTGCATTGGGCGGATTTTGCTGCACAGACGTTGTCACATCGTGGTAATAAGCACATAATTGCGTCCGGAATTACACCAAGTGGAGAATTCCATATTGGTCATTTGAGAGAAATTCTAACTGGTGACATGGTGACCAAGGCTTGTGTAAACGCAGGCATGGAGGCTGAGTTTGTTTTCATTGTAGACTCTGCAGACCCTTTGAGAAAAGTCTATCCATTTCTCTCAGATGAATACGAGCAGTACATTGGATGTGCATTAGCAACAATTCCTGCCCCCGACGAAAATGGCAGACCAGGAAAAGATGGTAGGACTTATGCTCAACATTTTTTGGAACCATTTTTAGCCGCTCTTGAACAAATAGATGTTAGACCAAGAATAATTGATAATTACACTTCTTATGCTAATGGCGAATTTGCTCAGAGATCAAAAATAGCTTGTGAAAAAGCAAATGAGATTAGAGAGATAATTGAGAGAGTAAGTGGTCGTGAACTTGCTCCCAGTTGGTTCCCTTACAACCCATATGGACACAACGGTAGTCTAGATGGAGTAACTGTAACGGGATATGATTGGCCATACGTACATTGGGTCCAAGATGGAGTTCCTGGAAAGTCTGATTTGAACAAGGCAGAAGGGAAACTACCATGGAGGATTGATTGGCCTGCAAGATGGGGTTGGATTGGAATAACATGCGAGCCTTTTGGGAAAGACCATGGCGCTGCTGGAGGCTCTTACTCAACTGGAAAAGAAATATCCCTATTGTTTGATGATAATCCCCCTCATCCACTAGTCTATGAGTGGATCTCATTGAAAGGCCAAGGTGCAATGTCATCGTCTACAGGCAACACCATAGGACCACTGGAAGCACTTGATTTGGTTCCTCCAGAAATTTTGAGATACCTAATTGCGTCTACAAAACCCAAAAAAGCAATCACATTTGATGCTGGTATGTCATTAGTCGAATTAGCTGATGAATTCGAAAGATTAGTAGCCAGAAATATTGAATCTGAGATGGATGACGACACTCTATCAAGAAGGCAAAGAGTTGCACTAGAAGATGCCGAAGGTGCTCTAAGAATGAGTAAAATCGGCGATTTATCGCAATCCAGTGTTTCATTTAGACATTTAGCAATGCTTGCTCAAGTAAAAAATGATAAGCAGATTATGGAATCGGTTGGAGTTGATCTTTCCAATAAACTTCAGCGGATGAGAACTTGGATAAATGGACCCTACTTCCCTGAAGAGTTAAGAATAAGAGTTCGTGATGAACCTTACAATGGTTTGGACACAGCAATTACAGAAATTTTGAGGACCGCTCTTTCTAACTGCGCTTGGAATACTGATGGAATAAGCGATGCTATTTCGTCCGGATTCAAAAGTAACCAAATAAGTCCAAAAGAAGGATACAGGAACCTATATCTTGCAATACTCGGAAGTGAAAAGGGACCAAGGTTAGCCCCCATATTAGCTGAATTAGAAAGAGAGAGAGTACTTTCATTACTCGGCTAAGGCAGATTTCAGACAAATTTAGCAGATACGTAGTATCTGTACCGTTCGATTGAAAGGTATCTACCGCTGCTGGCGTAACATGTCGGGGGTATATTGTCCCACTTGCGAGGCTAGCGTAGAGCCAGCAGCAAAGTTTTGTCTTTCGTGTGGCAATGACCTCACAGTACGCGGTCCAATAACAGCCACGGGCCATGATTTGAATCAACTAAAAGACGTCATTCGCACCCGGGACGATCTTTCAATGGCAGAGAAATTTGACATGATTGCAAAGGTCGAAGAAGGAGCCAACCCCATTTTGTTGGGAATTGCTGCGCCTGCAGATGATGATGATTCGGGAATCCTAGAGTCATTAGATGGTGTAGATGCGAGCAATGAAAAAGACAGTGCTTTCAAGAACTATCAATTTGGTGAATCTGCTGCTGCAGCGGCCGCAGTGCGTGCCACAGTAAGAGGCACTGATGGTTGGGTACTGGTTCAATCTGGCGACCTTGACTTATCTGAAGGTATGTTCAGAGAAGCGATGGACTTAGGTATGGAAGCAAGTACTCACATTCACGATGTATCAAGTGGTGAGCATGAGGGAATTGATCCAGAAGCAATGCGTTCAATACCTGTACTGAAGCCACCAAAGAGATCTTTTTGTCCAAAATGTGGATCAGACATTCATGCTAACACAATGCTTCAATGGAGGAAATGGAGAGACTCATCCGGAGATGTTGTATCAATGCAATTAGAGGCTAGCATGGAGACTGCGTTAATCCAAGTAGCATCGCACTATCTAACGGTAATTGAGAACATAAAGAAAGATTCCAAATCTATCGATGAAGCTGCATTAAGAAAGAAACTGGAGAAAGAAATACGCAAGGAACTTGAAGCTGAATTCGAGGGTCGAAGTGTTGCTGCCAAAGGTAGGACTGAAAGCAAATCATCTACCAAAAAATCTAGCTCATCACCAAGCAAGAAAAAATCTAATGCTACTGCACCAAAAAAGAAAGCTGGCGGATTATTTGGAGCAAAAAAACCAAAGAAAAAATTCGAAGGAGATCCTGCTGACAAGGCAGATTGGTTCTTAGCAGAAGCACTGGATACAGTTTATGATCCTCATGGAACGGGTAAAGTTCCAAAGCCAAAAACAATACTTGCTAGATCAAGCGATGGGAATGTGCGTGTTCAAGATGTTGTCAGAGTTTATGACTCTGAAGGGAGAGATGGAATCAGTGACCTTGCTTGGACAAGCCCTCTTACAGAGTACATCATCGAGGCTTACGACGCCTGCTGATCAATAGTTAACCTTCAATCTCATCGGGACTAGGTCTACTTCTCTATTGGCCTTGATAGCTGAGACTTCCATGACTGCACCAGACATAGTTGTCACAAACGGTATATTCATCTCGACCGCTAGTCTTCTCATCATATTTCCATCTCTGACTGCCCCTCCAGAAATAGTTGGGACGTTTACGATGAATGAAACCTGACCTTTTCTCATCAAATCAAGTGCATCTGGATGCTTTCTATCATTTATTCTATAGACAGTTTCAACCTTGATATTGTTGGACCTTATCAAATCGGCAGTTCCTGGAGTGGCATAGATTGTGAAGCCCATATCCTGCAATTGCTTTGCAACAGGAATCAAGGCCTGCTTATCTTCATCCCTAACCGTGAGATATGCTCCTCCATCTTTAGCAACGGGTATTTCTGTAGCTAGTCTTGCCTTGAGGTACGCTACGTCTGCACGAGTGTCTGAACCATATACTTCTCCGGTGGATTTCATTTCCGGACCGGGAGCAGGGTCTAATCCCTGTAATTTTATGAACGGGAATACTGGAGCCTTAACAGCTACGTGACCGGATGTTGCCTTGGGTATATCTTGTTCTGACAAATCTATTCCAAGAGTTATTCTCGCAGCGATTCTAGCCATTGGAACTCCTGTAGCTTTAGCAACAAATGGAACTGTTCTACTACTTCGTGGGTTCACTTCCAAACAATACAAATTGTCATCCTGTATGGCGAATTGTATGTTAAAACATCCCTTGATTTTCAAACCAATTCCGATCTTCCTGGTTTGTTCTCTCACCCTTTCAAGCATTTCATCGCTGATATTTTGTGTCGGAATAAAACAAGTAGAATCTCCTGAATGTATCCCTGCTTCTTCCAAGTGCTCCATTACAGCACCTATCAGGACCTCTTTGCCGTCGGAGGCAGCATCGACATCTAATTCGATTGCATGACCCAAATATTCGTCCACTAGAAGAGGTTTATCAGGAGCTAGATAAGCTTCAGCGAGGTAGGCTTCTAATTGCTTTTCGTTAGCAAGTATCTCCATACCTCTACCGCCCAAGACATATGATGGCCTGATTAGCACAGGGAATCCGATTTCAGAAACTGCATTTCGCACATCATCCGCACTTGTTCCTGTTGCTCCCCTTGGCATCTGAAGTTTTATTTTTTCAGCAAAATCTTCGAATCTCTGCCTGTCACTTGCCTCATCTATAGCGTCACATGTAGTACCCAAAATTTCCAGTTCCATTTCTAAAACCGGTAGTCTTTGTTCTAACGGAAGTGCTAGATTAATTGCGGTTTGGCCGCCAAATTGCAAGAGAATTCCGTGTGCTTGTTCTCTGAGTAAAACCTCTGTTACATATTCTAGGGTAAGAGGTTCGAAGTACAATCTGTCAGATGTATCAAAATCAGTTGAAACTGTTTCTGGATTATTGTTCATCAAAACAGCATCCATTCCTGCTTCCCGAATTGCCTTTACAGCATGGACACATCCATAATCGAACTCTATGCCTTGGCCAATTCTTATTGGGCCTGAACCAATCACTACCTGCCTGCGTTTAACCCGATCTTCAAGACCAGGTAAAACATCTATTCTATTGTCCCCGTTCGGTTCATAAGTTGAGTAATAGTATGGTGTTTTTGCTGCAAATTCAGCTGCGCACGAATCAACCATTCTGAATATGGGATGTACCGAATGCGAATGCCTTACTTTCATTACAGCCTGTTCGTTCTTCTCCTCGGGAATACCTTTCAAACCAGTAGCAGGGAATCCAGAAAGAGCATCTGCGATATGACCATCCGAAAATCCGAAACTCTTCCACATCCTTAATTCGCCAGTGGTAAGCCTTTCAGGACTACATCCCTTGGCAACGATCTCATTTTCAATCGTTGCTATTCTTTGGAATCCAAATAAGAACCATCTTGTTATTCTTGTAATTTCATGCACACGCTCTATGCTCCAACCTCTGCGGAACGCTTCAATGACAGCTCCCATTCTTCTATCAGTAGCAATTCTAAGCCAGTCAATTAATACATTATCAGGCAACTCCTCGAGCGCTCTTTCGGCCATTCCTTCTCCTTCTGACTCATCAGCCCTTGTTAGTGGACGGGGATGAGGAGCTCCCTGCTCTAGAGAGGCCCAGGCTTTCAAAAACGCCTCCTCGAAACACCGACCAATCGCCATTACTTCGCCTGTTGATTTCATTGATGTCCCTAAAGTCCTGTCTGCTGTTCGGAATTTATCAAAGGGCCAACGTGGGATTTTTACTACACAATAATCCAAAGTGGGCTCAAAAGCAGCTGTAGTTCCCTCACCAGTTATTGGATTTGGCAACTCATCAAGAGTATAGCCTACTGCTATTTTGGCTGCCATTCTAGCGATTGGGTAACCGGTTGCTTTGGAAGCCAGAGCAGAAGACCTAGATACTCGAGGATTTACTTCTATAACTCGAACTTCACCTGTAGATTGATTTACTGCAAATTGTACGTTACAACCGCCCTTAATATTCAATTCCCTAATCAAAGAAAGCGACATGTCTCTTAGTTGCATGTGGTCCCTATCTGATAGAGACTGCACGGGAGCAACTACTGTTGATTCACCTGTGTGTACACCCATAGGATCTATGTTTTCCATAGTACAGACTATCGTTGCATTATCTGCTGTGTCACGCATTACTTCATACTCGTATTCCTGCCAGCCAAGAATACTTTCTTCGATAAGAACTTGTCCGATTCTGCTATTCCTGAGGCCAAGTGTTGCTATCTCAACCAACTCTCCCGTATTCCATGCAGTTCCGCCACCCAATCCACCAAGTGTGAATGCTGGGCGAATCAGTATTGGCCAACTACCAATTTCTTCTGCGGCTGCTAAAACCTCCTCCATCGAGTTACAAGCTATTGCTTCAGATATTGGTAAATCGATGCCTACACAGACCTGATTGAATAAATCTCTATCCTCTGCTTTATCTATGGCATCTAGATCAGATCCGATTAACTCTACACCAAGCTCTTCTAAAACTCCAGCATGTGCTAATTCGCTAGCAATATTCAGGGCAGTTTGGCCTCCCATACCCGCAAGCAACGCATCAGGGCGCTCTATCTCCAATATTCTTCGTATTGTATCTGGCAATAACGGCTCGATATACACCTTATCTGCCATCTCTGGGTCGTTTTGGATTGTCGCCGGATTGGAATTTACTAGAATGACTTTGTAACCATCTTCTCGTAGAGCTTGCACTGCCTGGGAACCGGAAAAATCGAATTCTGCAGCTTGACCAATCTTAATTGGTCCTGAGCCAAGCACGAGGATTGTTTCCAAATCTTCTCTTCGTGGCATCAGTTGTTCCCTCCGTAGTGTGAATCAACCATCGCACGAAATCTCTCGAACAAAGGATATGCATCATGAGGCCCTGGTGCTGCTTCTGGATGGAACTGTACTGTGAATACAGACTTCCCCACAATATCAAGACCCTCCACTGTTCGGTCATTTGCATTTACAAATCTGACCTTGGCATTTTCGCCATGTAAATTTTCACCCTTTGGAGAACAAGCTCCTGAGGGATGTGCTGCTAACATCCCTGCCTCAGGATCAGCAACTGCAAACCCATGATTTTGGCTTGTAATCCAAACCCTTCCACTCTCTAAATCTACGCATGGTTGATTTGCTCCTCTGTGACCATAACGCATTTTGTACGTCTGCAATCCACTTGCCAACCCAAGTAATTGATGCCCAAGACAAATCCCCATAACCGGTATATCTGCTTTTACTGCTTCTGCTAATGTATTCCTCGCCATTGTTGCCTTTCCTGGGTGCGCAGGATCACCCGGTCCGTTTGAGCAGAATAATGCTACAATACCAAATGACTGCGCTTCAGCAAATGTAGTATTTGGAGGGCACCAAACCACTTCAAATTGACAACAAAGGCTCCGTAAAATATTGTATTTTATTCCACAATCTATTGCTGCAATTCTAGGGAGAGGATTTCCTAAATTATCAACTGCGCCTTCGTTAACTATTACAGGTTCGTTTATCGAAACCATATCAACTAAATCTTCCAATTCAGGAGAAGTTAATTTGGCAAGATGCTGGGCTAGTTCATCTTCTTCTTCCAAGGGCCCAAAAACGCACAAAACACAACCATGCTCTCTAACTCTCCTAGTTATTGCTCTGGTGTCAATTTCCTCAATTCCAGGGACATTATGGTATGCTAAGAATTCACTTAAACTAGCGATAGAATCTCTATGGTCAGGGTTTTTCATAGCATGTCTAACTACTACTCCCCTTGGCCACACTCCTGCCGATTCAGATGTACCATGGTGAATGCCATAATTTCCAATGAGTGGATAAGTAAATGTCAAGACTTGTCCAGCAAATGATGGGTCTGTCAATGATTCTTGGTAGCCAGTCATTCCTGTTGTGAAAACCAGCTCCCCCTCGCCCCATGTTGGCGAACCAAACAACTTGCCAGTAAATCGGCTCCCGTCGGCCAATAATAGCACTCCATCGCCTGAAGCAATGGCAGGTATTTCCGCTCCCGAATTCAGATCATCTGTAGCATCCACCAGAAGAATACGATCGCCAAGAGAGGTATCGCCTTTCTGTGACCACTCCCCCGACATCGAATTTGCTGGTTGTATAGGGGGTATAATCATTCGCAAGGCAGTTATGAATAACCCAACTTTAGCCACAGTGAATCAATAATGAGTTTATTGCACCACAGCACGTTAAGTAAGTAGTTGATGATTAAGTACTAATTATCACTCATATCACGAACTAACTTACCGTTATTGGTCCCCTCAATAATGAGCCGGGCGTCATCGAACTTCCTCTCGCTGGCAGAATCTCCGAACCACGCTTCCATGAATAGTGCCAAAGCAGCGACCTCTGAATGCGGCTGGTTACCTACTGCGACATTGTGTTGACATATTTTGTAGATATCTCCAGGGACTTTAGCACCCCCAACCACAATCAAAACTGGTCGATCCCTACGAATCTTTGGAATTGCTTTTCTAAATGGCTCACCATACATTGTTAGATGAACTGCGACACCTCCATTTTTCACATGATTTTTTACATAACTCATGCCAGATACGTGGTTGGTTTCTAGACTACCACCAAATCGATCACTTACCGAGTTTAGATTCTCAAACATTTCATTATCGGTGTCACCAGCAAGGAAGAAACCATCTGCACCCATAGCTCTAGCAACGAGAGCAAGATGAGTGGTTATTCTAGGATCTCTGCCTCTGCGATATCCTAATCGAAGGACATCCAGCTTCTCTCCCATATACATTCGGAAAAGGTTCTGCGTTTCAAGCCTCGGTTTCTAAGAGTGCTTCATTTTCGATTAAAGATTCATCTGCATTGTTAGTGTAAACACTCGGATTCTTCTCCATGAATTCTTTTACCCAAACCAATAACCAAGCATCGATCAATAATTTTGCTGCAGAAAGAACTGTAGCACACAATATCACTAATCGCAGTGTTTTCCAAACAGCATCTCCTGTATCAATGTCGCCCATGAGCCCCATTATTGCAGGTTCGAAACAATACAGAACTGATAATACGAACATTATTCCACTTGCCAATCCAGGGAACAACTGACCTAATTCCCTACTGAAATCTGAAAGAAGGGAACCTAAGAACACCAAACAAGGTGCTAGTATGGTAATTGTCAAGAAATCAGGTCCAAAGAATATGGACTCAAAGTCCGGTTCATCTCCTACCTGAAGAACAGTTAGCCACCAAAATACTGCGTAACCCGCAAAAATTCCACCAACAATTTTTGCCCTTTTGTGGATCATAGCAGGGATTTCTGGAATAGAGGGTGGATTGAGTCTTGCGAAAATACGCTCAGCGAAGAGTAATTTATCCTCACTTGGCATCATAATTTCGCCTGAAGAAGTCCCATTGTGGATGTCTTCAACCATCCCATCATCTTCAGACATGGGTACACCTGCGGCCCCGCATCTCATAAAACCTGCCGCAGACAGGGGTGTTAACATGGCAGTCTTGGGAGGAGCCGGTAAAAGCCGTCCTCTAGTTATGGGAATCATCAACGCGACTCCTGATTCCTTTCATGAATCATCAAGGGGTGGTGATGTTCAGAGGGCTATGAAAATGATCTCTGACGGAGCAGATTGGATCGATATCGGAGGAGAATCCACCCGGCCAGGAGCCAAAGCAATCTCTATAGAAGAAGAGATATCTAGGGTTATACCCCTTGTTAAAGAAATCTCCAAACATGTCAGCGTGTCGATTGATACAAGAAATGTAGAAGTTGCTCGTGCGGCCATAAACGCAGGTGCTACGATGATTAATGACGTAAGTGGATTGAGAGATGAAGCAATGATGCAATTGGTTATTGATTCCGAATGTGAGGTTTGTATAATGCATATGTTAGGTGAACCAGGAACAATGCAGGATAATCCTGAATATCATAATGTCAGTGTTGAGGTAAACGATTATCTTATTTCCAAGGCAAGAAAATTGGTTGAAATGGGGCACTCCATGGATAAAATCCATCTTGATCCCGGAATAGGTTTTGGAAAAACTCTTCAACATAACATTGAACTTTTGAAATCAAGTAAAGAATTACAGCCATATTCTGTACTTTGGGGAGTGTCCAGGAAATCCATGATTGGCCAAATTTGTAATCAACCAAAAACAGAAGATCGACTCGCAGGAAGCCTTGGAGTTGCCGCTGTGTCGTTTTATCAAGGAATTAATATTATTCGCGTACATGATGTAAGAGAGCATGTTGATTTATTTTCAGTGCTTGAAAAGTTGGAGGGTTGAATTTGTTTCTTATTTTTGGTTCAGATAGTCTTGCAATAAGATTAGCAGAATGGATAGGACAACGCTCTATTGTTCGAATAATCGGTCTTGCAGAACAATTAGTGCCTATGGAAGATGTAGAAATTGTTGCTCTACCAACTGAAATGGAATTGCATGAAATGCCGCTTCCAGAAGTGACGCCGACTGCTGTTTTACTACTCGAAGAGATAATTTGTGATGATGATCCTGTCCAAGAATTGAAAAGTCACTGGCCTAATACTCCAATTCTATCGACAATAGATGTTGAAGGAGCTGAGATGATTTCAATTGAAGATTTGACAACCTCAGCAATCCAAGATAGACTTAGATCTATTGACAGAAAACAAGGTGCTAGTGAAGTACTACGTCGACTTACAGATGAAAAATCCTCCAAAGTCCTGATCGTATGCCATGACAATCCTGATCCGGACGCCCTTGCAAGTGCTTTAGCAATAAAACACCTCTGTGATCATTTAGGACATGATACAACAATGATTCATGGTGGTATGATCGAACATCAGCAAAATAGAGCGATGGTTAAATTGCTTGAGATGGATTTAAGGAAACTAATCTTAGATTGGGAAATTGAAGATTTACTTAACGAATCAGATATTGTAATCTGCGTTGATTTTAGCCACCCAGGTGCCAACAATATTCTGCCAGAATCTTGCGTTCCGCATATTGTTATCGATCATCACACCAGTGAAGAGAGACCCGCTGGTGATGTAATTCTAGTCAGATCCGAATTCGCTGCAACTTCATCTTTGGTTGCTTCA
>Ga0163110_10001766_pt1 | contig 11010 bp, 8 predicted proteins | sample CRUFie1St17metaG_FD_108703 | JGI IMG/M metagenome (GOLD analysis project Ga0163110, IMG submission 108703) | Marine microbial communities from the Costa Rica Dome - CRUD Field 142mm St17 metaG | ecosystem: Environmental > Aquatic > Marine > Oceanic > Photic zone | place: Costa Rica: the Eastern...
AATAAGTTCCGTCGACCCTTCAGTATCTGCGTTCCTAACTTCTCTATACGTTGTATTTACTGCAATCCTGTCAGTAAAAATTAGCGATAGAAGGCCGACACGAATGATGATTATTGGCGTTGGACTAGCAACTTTAGGTGCTGGCTTCATTGATGGCCCGCCGCACATAGTATGGGGTACAGGAGAACTGCTAACTGTAGCGTGTGCATTTTTCTTCGCACTCCACATAATTTACACAGATCGTATTACAAAGAAACTTAATCCAATTGCAGTTACATCAACATCGTTTGCAGTTTTGGTTGTTGGTGCAGGTACAATTGCAATATTTTATGCAGGAGACATTATGGTGTTTGAATCAGCATGGCAAGATGGAGTAATTATTCCTCTACTTTGTCTAGGGTTATTTGGATCTCTTGCCTGCATATTGATGCTGAATGTATTTCAGAAACACCTCAACCCAACACATGCAGCTATCATTTATTCTTTTGAACCAGTCTGGGCAACAATATATGGTTGGCAACAAGATTTGGTACCTATATCTGCATGGTTACTTATGGGCTTGTTGTTGTTACTAGGAAACATCATTGTGGAATTGGATGAATCACAAGGAGAACCTCACCTAAGCGATGCTGCGGGCCCGGAATAATCGTAAAAGGAAACCATTGTTTGAGTGTTAGCAATTCCTCCGACTTTTGACAATCCGTCTAATATTGCGTCCCCTAGGGAATCCATTGATGGACTGACAACCTCAATCAATAAATCCCAATCTCCAGCTACAACGTTACACCGAACCACGTATGGGAATTCACAAATTTTCTTTGCGACATCTCTCCTGTCAACATTTCCTCTTTCGCATCGCGCAAAGATGAATGCTCTTAGATCATATCCCCAAGCCTTAGCATCTATATCTACAGTATACCTTCGAATTATACCTTCACGTTTTAGGCGTACCATTCTATCATGGGTAGTAACCCTTGCAACGCCCAACGAATCGGCGATAGATGTAACGGATGCTCTAGAATCCTGTTTGAGTAAATCAATCAATTTAAGATCGTTCGAATCAAGTTTCATAGTCGAACGAATCGACACTACATATTGAATCATTCCGTCATATTGTCGGTATTTCTACCGGAAATAGGGGTATTTTCCGACATTCAATCGATATTTTGGGCGAATTGTTGATGAGCATCAGGCTCAAACACAGATTTGGGAATGCACATGGCCGACAAAAGGAAGTTTTCAACCAATGCTGTTCATGCAGGTACGCAGCATATCGAAGGAGCAGTAAATACTCCAATTTTTCAATCTTCAACTTACAAATTAACTGATGAAAGGTACGCTGGATGGGCTGCAGGGGCGCAACACACCCTTCTTTATGCCCGACTATCGAGTGTGAACTCTGAAGCCGTAGTTCAGAAGATATGCGCCCTAGAAGGGGCAGAAGATGGCGAATTGTTCGCTAGTGGAATGGCGGCCATTTCTACCACGCTTATGGGGCTCTTGTCTCAAGGCGACCACATAGTCGCAAGCTCTGATGTTTACGGAGGAACATATGGGTTAATGACAGAGGAGCTACCACGTTTTGGCATTTCTACAACCATGGCAGATATGCAAGATCCATCTTCTTACGAAGCAGCAATACAAGAAAATACGAAGATGCTGTATATTGAAACAATAACCAATCCAGTAATCAAAATATGCGACATAATGGCAATGTCTGCAATCGCTAAGAAGCATAATTTACTCTTAGTCATCGATAATACATTCGCATCCCCATGGGGGTGTCAACCGATTTCTTTAGGTGCAGATTTAGTAATTCATTCTACAACAAAATATCTTGGCGGACACTCAGACATAGTCGGTGGCGCAGTAGTAGGAAGAGCAGATCTAATTGCTGCTATGTTCATCAAGAAGGTACATTTTGGCGGCTCTCCTGACCCTCATAATTGCTATCTGCTAGAACGCGGAATCAGAACGCTAGCAGCAAGAATGCCAATACACTGCTCAAATGCTGCTGAAATAGCATCCCGTCTAGAGTCCCATGATTTAATTGAAGTTGTCCATCACCCATCACTAATTTCTCACAGAGATCACGAACTCGCAAAGAAGATCATTCCAAAAGGCACTGGAATGATTGCATTCACAGTGAAAGGCGGGGATGACGCAGCACTCAAGTTTATGCGAGGTCTGAAATTAATTTTCGAAGCGACCAGTCTTGGAGGTGTAGAAAGCTTGGTAGAATGCCCATTCAATTCTTCTCACATGTTTATTCCAGAAGACGTTAGGATTGCAGCAGGACTCGGCAGAGGGTTCGTAAGAATGTCAATTGGAATTGAGGATGTCGAGGACCTGTGGGAAGATATTTCCAACGCATTATCTATGCTTTGATTATGGTAATTCTTCAATCTGCCCACAGGCTTTTCTTAGCGTTTCGAGACATTCTTTGTAATCTACATCCTCGCCACTGACTAGTGATTTACCGGCATTCCAAACCGCAATTGCAGCAGGACTCCAAGCCCCACCCTTGTCTCTTGCATTGTTTGAAAATTGCCATTCTTGTCCTCCAGACTTTCCTGCAGCGACCAACCAAGCCCAGGAAGCCGACTCATCATCTATACCAGATTTCTTCGCTAATGCTAATTTTTCAGCCTTACCCATTCCTTCAACAAGACCTGTAAGAGTGAGGTCATGGATCATCCCAACCGGGCCTGGGAGTTTTCCTTTGCGGTATGGGAATTTTTGTGTAATGTCTGCCTTTGCTCTTTGAGATTCAATATCTTTCAGGAATTTTCCAAATGCGCGTTTTTTGTTACATTGCGCGATCCACAACTCTTCAGCTTCCTCTTCCTCGAGTCCTATACTTATCAGCCCTGCAAGGCCATGTTCTTCCCAAAGCCCAGATAGAACGTCATTACAAGACGATGCAGAAATTTCCAAAGCATCTCCTCCTCTTTCCGAAGTTTCTCCTCCTTTGGAGATTCTGATCCCTGAACCAGCAGCCTCCATCATTAATTTCAGCGCTACTTCTTTTTCAGACGATGAACCATTCAACTCTTTTACAGCATCCTCTGCATTATCAAACCATTTTTCACCGACAATAAATCCTTCATTTAAGTGGTGCAAAACTGCGAGTTTGACTCTCTTTGAAATTGATCCCTCGTTAAGCGTCAAACCCATCCAGGCATCAAGGACCCTATCCAATGCTTCTTCTGCACCCTTTCTAGATGCGCCCTCGGGCGCCCATACTGCGTCTGGCGTCATCACAGTTGAAAGATTAGGAGGCAACATCGATAGTGCTAGATCGTGGATAAAGGAGGATTTACCTTTGACAGTCTCTAATTTATCGAAACCTATTGCGACCTTGCTGCCGTCGATGAAGTTCATAACTAAGTAACCGTCCTTTGTCATCTCATCATTAGCTATAGCATCAAAATCTAAGCCATCTGTTGCCCAAATATTTTCTCTGTTCTCAAATTCAAATCTTGACCTTTCTAAAACATCATCCAACCATCCCTTAGGAATACTTGCCTCTGGGCCTGTACAAACAAATCCACCCTTCCAAGAGAAAAAGAAGTAACCTCTACGAGCATGATCTTCCCACGGAAGCATTCGAAGAGTAGTCATGTGGTGGTTCTGAATTCCTGCTTGGTAAGCAACCTTGCCATCTCCTCTTCTCACGTAGGACGCTTTACCAAAGGACTGGTGACTATAATTTCCAACAAGTGAAATATCATCGTCATGCGCAGCCATAAGAGATCCTGCTAGGGCCTTACCTACGTCGTCTCCACGTTTAGCCATCATCCTCTTCGCAAGCCATTTTCTATCATGCCTCTTGCCCAAAATTTTACGCAAGTCCCGTAAGGTTTTACTCACAGGGTCTGTTTTTCCCCATTTTAGTTTACCAGTCCAAGTCATTGCCGGTAGTAGAGTTTCACCTTCTTCTAACAATTTATCTAGGTTTTTTCTTAGACGTTTTTGTGTATCGACATTGGCTTGTTTTGTACCGCGCATACGCATACGCTGACGCTTTTTACCTGGAAATTCAACCTGCGCCGGCCTCGCCATTGTATTAGCGGAGAAGCCGCCCCCTGTTCACTCCTTCCCCCACCTGCGAAGTGCTAATTCCTCAACATCGCCTAGGTTTGCAGGTATTACTAGGCAATGCAAGCGACCGCCTTCAGCAGCTGACAGTTTACGTAGGGGTAAGTACGCAATTTTTTGTTCGAATGTGCCCATGTCGCTGCATAGAACAACCATGAGAGTGTCAATTTCCTCACAAACTTTTCTACATGCTTCGATTTTTAATTTGTCTAGAGTCGATTCACTAGGCATTTCTTCTATTGAATTCTTCAATTTATCAGCCATTGAGAGCATAGCATTCGCAGCATCTTCAGGTTGCATGGGAACTTGTCCTCCCGTTCCTTCTCCAGTGGGGTCTAGATCAAGCAGTGCAAGAGTGTGCAAACCTTGTATCCTATTCATGGCGATAACTTCCAATGGAGAAGTGGCAATCCAGCCGCCGTAGGGGTAAGTCAAAGTGGTTTGCCGTCCAAATCGATAGTTGGAAAGACCGATCGCTCCGGTCACTAATCCTGTAATTGAGATTCCATGGATTACGGAACAATCGATTCCTGCCTCTTCAGCCCGGAGCTGTAAGTCGACATGAGTAGTTGCCTGCAGTGGGTCTCCCACAACCAAGATGGCAACTTTTGAGTTGCTCGCTAATTCCAACAATTCAACGGGATCTTCTACCTCTGGACGCATAACCTTCTGGATGTGGCCAATCTCAGATTCTAATTCAGCTAAATGATCATCGCTCCATAATGCAGTGTAAGCTTCATACCTTCGATGGTCTGAGTTTTTTGCAGCCTCAATAGCAGCCCGAGTCATTCCAGCAATTCCTCCGGGGCCAATTCCAATCAGAACCAATCCAGCCGCCATGCTCATACCTCTTGCTCCTATGGGCATGGCGAAGACAATGCGCCATTTGAGAGTGCCGAGCAAGGAAACCTCCCTCTGGAGGGAGAAATTAGCCAATAATGGATGGCTTTCAAACGGCCACGGTATCCATAATTTAGGCGACTTCAGAGGGATACCTCTTTCACAAAGTGCTCCAGATTCAATTCATGATTTAGAAATCATTGAATTAGAACCAATATCCTCAGGGCCACAACATTGGACTGCAAGACTGGGTGAAGAACTGTACCAACAATATCGGGAGTTTTGGCCAATGAGCCATGACCAGATGGGTGATGTAATAATTGTAAAGGTACCAGAACAGGTTTCTCAATTTTCTAAAAACATTGGAAAAGCGATGCTTGAGCAACATTCCAGTGCAAGAATCGTGTGCGCGGATAACGGAGTAAAGGGAAATTTCCGCGTAAGAGACTTGAGTGTTTTAGCGACAAAGGGTGATAATTCAACAAAGACCCAAGTCAAGGAGCATGGAAACAAATTTTGGATAGATCCAGGGCTTGTTTACTATTCTCCAAGGCTTGCAACAGAGCGATTAGAAACTCTTGATACAGTCAAAAATCTCTCAGAAACACTTGGTAGGAAAATATCAGTCTGCGATCCATATGCAGGGGTTGGGCCTGCCTTGATACCTCTATCTAAAATGACAAATTATGTTGATGCGATATATGCTAGCGATCTAAATCCAAACGCTGCAGATTTTCTTGCTCTAAATCTTCCCGCCCACACTACAAGCTGTGCCGATGCTAGAAAATTATCCTCGACACAACCGCAATGTTGTGATCTGCTTCTAGTAAATCTGCCCCATGATTGTATTGGGCATTTACCTGATCTTCTTGGCCTACTAAAAAAGGGCCATGAAGTGGTGATTAGGGGTTGGGCGATTCTTCAATCAGATTCTTTAGCCGAAGCCGAAAGAATAATTCGCAACCATCTCTCAAAAGCAAAAATAATTTCTTTGAACATCGATGCAAAGAAATCTTACGCTTCCGATTTTGATTACGTAAGAATAGAAATCCATCTCATCATAAGTTAGCCGCTGAATTCATCAATAGGGAGCACTTAGCGTTAGATATGCAGACCAAGGTCAAGTGCCGCTGCGGAGCAGAAACTGACATTTCTGGAGTGACTCCTCGCTTGAATGGCGTTGATGTATATTGCAAGATCTGCGGTACCGTGACTAATCATAAGATAGTTTAAAACCTCATTTTTTTACTATAAAGCCGGTAGAAAGGTCATATAGTAAGTGTTGACGAATACGCACGAGGGTAATACTCTCGGGAAATGTGAAAACAATGATGGATGCAAAAATGAAAGGAATGGTCATGGCAGGTATGATGTCGCTATGTCTTGTACTTGGGCTGTGGGCAACTATGGGCGATGCTTGGCTAGAATCAGAAAAAGATGAAGAGACCGAAGACATGGAAGAGTTTTTCGATATGACAATCACCCAGACCTCAGGTCTGAATAATGTTCTCGTATCTTGGGGGGACCTAGATGGTGAATGTGAAGAAATGCTTGACGAGATGGACTCCGATGATGACGATCCTGCTGAATACGAGTGTGCTGATGACGACACGCTAGAAGTGACAATAGCATTGTCTGATATGTGTGACGAAGCTGAATCTGACCTCGATGATGCAAAGGATGCAGGTCTTGAAGGAGATGCTTTAGATGATGCGCAGGAAGAAGTAGACGATGTTTGTGATGCTGCAAGCGCAGGAACCATGGGAACAATTGGTATGTGGGGTGGAATTGTGTGTGCTCTTTTGGCTGCGCTAATTCTAATTCTACCTATGGCTGGCGTTGATGCAATGGATGCTATACCAGATGTTGCAAAGATGATAGTTTCATGGGGCGCTGGAGGATTTATGCTTCTAGGTATGCTAATGTGGTACTTCATGCTTCCAGATGGTGATTCTAGTATGGCAATTCACTTGTGGATGGCTGGTGCTGCAATGACAATCGGACTAGGATCAACTGCAATTGGCCAGTTTATTCCAGAAAACGAATGAAATTGTCTATGAATTAGATTGATACACCCTAACGGGTTTTTGCCCTCATCAGGAGTCCGCTCCTGGTGGGGGCTTTTTTTATTTCAAAATTAGAAAAATATCTTCATCACAAAATGAAGAAAACGCTTGATTGCGCCGGTTAGGCGCCCGCGCCGGGATTTGAACCCGGGTCGAAGCATCGACAACGCTTCATGATAGACCACTACACCACGCGGGCAGCAACTCGCCGTGTGACAACGCATATTTAAGCCGCGCTCTGTGGGTGTCGTGGGGAGAGAGCGTGACCGGTCCAAAAACATCAGCAGAGAAAGCTAGAGAAGATGAAAAAAACGCTGTAGCAGATGATATGTTTGGAGGAGCTTTCGGTGGTCTAGAAGGAATGGAAGTTCCCGAAACACCACCTGTAGAAACCCCAGTTGTTGAGGAGGACTCGAACGAAATCGAAGAACCCCCTCAATCTGATGAAAACTCGATTGAAGAAGAAACAGCTCCTGTAGAAACCCCAACTACAGAAGAGACCCCGACAACAGAGGATCCTATGATAGAAGAAACATCTGCCGAAGAAGTATCTGCAGAGGGGCCTCCATCGGGGCCTCCAGGCGGCCCACCACCAGGTCGTCCAGCTAAACAGTTAGGACAACTTCCACCCGGGCGCTCTGTTAATCCACCCTCAGGCCCTCCAAGCGGCCCACCTTCTGGCCCTCCGGGTAGTCCACCTTCAGGACCTCCAGGTGGCCCACCATCTGGCCCACCAAGCGGCCCACCATCTGGCCCACCAAGCGGCCCACCATCTGGCCCACCAAGCGGCCCACCTTCAGGACCTCCAAGCGGCCCACCTTCAGGACCTCCAAGCGGCCCACCATCGGGCCCACCAAGCGGCCCACCATCGGGCCCACCCCCCACAGCTCAAGTTGAATCGGAATCCACAGAGGAAGAAGATTTACAAGAAGAATCAACCGAAATAGCGGTGGTAAATGAAGAACCTATTAATTTAGAATCTACAGAAGAAGAGGTTACTTCTGAAGAGGTATTAGATGATTTGGAAGGACCTGCTTTAGAGGAAGAAAAAGAGGAGGAAACCTCAGAACAAAGCATGCCCGAAGAGGCTGAAGCACAAACCTCAGAACCCGCCGATGAGCCAGAACCCGATCAAGTAGATACACCCGCTCCGGATGTTTCAAATCGAGCGAAAGCTGCAGAGAAAGAAGTTGTAAAACTATCCAACGAGGTCCACAGTCTAAGAAAATCGTTGGCGGGCGCAGCGGATATCATCGAGGAATTGGAAACCGAACCGATGCCACCTGCCGTATTAGCAGCAGATATCGTAGTGCCAGACCATCTTGTCGCGGATATAGCCAGGTTAGCTAGGCAGTTGGATAGAGAGCAATTGGTTAGAGCAAACATGGGGACTATCTCTATGCTACACCCCGGAATGCCTGGTGTAATGATCTCAACCAAATCAAACACAACCCTTTCTCGATTGAACGAAAGAGGGCTTGTTGGCGGAAGATTGGGGCAAGGGGCCCCAGATAGTGCCCCAAGCGACTGGAGAATTTTAGAGGTTCTTTTAGCAGCAACTTCGCTTGAAACCGGAGGTCCTGCAGCGTGCATTCACATGATGGGGGCGCATACAACAGCGGCCAGCTGCGAGAAAGATTTGATCGTCTGCTCTCCAATAGATGAAATTGGAAAGAAAATGTTAGGGAAAATCGTAATTGTTGACCCTGATGATGAAAATCCGGATGATTTCTTGCGCCAGACAGCTGAAGCCTTGAAACAGGGTGGAAATAAATGCGTAGTAATACGAGGCCATGGAGCCTACTGTGTTGGTGCAGACTTGGATGATGCATGGGCTAACGCTGCTATGTTGGAGCACAGCATGAGGATTGTTCTATTGGCCCGTCAGGCAAATCTCAAAGTTTGATTTTAACAATCATTTTTCTTGCAACGGCTTTTTATCTCCCATCTGTGAGATAATGACAGCCATGCCAAGCAGGGAAATTAATGCAACAATTCCGGCAATTGTCTTATTGGATATTTCATTGCTCTCCTTGCTTTCAACAATGATTTCATCTCCGTCTGAAGAATTGTTATGCATTTCATCGTGTAGGTCTTCCTGAATATTTACAGACCCAAGGCTTGTTTTAGATAAGGTGTCATTTACATAAGTTAGGAAAGTAAAATTCCACAAACCTGCTGAATTATTTGGATTGAAGACAAAATCATACCGATTAGAACAGTTTTCGTCTACCTTTGATCCATTTTCATCCAAATCACACTCAAATTGTAAAACATCGGATCTTGCAGTGGCCCCATCCTTCTCCACTTCGACAACAAGAGTTGCATTTTCAGTTACATCTTTCATCCAAAACCACACAGAATCTCCTTCCTTTAGGGTGCCGTTTGGAATATCGGCAGGTTGTCCGCCTTCGGAATTCACAATCACTGTGTAAATCTGCAATTCGTGCCCTGCTACGGGAGATGCGAGCATCAATATGCCGAGTGTGATTGCTAAAAGGCGCATAATTTTGCCACACGGCTCGAGAATAAATACAATACGGAAGAAGATAACGGGAGTGACATGGACAGTACGAAGGTCGCACTTGGCATTTTCGCGATTTTATTCACCTCGTCTTTGGTAGTTCTCGTAATTGATGAAGGAGAAGTAGAAACTACTGTGAAACAAGTAAACCCTCACTCGCACATAGGAGATCCTCTTTTCCAAGGAGAAGGCCACGACCATATGAATGCGAGCCAGCATACACTTGGGACAGATAATATCGAGCAATTAGCATTCAATCCACTAACCTCTCCAGGAAACGCCGAAGTATCTGTAGCGCGCTCACCAGATGGTAGAGTGTACACATATCAAGCAGGATGGAATGACATGCACATAGTGGATGTCACAAATGCATCAAATCCAGTAGTCATGGGAGTTTACAATGATCCAAACACCCAAGTTTTAGATGTCAAGTATCTTGAATATAATGGAAATGAGTATGTAATTTTGCAGAACCAACTTATCGATTCGGGTTACGCAGATCCAAATATCGGAGAATGGAGTGATCCAATTCAGGTATCTGTCACATTAATCGATGTGACAGACAAGACAAATCCAACATATGTTGATTCTTGGTATGATGCAGACCACCCAAGCGGCCCACACAATCTCTACCCGCACATGATTGATGGTGAGTGGTACATTTTCGTTGCAAATCCAGACTATGAACAATGCAATTCAGCAATCGGAGAAGCGTGTGGTGGTGTAACAATTGCTCACCTGAATCTTCAGGGTAGCGCATCCCGCTTACTTCCAGGAGTTCCAGCATCAGGACATGGTCACACAATAGTCAAGGTTGGAGAATATGAAGTGGCTTGGGAGACCACTCGCGGTGGTTGGATTTACATTCATGATATGACCGTCCAGAAGTGGCCTGGAGAGGACACAGAAGATCCTAGATATGGCCGCACATTTGTCTACGGATCATATTGGGAAGCTGGGCTAAGGATTGGAGATGTTACCGATGTACCCCATCCAGTTAATTCTCCAGAGGCTTACACAGTTATGGCAACTACCTGCAAAGCAGGACAAGGTAACCCAGCAATGTGCCGCTGGAGAGCACCAGAAGTAGGTTCTTGGATGGATTTCCTTGATTTAGACAACGACGGCCAGCCGGATAGCGGAACTACTGGAAATGAAAACGGCGGACGTGTATCTTACATACACTATGCAGAGCCAGTACCCGAAATGTTGGACGTTTCCCACCTTGGACTGGGGGACGAACCTCGACACTACGTTACAGCAGCTGTAGAATGCCTTGACCTGTATCAAGGAACTGGTATTGTTTATCTTCTTGATACAACTGAGTATTCGGAGGAAAATGGTAACTTTAGATTTGAAATTACCATGACCAGAGACTGGGAGATTCCATACGCCGAAGACCATTGTTTCGGCTCCACTTGTGAGCTTGACCCACAAGCAGACGAGTGGCTACTTTTCAGCCCACATAATCTTGATACT
>Ga0163110_10001767_pt1 | contig 11007 bp, 21 predicted proteins | sample CRUFie1St17metaG_FD_108703 | JGI IMG/M metagenome (GOLD analysis project Ga0163110, IMG submission 108703) | Marine microbial communities from the Costa Rica Dome - CRUD Field 142mm St17 metaG | ecosystem: Environmental > Aquatic > Marine > Oceanic > Photic zone | place: Costa Rica: the Eastern...
AAATTAAAAGCACGCAAAGAAGCTACTAAACGAGATGTGCAGTTAGCTAATTGGTTTATTAATATGCAAAATTGTGGTCATGCCAAAAAGTAAAGATCCTGTAAAAGGCACAGGTAAAAAACCTAAAGGTTCTGGTCGTAGATTATATACAGACGAAAACCCAAAAGATACTGTTAAAATTAAGTATGCTACTGAAGCAGATGCTAGATCTACCTGTAGTAAGGTTATGAATGTAAATAAACCTTTTGCTCGTAAAATACAAATACTAACTGTTATGGAGCAAAGATCTAGGTTTGGTAAAAAACCTAAACAAGCAGCCATAGCAAAGGCGTGTAAAAACAAAGTAAGAAAAAAACATGGCAAAAAAAAGAAGTAAAATAAAGGGTGGTGGTACAAGAAAAGTTTGCTTGCCTGCAGCTAAGGTTCGTAGTATGTCTAAGGCAGAAAGAGCTAGAGTAGTTAGGGCTAAACGTAAAGCTGCTAAAAGTGGTGGCTATAAAAGATCTAGTAAGTCAAATGTAAAAGGAGCTAGAAAAAAAGGAGCTACGTTAAGAGACTGGTTCCAAAAAGAAAACTGGGTACAGGTCGGTAATCCTAGTAAAAAATGTGGTGAAAAATGAAAAATAAAAAGAAAAAAGGAAGATGTTGGCCTGGTTATGCACCGGTAAAAGGTAAAACACCTTATAGTCCGGGTAGTTGTAAAAAAATAAATAAAAGAAAATGAAATCAAGAGGATTAGGAGACAGTATACATAAGTTCACTACAGCAACTGGTATTAAAACTGTTGTGGATAGAGTCTCACAAGGATTAAATATACCGTGTGGTTGTGAAGGTAGAAGACAAGCATTAAATAACTTAGTGCCTTATAACAAACAATTTAAAATGAAAAAGTAATGGGATACGCAAGTGCAGCTCAACGTAAAGCAGTTTGGGCATCAAAAAATGAAAAAAAAGCTAAAGCTAAAGCTAAGCGAAAAAGAAAAGTTAAACGTAAAAAGAGATAATCATGGCTAAAAAACTTTCAAAAAAACAAATGATGATAGCTCGTATGGCTAAACCATTTAATAAAATAACTGGTGCTGATTTTAAAGCATTAAAAAAGAAGAAAAAGAAAAATGCCTAGAAAAAGAAAACCAGACGTTCGTAAAACTACTAAAGGTAAAAACAGAAACTTTAGAACAGTTAAAGAAGGTGCTGGTATGACAGCTAAAGGTGTAGCTGCGTATAGACGTAAAAATCCTGGTAGCAAGCTTAAAACAGCCGTTACGGGTAAAGTAAAACCTGGTAGTAAAGCTGCTAAGCGTAGAAAATCGTTTTGTGCAAGATCAAAGAACTGGAAAAGCGAAAGAGGTTTAGCCGCAAGAAGAAGATGGAAATGTTAAGAATATTACTACTGTTTTTATTTATTACTAGTTGTTCGCCTTATTACTATAAGTCAAACGACAAGCCTATAATAACTCATGTATTAGCTTTAAATTCTGAAGGTGATACATTAAAAATACCTATTAAAGATATTAAACCTAATGTAATATATAATGTTATAGGATATGACTGGTATCAATTAAGATCTGGTTATTATAACAGATGGAATAATCCATATTATCATCCAATATATCGCAAACCTTATAACTTCAACGATAATGCTAATAGCGGCTATAATTATAACAATAATAACAATACGCCTAATAGTACGACACCTACGGTCAAACCAGGATCAGTAGTCACTCCTCCTTCAACTCCTAAAAATCCTAGAAAAAATTAAGTTTTTTGATTTAAATAATAACGGAAAGTATGATTGGTGGGAATATATCTTACCAATTATAATAATACTAGTTATTGAAGTAATAGCTGAGGTTATTGCTAAATTTTTGATACCTTAGTTTTTCTTGGTATTGATGATATAATCTTTTCACCTTTCATCCAACCTTTGTAAGCAATGTCTTGCTTACTTAAATCACTTAATATATACCAATTAACTAGTTTGTTTTTAGCTAGCTTTTTAACATATGTTTGTTCTAATCTAGTATTATGAGCTGGTCTATTTAATACATATACTGGTAAATGCCAGCTATGAGGTCTACAACCACTTATGCGACCTCTTTTATCTTTTGGTAGTATGTTTGTTTGTTTTGCAAAGAAGTCAAAGCCTATTAACGATATATCTTTATATGTTTTTACTTTATCTATAAACCAAAGTAAACTTATAAATCCTGCGCTAGGTCTATACTCTCTAGTATCTAACATGTCTTTATTAAACTTGTTCTTCATTAAGTCTATAATCTCTTGATCAGAGTACATAAACTCATATGGCATATCTGGTAAGTGTTCTTCTATTATCCAGTCTTTTAATATAAAATTACCTCTACATCTATTAACTAATATTTTAGTATCTTTAAATTTACCTGTTGTAAATTTTTCTTTGTTTTTATGATACTCAGGAGCTCTAAACTGACCTGTGATCCATATGTCACATTTAGTACCTAAACTTTGTTCTTGTTTTTTGTTTGCTGATATTGCTCTACCAAACCTAACTACAATATCAAAGCCATCTATAAACTTAGCTAGCTTATGTTCCATAATCTCAACTGAGTTACCAACAAATATTATTGATTTATCTTTTACAAGTTCTTGTATACTTTCCACCACTCTAATGATTTTTCTGAATTTTTATATTTATCAAACCATGGACCACCGTTTGTATAGTGTAATGCTTTAGCTTTATCGCAGTTATAATGTCCTACTAAACAATTGTATTCTATAGGTATATCACCTATTGTATTAGCCCATCTAAGTTCATGTAGTTCAGATGGAGTTGCATTGTCTAAATATTCTTTTGTTAAGTGTTTTAATTTAGAACAATTATAAATAATAAGACTAGACCAGTTTTTTCTAGGATATGATTTGTTTTTAACACCGTCCATTTTAGTGCCAGTAGCTTCATAATCTTTATGTTTAACTACAGCTATATCATTATCATAATGCCAATAGCCTAAAACCTCTGTAGGATTACATTGCCATAAAAAATCATTATCACAAAACATAGCTAAGCCATCATAGTTAGCTAATAAAGGTACATAAAATCTAGTAAAAGAAAACTCTGTTGACTCACCTTTAATATCTTCTCTACCATATATATTATCATTTATCAACTGTTGTTTATCTAGTAAATGTATATCACCTGTATAACCATTGTTTTTTATAGAAGCTTTGCAAACTTCTGTAGCTTGTGGGTATTTACTATCGTGCCCTATAAATATTTTCATAATTCTAATAATATATTTCCAAAGTTATCTAGCTCAACCATATTAGATCCGTCACTCCAAGCAGCGCTAGGGTTTGGATGTACTTCAAAGAAGTAACCATCAACATCTAATGCTTTAGCTACTTTAGCTATTGGCAACGTATACTTAGGTTGTCCAGCTGTTGTATCACCTGAGTTAGGCTTTTGTACTGAGTGAGTACAGTCCATTATAACAGGTACACCTAAATCTTTCATATCAACTATTTGTCTAGGATCTACAACTAAATCACCCATACCAAACATACTACCTCTTTCTGTTAGCCAAACATTATCGTTACCTGTGCTTCTAACTTTATTTATAGCGTGTATCATATTCTTACCGCTTATAAACTGACCTTTTTTAATGTTTACAATTTTACCTGTTTCACCTGCAGCAACTAACAAATCAGTTTGTCTACATAGATAAGCAGGTATTTGAATTATATCTACATATGGTTCTAGTTCTTTTGCTTGCCAAGGCTCATGTATATCAGTTGTTATCTTATCTATATCAAGCTCTCTAAGTGCTCTAAACATAAACTTAGCTTCATTAATACCTATACCTCGTTTAGAGTTTACAGAGGTTCTATTAGCTTTATCAAACGATCCTTTAAATACATAATCAAAACCATCTTGATCTGCTAAGTACTTACAGTTCTGAGCTATCATACTAACCGTTGACCAGTCTTCAAGACTGCACGGTCCAGCTATCAATATCTTCTTGGGTGTTAATTTCGATTCCATTATATTCTGTTTTAACTACATTAAATTTATAATAACCTAATATTCTATTTTGCTCTAGGTTTTCTGCAGGATATTTATCATTAAATAAATCATACACTTGTAATATTCTAGGAGTATAAACGTATATACCTAAATGTCTATCACCATAACCTATATCAGATCTTGTAAACCATAAAGCTCTACCATAGTTATGTATAACTTTTACATCGTCAGGTTTAGCACCTTCAGTATAAGCTGTTAGTATATCAAAGCTACCTTGCTTACACTCTTTTATTATAGGTTTTATAGTCCAAGCGTCTATGTCTATCATATCACCTTGTATGTTTATTACATAATCATACTCTTGTAGTTTACTATAACACTGAGCTATACGCTCTGTACCGTTATTTGCTTTACCTGTTTTTAATAACCACTTTACTGGTATTAAGTTTGCTATTTTAGTACTGTCAGTTGCAACGTATGTATCATAGCCAAACGTACGTACTTTGTCAAACACAAGTTTTATTAAAGATTTGTTTTTAAACTTCTTTAACATCTTGTGCTTGAGTCTAGTACTATTTAATCTTGCTGGTATTACTATAGCTATTTTCATATCTTAGTACCTGCAGTTCTTCTAATTATATCATCGTGATTAAACTCAGCCCAATATAATTCAAAGGCTACACCATCTTCAATACCTTCAAACTGATGTATCTTACCAGGTTTAACCATAGTAAAATCACCTGCTTCAAGTATTGTTTCATCAACAAGACCTTGATCTTCTTGCCAAACTCTAACAAGCATCTTGCCAGACTCAACAAAAAATCCGTTCCATTTAAATCTGTGTTCGTGTTCAGAACATTTAAATCCTTTTTTAAATTCTATTCTGTGAAACTCCATGACACCGTTTTTATGTATCATTTCTGTTTTACCCCATATTTTTCCTGCTTTCATATTTTTTTATTAAAGTAAGGTTTAGACCACCTAGGTTTATTCATAAGTCTAACTGGTCTTTTTAATTTTGGTTTTGGTAGCTGTGGCAACCAATTATACCATCTTCTTCTATTATTATCTGCGTTAGATGTTATTTTAAATTTTTCTAAGCTTTGATTTTTTTTGTTTTTAAAATGTATACTTATTAACATCCTTGGACCAAGAGCATCTACCTTATGCCACATACCTATAGGTATATACAATAAGTCACCTGCTTCTAATATAAACTCATCTAACACTTCTTTGTTGTCAAAGTCTTTATATAAAGTCCATTTAATTTTACCTTCTGTATGAAATAAAAAGTTTTCTGTACCATCTCTATGAGCTGGAAAGCTTTTTGATCCTGCTTTTGGCGAAGCATATATATTAGCTTGGCCGTGATCAAAATATTTTTCTAACTCAAAACATATATCAACTAATGGTTTACTTTCATACTCTGCAAACGGTATAACAAACGATTTACCTTTTTGCCATAGGTTATGTACTTGTTTTTTACTAAGCTTAGGTAAATCAATTTTCTTTGACATAACTTTATCATGACACCATCTAGTATCTTTATCGTCATAGTCAAGTATCTGTAAACTTCTTACATAAGGAAATTTATTTAAGTAAGCATCGAGCTTATTAAAGTCATATAAATTTTTAAATTTATTTCTTCTAATAACCAAATGTTTTTTCTGCCAATACTCTTTAAAAAAAGTATTAACATCTATTGGATCTAATATTTCTTTTATACTAACCATCACAACTTAAACAATTTTCATCAGTAGCTTGTTTAGCTATATCACCTCTAAGTACTGATTCAGTTCTCATATAATATAAAGTTTTTATACCTTTCTTCCAAGCTTCTAAGTGTACTTTATTTATAAACTTAGGATCTGCTTGTGCAGGAAAAGCTAGATTTAAACTAACAGCTTGATCTATATACTGTTGTCTTATACCAGCTTGATTAACCAAGTCTAGTTGATTTATTTCCTTGAAAGTTTTGAATACTTCTTTGATTGGTATGTCGTGATCTCCACACGTAATTTTCTCTAATTGTTTGATACCTTGTATTGAACCACCGTCTGCTAAAATTTTGTCCCATATTTTATCTGTATTGAGATTATGTTTTTTTAATACTTCTACAAGTGTAGGGTTTTTCCTGATGAAAGTTCCTTTTGCACTTTGGTCTGTAAAGACATTGGCCGCCCAAGGCTCAATACCAGGCGAAACATTACCACTAAGTTTACTATTGCTAACAGTAGGAGCAATAGCACGTAAGTGAGTATTACGCATACCAGTTCCAACACACCACAAAGGTTCTCCATAAGCTGCTGCAAGCGCCATACTTGCTCTTTCACTTTCAATTTTAATTTGGCTGAATATTCTTCTAGTTTCATATTGCGCTAATAATCCTTCAAAAGGAAAGCCTTGTTGTTGCAAATAAGTATGCCAACCTAAAACACCTAAACCAAGTGCTCTACCTTTTTCAGCAGATCTTATAGCATTTTCAAAGCCCCTTCTATTTTTTGCTTTTTGTATAAATTCCTCTAACACACCATCTAAAAACCATATGCTATCATATATTAAGTTTGAGTCTTTCCACTCGTGATATTTAGCTAGATTTAAACTAGATAAACAACATACGAAGCTATGGTTTTCATCTGTGTGTAGTACTATCTCTGAACATATATTAGTCATAAATACTTTCAGAGCATTATCCTTATACATGCTAGGGTTTTGTTTATTAACATTACCTTTATACATTATATAAGGCTCACCAGTTGCTTTACGTTTTTGAAGTAGTTTACCCCATTTACGTCTTGCAACTTTATCACCGTCTCTAAGTTTACGCATAAACTTATCACCGATTATAGTACACTGATGTAGGTTTAATGATTGTCTATTAACATCACCCTTAGGTTCTCTTATTTCTAACCAGTCTTCCCAGTCACTGTGTTCTATATTTAAATTAACTGACGCAGCACCTCTACGTACAGCTCCTTGGTTAGTGGCTAATATGCTAGAGTCATATATTTTACAAAAGGGTACAACACCATCTGACGTACCGTTCATTGTAATCTCAGCACCTGCAGGTCGTATCATATTAATACCTACACCTACACCACCACCGTGTTTAGCTAATAACATCATCTCTAGGTTTTTCTTACCTATGTCTTGTATGCTATCAGCTACATCAATACCAAAGCAACTGATCGGTAAACCTTTTTCAGTGCCTAGGTTTGATAATACAGGTGAAGCTAAACACAACCAACCTTTCCAAATGTATTCAAAGAATACTTCTTCAAGCTCTGGTCTTTTTAAACGCATTGCTACTCGTTTAGCTACACGTTCATATGCTTCTCTTGGTGTTTCACCGTTAAATAAATAACCACCTGTTATTGTTTTTTTATATACATCTGCGTCGGCCCAGTCTGGATAATCAACGCCTTTCTTCCATCTATTACTCCACATATTAACTTATTAAGTGTTTTGTCCAAGCTACTAAACCATTAATGTTTAGCGCTACTAAATTCCATTGTTTTCTTGATGCAACTTGTATTAACACACAGCAAAAGCCAGCTATGTATAATTTAGGTTCTAATGTCCAGTGCGCTGCTAATAAACAACCTGCGCCGAAATAACCTACTCTACTAGCTAGTCTTTCACCTGGTGTTAACTTTCTAGTTCTTACCAAAAATTTTAATATATCTCTTTTCATTTATTCCCAAATATTCTCAAAGTCTTCTCCTTCATTTGCTTTACTGTAGTCTGTCGGCCTAATAGCAAAAAAGTCAGTATGGGTATGGCCACCAGTAAGATGATAAAACCAATCCAGCTTTTTCGCGGCTTCTTTATCGTACGTAAATTCTTTTGAGAGTTCTTTATATCCGAGCTCTTCAAGCTTTTCATTTAGTCTTTTCTTTATAAACTGTTTTAAGTCGTAAGACTTCAGCCCTTCAATATCACCCATCTCAAACATCTTATCGATATATTTCATTTCAGCATCATGCATTGTATGCGCTGCATCTAGTATATGTGGTTTACAAGTCTCTTTTAAAAAGTCTTTTTCTTCACACATATGTCTAAATAATCTACATCCCATACGTGAATGTAGTGATTCGTCTCTTACAGACCATTTCATTTGTTGGCCAATACCTTTGAGTAAATTACGTAGCTGAAAACTATACAGTACTGCAAAAGCACTATATAGAGAAACTCCTTCTGCGAAAGCAGAAAAAACAGCCAATGATCTACCGATCTCAGCAGGATCGGTGCCATCATATGAAACGAGATTATCAAAACGCTCAGCCGTAGCTGGTTCATGTAAAAACGCTTCAAAGTCTTCAAGTCCAAGTGTTTCATTTAAATAACTATAAGCTACAGCATGTATTGTTTCTTGTGATCCAAACATCATGGCCATCTGCTGTATTTCGTGTTTTGGAAACCATGATACTACTTTCTGAGTCCAGTAATCACTTACTGCACACTCAGTCTGAGCAAAGCCTAATAGTATATTACCTACTAAGTTTTTCTCTTTGTCTGTTAGTTTTTCGTTCCAGTCTTTTACATCACCACTCATTGGTATTTCTGTATGCAACCAAAACGCTTGAGCTTGTTTTAACCAACCCTCAGTATAATACTCAGGGTACTCAAAAGGTTTGTACGGTATACGTTCGTCGAATAATCCCATATTTTAATAGTATAATGTTAAACAAATATCAAACAGAAACACATAAAACACGTGATCTATTTTATTATTATCTACGTCTGGATAATTTCTATATCCAAATAAAAGTCCGGTAAATAAACCGAAACTTAATTCCCATTTTTGTAATTCCATATTATCTTCCTTGTCCGCGGTAAGGTCTACCTGAGTAGTACTTACCTGTTTTTTGTTTTGTGTTTCTATTTTTTGAGTGTATACCAGGCCTTTTCTTTTTAGCTTTTTTTCTATACGCTACTAAGTTTATTTTTCTAGCCATTGTTTTTTAATATTAATTCTACTGTTTTATCACACTCATTTTGGTTTTGTGGTTTATATAATGTTGAGTTTAAGTTATGCTCTGCGTAATGCTTAAATAACTTCCAACGCATTGGAAATGATTCATTAGCTCTACCTTTACACTCAATTATAAAACCTTTACCTATAAAATCAGGTGTATATTTTATTGGTAGTATTTTTTTATTACCTCTGTCTTTATATTCACCTTTTCCGTTAGCACATCTTTCAATACAAGTTTTTGTTAAATCAAAGCCTTGAAATATAGTGTATGTGCTACCTTCGTATGCAGCTGGTATTTTAGCTGCTTTTAAAGCTTTATACATATAAGCTTCTAAACCGCTAGCAAACTTAATCCCGTCGACAATAGTTTTTTTACTGACGACAGGACCTCGTTTTTTTCTTCTAATCTTTCTTCTCATCTTCCAAACATTTTTTAGCAGCTTCGATATACAATAATGCATCCATTATTTCTTCTTGTACATCGGTTAAAAACATACATAAGCTTTTCTTACCTGTTTCTATTTCGTTACACATTGTTTGGCCATACTTTTTCTGACCTGTAATGCTACGATTATCCATCTTCCTTAGTACTGCTTGTACTATCTTATCTTTAGTTTTAATCTGCATCTTTTACAAATGTTCCGTTAATCATTTTACCTTTTCGTTTAGATATAACGTTGTATGCTTCTGCTATACACGTTTCTATATTCACGTTGTTTAGATGTGCTAGGTTAGTTAATACTACAACCATATCACCAATAGCATCAATAACTTCTGCTTGGTCTTTTTCTAGTGTAGCCTTAGCTAACTCACCCATCTCTTCTTGTAATTTAATTAATTGAGTTTTAGCATCACCTTTATCATACAAGCCTCTTTCATCAGCCCATTGTCTAATTAACTCAAACATTTTTAAAGGTTTTTTGCTGCATTTAACTTTAGGTAGTTTTGCGTGTACATCGTTGTTATCGTAAAACCTAGCAAATGCTTTATTGTATACATAGCTTCTATTACTGTTGAACATAGAAACTTTTACATTTTTCATTATCCAGTCTATTGTTCTAGGTGTAATATCTAACTGACCGTGATCAGTCTTCCAAGACATGCCTAAGTTATCGAACAGTTGACCTTTTAGTTTGTCTACTGGACATGGAAACGTTGTGGTCTGTTCAGTTATATTTATATCCATTTTATTGTATTTAGGTTTAAGGTTTTTATATGGTACCATATCTACTCTGTAACCATATTCTTTTTGTAATTTTCTCTCTTTGTTTGATATATAATCAACATCAGTAGAGCTTTCTAGTACTTCATATTCATCTGGCCCATAACCTTGTTGAACTGTGACCCGGTTATTAAGATCACACGTCACACCGATTTTTTTACCAGGAATATGATAAATATAATACGTCATAATTTATCGTTATATATATGCATGTTATGTGCGTGATGGTAATACCACCCGATGTCCATATTTAATCTCTCTGCAACTAATTGTTGTAACATACTAAAACAGTATTGATCGTTACAAAAGCCGTACCAGAGGTCATTAGAACGCATATAGACAGACATATTCAGTTTATCATTAAGTATTGTAAATTGAACAGCATACGTACAAGGGGTATCTTTCTTGTATTGGTCATGCTCTTTACAATCATAAATACTAATTGCAGCGTGTCTAGTTTCTTTATGTTTCTTTAGCTTTTTGATTACGTACTCTAATTGATTTTCACGCATCCATTGCCAACCATAATTACTATTAACTAAACCTCTACGATTAGACATTTTTACCCATATAGGTGGTATCTTACCATATATAGTACCAAGCTTTGCGATACTATTATCACCAGATAAATACCATTGCCACTCAGCCTCTGCATAATCAGGTTTCCAATTACGCATATCGTTTGTTATGTAGTTTTCTTTTGGCTGATCTAAATAAAAACCACAGTTGAATATAGCTTTTGTATTATCAAAGTCTACACCTTCATCTTGTATGTAGTCCCATAAATAATTAAAAGCATGA
>Ga0163110_10001768_pt1 | contig 11007 bp, 9 predicted proteins | sample CRUFie1St17metaG_FD_108703 | JGI IMG/M metagenome (GOLD analysis project Ga0163110, IMG submission 108703) | Marine microbial communities from the Costa Rica Dome - CRUD Field 142mm St17 metaG | ecosystem: Environmental > Aquatic > Marine > Oceanic > Photic zone | place: Costa Rica: the Eastern...
AGAGTTGGACAAGCTCGTGCATAAACTTCTCACGAAGCTCTTCTTCCGATACATAAAGCGGAGCACCCATGCTGATCTGAAGGGCTCTAGCCCCCAATATTCGGGCCTTTTCGAACCTAGTGTGGACTCGAGGCATGACCTTGCCCGATTGTACACCGCTCATAAGGCCACCGACGGGTGAAATGACCTATCTTGATACCAACATTCCCACAGCATTTCCCCCGCCGAGGCAGAGTGTGACAATGCCCAACGCACCCTCGGTTCTCTGTAATGAGCTCACGAGGCTCATCAAGCATCTTGCACCTGAGGCCCCCAATGGATGGCCGATTGCGATTGCTCCTCCTTGGATGTTGAACTTTCCTTCGGGAATGTCGAAATGCCTCTTTATTCCGCACGAGGCGGTTGCAAAAGCCTCATTGTGCTCATACAAGTCAATATCTTCGGCCGACAATTCAGCCCGAGACAAGAGAGCCTCAATGCAGGGTATTGGGGCAGACATGACCCTCGAGGGCTCGACACCAGAGGTCTCGAAGTCGAGAATTCTCGCCAGCACATCCCACCCGTTTTCATCTGCAGCCTCTCTTGAGCAAATTAACAGGGCGGCGGCACCATCGCTCACCTGGCTGGAGTTTCCTGCCGTCACAATACCATCTTGCATGAAGACTGGTTTGAGTTTGGAAAGGGTTTCCAACGAGGAAACGTCCCTCACACCCTCATCCCTAGCCAACCCCCCAATGGGCGTTATCTCTCTGCTTGTCCATCCCTTAAACCATGACTCAGAGGCCCTAGAATGCGACTTCAGCGAGTAGGAATCAGCGTCTTCTCTAGTAATGCCTTCTTCCTTTGCGATCGTCTCTCCTGAGATGCCCATCGCATCCCCTGAATATGCATCAATCAAACCGTCCTTGTGGAGTATAGAAACTAGGCTGGAATACTCCACTGGTTCACCCTTGGAGACATTCTCGGCTATCATTGGAGCCCTTGACATCGACTCCATGCCGCCTGCTATGATCACATTAGATCGGCCCGACTCAATCTCCATGGCAGCGATCATTACAGCCTTCAACGATGATCCACAGACCTTGTTGAGGGTAGTTGCAGGTGTGTCGAATGGGAGCCCAGCACCGATTGAGGCCTGACGTGCCGGGGCTTGACCAGCGCCGGCTTGCAAGACCATGCCCATGTAGACCCCGTCTATCACTCCACTCATCGGATTGAGACTAAGTGAATCCAATAGGCCACTGATTGCTATTGAGCCTAACTTCGTGGCCTCGATATCGGATAGACCGCCTCTGTACTTCCCAAAAGGGGTCCGGCAAAAACCTGCAATCACTGCTTCACGCACACGATGGCTACTGAACTTGGTGATTTCAATGGCTCGGTTGATCATGAAAATGAAATCGTTGTGGATTCTTCAGGACCCTAGACTGAAGCCGTAGAATTCAGGATTCTCTAATTTCGGCCTCAAATCAGGCCTGACTAGAACGGTTCTAACTGCCCATAGGTCTGTGAAGATACGATATTTTGCCGTCCCATCGAGGTAGTCAACGCCTGATGAACCGCCAGTCCCAACCCTTCGCCCGATAATCCTCTCGACCATCCTTGCGTGAGCATGCCTCCATTTGACCATCGACTCTTCCAATTCAACCACTGCATCAACCAATGCTCTGGGCCATGTTAGTAGGGGAAGCTCTCTGTATGATTCTATGAAAAGCAGGCCGGCTCTGGCCCTGTCCACCTTACCGTCTGGCAAAAGGAAATCTCTGGCTTGAGATCTTGCAGATTCCATCCGGGCCTCTAACATCTCAGTGTTCATATTCCCCGACTCCGACATCGACCTCTGTTGGTTCAAAGAGTGCTCGGAATAGGCAAGTAAGTGCGACTCCACGTATTTGCCTATCCTCTCATCATCCCCTGGATCTTCTTGTCTGGAACCCATTATCGGAGTCCTACGAACCCATGACATCACTGCGTCTAGGAGTGATGGTTTTCTCGAGGCTTCATTCAAGCGCTCCAAAGCGTGTTTCTGTGTTGGGTCTCGTTCCGCAATTTTTCTGAATTGCTCTAATGGGTCAAAATTGGAGCCTCTGATTGATTTAGTCAAACCAAGAATGATTTCCAACTCCCTCATCTGATAGGATTCAAACCCTGATGCTGTGCCAAGGTCATCTCTGAAGGCTAGGAATCCTTGTGGTGTCAAGGTCTCCAAAACACTCCATTGACTTTCCATTAATCTGAAGATCTCCGTGACCCTTCGCATGCCGTGAACACATGAGGGAATCGCCTCTTCAGGAACCTCCGAATTTCCCAGAGAGTCTCTGACTTCACAGAGTTCCCTTACCACCTGTTTGAACCACAATTCAAACGTCTGGTGCACGACTATGAAGTGCAATTCGTCATTTGAGACCCCTCTATCGTCACCTTGCAGGGCCAGGAGTTCGTCTAACCGAAGATATGTCCCATAGGTCCAATCGGCCCGCACCCCGTTGTCAACCATGCCGTCCCAGTGACGTGTCGGACTTATCAGTTGGTTTGTAACATGGCCAGCATTGATATCTGCAGTGTTAGCCCACTGTGACGTGGTATACATCCCAGATATCATCTCAGTCGATACTGATTTGCAATTGAGAGTCCCTATGGAATCAGATGCACGAACATTGTTCAATTTGGTGGAAGAGAACCGAACGTACCTTCGGGAATGGCTGCCTTGGTTGGATGAGACAACATCCGTGCAAGACGAAGTGGATTTCATCCAAGACCAGGCTAGAAAACACCAAACTGCAGACGGATCTCTCTTTCTTATCGAATCACTCGATGTCGGAGTAATCGGTACTCTGAGTGTGAATCAGGTAGATCATGGGAATCTAACGGCCTGGATTGGATATTGGCTCGATCAAGGTCACACGGGAAAGGGAATTATGACGAGAACAGTAGGGGCACTGGTGGACGTTCTGCTAGTCAGTTGTGGATTCAACCGAGTCGTAATCGAAACGGGTGTCGATAATTCGGCCTCGTCTGGAATCCCTTTGAGATTGGGGTTTAGGGAAGAGGGCAGGAGCGTTCAGAGGCAGTGGATGTACGATAGGTGGGTTGACAGCTTTCAATACGCCATTACAGCCAGTGAGTGGCGTGCGAAGCCCTAATGCCAATTGATAAGTCCATTATCGATCAACTCGCAATTTCCGGGAGGTAGCGCAGAGAGGACATCGTCATGATTCAAACCGGTTGATTTGGAAATTATTGTGGCAGCCTTCTCCTTCTTCACGTTCCCGGGCCGAACTTCGACCCATCTCTCGCATAGGGCACTGACAGCTTGAGGGGAACCTGGTATGGGAAGTGGGACTCCGTTGACCGTCCCCAGCCCGATAGCCAATCTCAAAGTCAGGTCTCGATGCCAGCCTCTAGATCCTCTCACCACGAATGATCCTCTTCCGAGTGACTCGCCGCTCTCTGTTGATTTACTGACTTGGGAGGGCCGCACATGAAATGCCGTCGCTGCAGCAGACCCCGCTCCCCACGCCCTCGACCAACATGCAGCCATTGTCGCTGCCTCCTCCTTCTCTGAATCTCCAAGGGATTGCAGATCATCAGGAGCCCCGTCAATTGATTGGACAAGCAAAAGTCTTGCAATACCCTCTTCAGAAACTACGTCAGAGTCATCGATTTCGAGTCCATCAAGCCTCTTTAGGGAGCATGAGGGGGCCCCATGCAAGTCGGCGTGAAAATAGAGGTCTCCGTTCGAGAGATGCTTTTTCACAACTAGGTCGTTCCCCTTCGAGTCTCTCCCGCCTATGATCATCCTACCTTGTCCGACAATCCCCCATCGATGCCTCTCGAACCAATACTTCCTAGTTCTTTTTTTACCGTCGACACGACCCTTAGACTTGTCCTTCTCCGCCTTGATATTGATTTTACTCTGACGTTTTTCAGTTTCCTCAAGCGCCTTCTCAGCACCTTTAGCCTTCAGTTTTAGTGACCTAGACTTGTCGAAATATTTCTGAGCGCTCTGATGTATTGTGCCCTCCACGTCGATCTCGACGCCCGTTCCCGGAGCCCCATTCTGATCTCGCATGTAGACGATCGCGGTTTTGTTCGCAGGATCAATTTCCTTTATCCATTCGGCACTTTGTGCCTCATCTATTGTTCCAGACCAGCCGATTATATTTACACGGGATGCTATTCTTTTACGGATTTCTTCCAGGTGCGCCCAAGAGGCCAGCATGTCGGATCCTATTTTCTGAAGACTCGAGGCCTCCGCTGAGAAAGCCTCTATTCCAATCCTTTGTTGCGCAGCCCTCCTTGTGAGCCTGTCCTCCTCCCCGCCGCCAGTTTCCTCTTCCACTTTCTCAATCATCCTCCTCGCTAATGCGTTGGCATCGTGCTCTCCGAAAATCAAGTCGATTGCATCACTTAGGGAGGGGAGTTCGGACTGCTCTCCCTCGTGGTCGGGCCCGTAATCAAAGGGTGAGAATGATAATTCACTGGGATTCTTGGGGTCACCGCTCACAAAGCCCCGTCCAGGACGATCTGCTTTCTCGATCAGGCCCCTGATCGTCTCTGATACTGCTTCTCGCGCTGCCTCGTCGAGATCGTCAATCCTTGATCGGGGATCAAGACCACAAATCTTGCAGACTAGGCTTGCATACGACCTACCTAGCTTCGCCCTTCCAGCTAAAGTTCGTTCGAGGTCCTGATCAGACTCTCCGAACCTCGCGAAAAACCCCCTCGCCCCAATTTCTCTGGGATCCATTGACGAGGGAGGAGGGGAGTATTGCTCCCCCCTCTTCAACGTCCTCGATCGATATGAGGCACTTGTCAATGGTTGCAGTATCTGACCATTACCATCAACCAGTATCACATTACCATCCCTGAACATCTCGATCACCAGTGTGATTGAACCCCTCCCGTGCTCGAACTTGAGATATAAAACTCGATCAAAACCCTCCTGCCTGACACTTACCAATCTGGCGTTTCCGATGTGTTTTCTGAGAGTCATGGCAAAAGAAGACGGGTTTTGTGGCATCGGCCTATCGCGACTGGAGAGGTAGGCTCTCTTTCCGCGAACGATCACAAGATCTACTGGTGGAGCACCTGTGTTTTTCATCCTGATTACGACTTGTTCATAATGCGGTTGATACGCCTTCTGGGCCCTTGATCCTATCATTTCCGATAGATCAACCCTCATCCTCGCCACGTCAAACGAGGACATGCCCCTGTCAGCAGTCTGCGCCATGAATCATCACTCCGTCAAGGCCATGAAATATGCTTACGGTTCGTAGAGCAAGTCACGTAGTAGTGCCCCGAACGATTCGAGAGAGCTGTCAATCCTCCTCCGCAGATCGGGCAGATTGCGTTGTCTGCGAGCTCCTCGATCCAAGCACGTCTAGTTTCTTCCTCATCCCCCTCCTCTCTCAATCGATGCAGGATCCTCTTCACGGGAAGAGGGGCCTCTATCCCCGCCACCATCCATGGGTCTGCCCCGATTTCTTTCATCCCCACTGCTAACTCATCTCCGAGTTCATCTTCCAGGGGGACGTCACCTGTTCTAGCAATTGGCCTTGACACCATGTATGCTCCAAAGAAGCCCCCCAGGTGCGCTAGATGCGCAACGTTGGAAGGTCGATCTTGCACAGACAAGTCGAAGACCATATAGATCTCCAGACCAATTCTTACCAAGCAGATTACCCAAACGGGCCAGGCCCGTATCAGAAACAACAACGGGAATTCTATCTCGTCTCTGGGCCAGCATGCCATGTAAGCCCCTAACAATCCAAATGCAGCTCCACTGGCACCAACTGTGGGCCGTGGATCATCTGCATGGGTGAGGACCCAAGTCAAATTTCCTGCCAGTAGTCCTAGAACGTAGATGATCATCCATCTCTTTGGCCCTAATTTCTGCTCGAGGGGGACTCCCACAAGGGCAATTACGAGTATGTTACCAAGGACATGTATCCAACCCGAATGCAACCAAGCAGCGGTAATCCACCTGTGAACGAGCGTGGGATCATCAGAAATCAGGGGGATCAATGATAGGAACGCAAACGGCTGGAAGGCTATTCCGAAAACGCGAATCGCCTCTTGGGCAAATGTGACCAAGAGCAGGGAAAGGACTGTTGCCAATGATATGCTGACATCAGACAGGACAGCGTAAACATACGGCCCCAACGAGCATGAAACCAAGAATAGTAGAACCAGGTAGTCACCGCCAGATAAGTCCGACCATAGGATCTCCATGACAATCCCTTATGCTGGGGAGATGGCCCCTGCGAATAGCCCCTCCGGCTCTTTGCGGTGAACTGAAAGGATACTCCCCTGTCGTATGCATGTGGCCCGAGCACTGATCCGGATGGTCGGAGGCACCGTACGGCGGGGTTCGAAAACCGTCCTACGAGAATTGGACCTCCGAATCCATGAATCTGAGGTGGTTTGCATAGTTGGAGACAATGGGTCTGGTAAGTCTACTCTCTTGGAAACACTGGCGGGGTTGCATCCCCTCAGAGAGGGAGAAATCATGGGGCCCACCCTAGACGGCAATCAAATAGTTGTGGCTGACTCAGAAGGAAGGAGGACGCCCTTGCAGGGCCTCTCAATCGCCTTGCAATCAGATGGAGCATGTCTCGATGAGACAGTCATAGGACGCTTGAAAATGGCATCTTTGGTTGCTGGAACAGAAATTAATGACGAGGACCTAAAACAAATTATGGCGGAATGGTCCATCCACCACAGGTCAGGGGACAGGCTGGCTACTCTCTCGAACGGACTAAGAAGAAGAGTTTCGGTTCTATCCGCTTTGATCCCTGCACTGAAATCAGAAAACCATGGCATAGTGATGCTGGATGAACCCAGCGAGGGAATGGATGAGACATCACAACAACTTCTGAGATCCGCAATCCAGAACCTCAGATCACTTGGAAATTCAGTGGTCATTGCCACTCATGACCAGAGTCTCGTGAATGTTGCAGACCGTGTAATCAGAATCCAAGATCAAACAATATCTGTCACAGGAGAACCCCCAGAATCTGATTTTGGAGGGAGCTTATTTCGAAGACACAACAATGATGCCGTCTCAGAATTTTGTCGATGGGGAGTATCACTTGAGTGGAAAAATCCGATTGACACCATTCATAGGCTGGTACCCTCCATAATTGCCATTCTTTTGATTGGGTCGGTAGGGGCTGATTTCATAGCGTCGGATGGGCTGTTTTCCGCCTCGTTCTATCTCTTGCTGCCAGCATTCATCTCAGCGATGGTCCGGCCCGCCCTGATAGACAGGCTGAATGAGGGTCGTTCAGGGGACTGGTGGAGGGCTCACATGGGGAGGTCTATGCGACCTGCGGCTTCTATAGTGGGGTCTTCATGGCTCTTGCCTCTGCCGCTGACGTACTTCGCATTCATTATCATTTCAATCGGCACCCTAGACGCAGATCCTAATGCCAAGTTCTGGATATGGCTGCCGGCTCTAGCTATCATTGACATCAGTGTCGCGGCAACCGGAATACATCTACTGGTCTCTGGTCTGAGAAGAAGGGGAGCAGTTGCCGCTTCATTGATGATGGCAGTAATGGTGTGGCCTTTCCTGATGCTGGTAGATGCAACTTCATTGATTCTGCAGGATGGCATGAGCGCCAAATTGGGATTCGACACACCATTGGGCCTAATCATCACCTCAAGCATAATCTCGGTATGCATATGGGCATCTTCCGTTTTGATCCCTTCAGACTGAATGCATTCATTCATGCATGATGATCTCTTGGGGCCCTCCATGAGGCATCCGAGATCCATGGCAATCGCCAGTATTGCGTTGGGCTCGATTGGGGTAATCATATCAGCTGTGTTGGGCGTTTTTTTGGCTCCAGACGTCAACCCTAGTCAGTGGAGGGCCCCCGAAGCATATCGGATCATATTCCTCCATGTGCCCTTTGCATGGACTTCCTTCCTTGCTTTCACAGTGTTGTTTTTCGGGTCTCTGGGGTGGTATCTGCGCCGCTCTGAGTCCTCATGGAGGCTGGTACAAACGGGTTCAGATCTAGGCCTTCTTTTTGGTTTTGGAGTGATAACGTCCGGCCCAATTTGGGGCATGGCAGAATGGGGGGTTCCGTGGGATTGGGCGGATCTTAGATTGAACACATTTGCTCTACTTACAGCCGTCGCCCTCTTCATTGTGATGGCCAGGAGGTCCCAGTTTGATGATGACACAACAAGGGATACGATCGCCTCAGTAGGACTTTTCGGGTTCATGTTGGTCCCAATTACCGCTGTAGCCACCACCCTCTATCAGAAAAGGCATCCAGGCATCGTGATCGTCGAATCCGAGAATTCCGGCTTGGACCCCGTAATTCGAACCATATTGCTGTCCGGGTTCATATCAATGACATTTCTTTTCATCGGCTTTGCAATGCTCTCCAATGACCTTTACGCCAAGGAGGCCGACCTAGAGAAGGAACTCAAAAAATTAGATTTGGCCGAGGAGGTGAGCTGATTTCTGGGATTTATCACTTGGTTTTGGCCTATTCGATCATGATCGGATCGCTCCTTGTCTATGGCAGATGGTTGATTTCCAGACATCGCTCTCTCGATCAGACTGTGGCCAGCACCATTGAAGTCCAAACACCCCCTCCCAGCTGATGGTGGGTTGCGATGACACAGGAATTCTGCATAGTCTGCGCCGCCCCCCCTCCAATCTTCAAGGGCCGCATTTGCGAGGCTTGCTTTAGGAGCAGGACAGAGCTTTCCTTGATCTCAGATAGGCTACAACAATCTCGTTGCTCCAAATGCAGGCTGTATCAAATGGGGAAGGGTTGGAGCGACGGAGATGAACTTTCGATAGCAGAACAGAGGGTGAGAGAAAATCTAGTCGTCATCGAGGATGCTCAGGATGTTGACGTGGGACTTTCAGTCGAGATAATAGATGACAGGTCCTCTAGAATCCAGATCCAAGTGACCGCAAACTTGCACGGACTGCCATTTCAAGACTCCCATGAAACCCTATTGCAGACAAGCGATGTTGTGTGTCAGACATGCTCCAGAAAAGATGGGGCCTATTTCGAGGCAGAATTTCAGATTCGCTCCACGGGAAGGAGACTAGATAGTCAGGAGTTGTCATCGATCAGAGCAACCTTGGATGAAATGATATTGGATGCTGTTGACGATCCGATGTTCTTTGTCACCAAAGAAGGCCCGGTACAGGGGGGATGGGACCTTCAATTGGGCTCAAAATCAATGGCCAGAATGTGGTCTAGGAAACTGATAAACCGTTTTGGTGGGACGTCAAAAGAAACGTCTACGGTCATAGGGGTGAAGGACGGTGCAGAGGTCACGAGGCTAACACTATCGTACAGGAAGCCTGCCTTTTCAATCGGGGATGTAATGAGGCATCGTGAGGAGAATTGGGTGGTCGTAGGTTGGCAAAAAGATGGCCCAATCCTTGGATCCATGAAGAATAATCAACGCACAGGGAGAACGTGGAGAGATATGCAGAAGTCCTCGGTTATTTGCTCCGCGAATGATCAGATCGAGGTTCAAATTCTAGACAGGGATGGATCAGCAGCCGAGGTAATGATTCCAGATGAGTGGAAATTGAATACCGTTGCGTTGCCCTTTGACTTTGCCGGAGAAGAAACATTGACGATCGGCCTAATTGATCATACATGGACAGCTATACCATATGCATTGAATAAGGTGATTTCAAATGAGTGAATACGAAGAATTACTGAATAAATTCGACAGAAGTGGTATGGCTAGCTGGACTAGAAGATTCTTCGATGACCTCGAATCTGCCTTTCAGAGAGACATCGGGGTCATCGAAGAAAATGATTGGCACGGTGTGATCTGCGTAGGCATGGGTGGATCTGGAGCCGGCGGAACTTACCTGTCGACCATCTCTAGCAAGGCTGCAGGCCTCCCCGTCCATTATTGGAGGGACTATGGGCTTCCATCATGGTGGGGGCCCGAATGGCTTGTGATTGCGACCTCATATTCAGGCAACACTGAGGAGACGATATCCAGCGTGGAAATGGCATTGAGGGAGGGAGGTAGCGTTGTCGGAATCTCATCAGGAGGAAGATTAGGAGATCTTCTGGAGGGATCGGAAAATTCAGTGCACATAGTAGTCCCGGGCGGGCAGATGCCCAGATCTGCATTTGGCCATCTTTTCGGCACACAACTTTCACTGTTCTGGTGCATGGGTCTTTTGCCCGCACCAAGCAATCAGGAATTGGAGGAGATGATTGCCAGATTGAGATCTTCAACTGAGGAGTGGGACCCATTGGTCGGTACCAAGGCTGTGGATGCAGCTCGTCTCATTTCAAAATCAGAGATTGGAATAGTGACCCCAAGCATCATGGGATGTGTCGCAAGCAGGTTCTCTTGTCAGTTAAATGAGAACTCTAACTTGTTTGCAAGGTGTTCCGAGATACCCGAGATGAACCACAATGAGATTATCCCGTGGACAGAGGATTCAGGTAAGTCCCAAGTTTTGGTTCTAATCAGGTCAGACTACGAGGAGGCGAGAACAAGTGCCAGGATTGATTGGTTCCAGGACGAGGCCAACTTCTCTGACTGCTTGGTCCTCACGGGCGAGGGCACATCTCTTGTCGAACAAATGCTCTATCTTTCTCACATTACAGATTGGATCAGCATTGTGCTTGCGGTATCGATGGGTGTTGACCCTTCTGAAATGGCAGCCATTCCCGAATTGAAAGATCATCTCGGAAAAATCTAGTATATCGGCCCAAGAACTATCCTCGGATCTGGATATTTAGCCAATGCGTCAGACCTGTCTTTTGGGTCCACAACACCCGGCATGTCGTGAGTCATGGGGTCGGACCATGACAATTGAAAATGCAAGTGGGGTTCCCACCCGCCGTTTTCTTCTTTCCCCCCTATCCAGCCAACAATCTCTCCACGATTGATCTTCTGGCCTTTTCGCTTTCCAAGTATCGACCCAGAGCTCAAATGGCCATAGAGTGCCCAAAGAGGTGTTCCCTGAACTTCGTGTTTTGTCACGAC
>Ga0163110_10001769_pt1 | contig 11007 bp, 6 predicted proteins | sample CRUFie1St17metaG_FD_108703 | JGI IMG/M metagenome (GOLD analysis project Ga0163110, IMG submission 108703) | Marine microbial communities from the Costa Rica Dome - CRUD Field 142mm St17 metaG | ecosystem: Environmental > Aquatic > Marine > Oceanic > Photic zone | place: Costa Rica: the Eastern...
GGAAACTAATTCCGAGTCTTCATCTATAACACTTAAGTTTTTTAAGTTAGTTTCGTTTAAAATTATTTCTCGGGCATTTAAAACTTGATTTTTAATTGTCTTTTGTGAAGTTGCAATGAGAGCAGATTTAAGCGGTTGCCTGACTCTTATTTTTTCTTTTTTCCTTAATGATAAAATTGAAGATGATAGTCTCTGAGCCAATTGCATTTCACCTTCAAGTTCTGGTTTTATAAGATTTTGATCATATTTAGGGAATAATGCCAAATGAACAGATTTTTCAGTTTTCGTTAAATCTTGATATAAACGATCCATATAAAAAGGAGCAATCGGCGATGAAATTAAAGCTATATCCTTAAGACACTCAAATAATGTACAATAGGCATTTTTTTTGTCATAATTATATTCGCCTTTCCAAAACCTTCTTCTGTTTAGTCTAATGTACCAGTTACTTAACTTGTTTATAACAAAGTTTTGTATTGCCCTAGCAGCTTTTGTTGGCTCATAATCTTCATAAAAGCTTTCAACTTCTTTTATTAGCGAATTCATTTCTGAAATTATCCATTTATCAATTTTCTCTCTTTTATTTATTGGTTGTTTTTCCTCTTCGTAATTAAAGTTATCAATATTTGCATAAAGAGCATAAAATGAATAAGTATTGTAAAGTGTTCCAAAGAATTTCCTTTTTACCTCGACAATTCCTTCTTCATCAAATTTAAGGTTGTCCCATGGCTGAGCATTAGAAATCATATACCACCTTGTTGCATCTGCCCCGTGCAGATTAATTGTTTTAAAGGGGTCCACCGCATTACCTAGCCTTTTAGACATCTTATTTCCATTTTTATCCAAGACTAATCCGTTAGAGATTACATTCTTATATGCAACAGAGTTAAAAAGAAGTGTAGAGATAGCATGCAAAGTGAAAAACCAACCCCGAGTTTGATCAACTCCTTCGGCAATAAAATCTGCCGGGAATTGTTTTTCAAAAATAGATTTGTTTTCAAAAGGGTAATGGAGCTGAGCGTATGGCATGGACCCTGAGTCAAACCAGACATCTATTAAGTCAAGTTCTCTCATCATTTTCTTACCTCCGGGTGATGCTAAAATAATGTTATCAACCTGTGGGCGATGCAGGTCAAATATATTGTAATTATTATCGGAGTAATTGTTTGGAGTAAAATTCTCCAGCGGATTATTTTTCATAAAACCAAACTCAACCGCACGATCAATCTCATTTTTTAGCTCCTCAACAGAACCTATACAAAGTTCCTCTTTTTTATCTTCGGTTCTCCAAATTGGCAATGGAATCCCCCAAAACCTTGATCTTGATAAGTTCCAATCAACTAAATTTTCTAACCAATTACCAAAACGACCTTCTCCTGTTGACTTAGGCTTCCAATTAATTGTTTTATTTAACTCAATCATACGTTTTTTATGATCAGTTGTTTTTATAAACCAACTATCTAATGGGTAATATAAAATAGGTTTATCAGTCCTCCAACAGTGAGGATAGCTATGCTCGTATTTTTCAGATTTAAACAACAGCCCTTCTTCTTTTAGTTTTATTGCGATTTGTATATCGGCAGATAATTTGGGCATTTTTTCATTCTCATTGTAATATTCGTTTTTAACATATTGCCCTTTAAAGTCAGTTACCTGTTCAGTAAATCGCCCTTGCTCGTCCACAAGTGTTAATGATCCAATGCCATTTTGTTTTGCTACTATACTATCATCAGCCCCAAAGCTTGGAGCCAAATGTACTATTCCAGTTCCGTCTTCAGTTGTAACAAAATCTGCAAGAAGTACTTTAAATGCTTCACCAACTTTAGGAGTTGCATACTTTAAAAGCTGATCATAATTTATTTCTGCTAATTCTTTTCCCTCTATTTCTTTAACAATTTTAAAGGGCAATTTTTTATCACCTATTTTATAGTTGTCAAAGCCTGAATCTTCTTTTTGTGAATCGAAGAATGACGATATTAAGTCTTTTGCCAATATCACTGAAATTTTTTCACCAGTATATTGATTAAAAGTGTCGACAAGCACATATTTAATTTTTTTACCAACAGCTAGAGCGGTATTTGAAGGGAGGGTCCATGGTGTAGTGGTCCATGCTAAGAAATAAATTGGATTTTTTGTTTTTTCAAACAAGAAGTGGCTTTTACTATCTTTTATAATTTTAAATTGTGCTACCGCAGATGTGTCTTTTACGTTTTTATAACACCCGGGCTGGTTGAGTTCATGTGTGCTTAGCCCCGTTCCTGCTTTTGGTGAAAATGGCTGGATTGTGTGCCCTTTGTAAAGCAACCCTTTTGTATGCAATTCTTTTAACAGCCACCATACACTTTCAATATATTTATTTTCATAAGTAACATATGGATTCTGCATATCTACCCAGTAACCCATTTGTCCTGTTATATCTTCCCAGGACTTTTTAAATTTCATTACATTAACCTTGCAAGCGTCGTTGTAATCTTTTATGGAGATTTTTGATCCAATATCTTCTTTGCTTAGGTTGAGTTCTTTTTCTACCCCCAGCTCTACAGGAAGGCCATGAGTATCCCACCCCGCTTTTCGGTTTACAGTATATCCTTTCAGTGTTTTATATCTGCAGAATAGGTCTTTAATAGTTCTGGCAATAACATGATGAATTCCTGGCATTCCATTAGCCGATGGAGGACCTTCGTAAAATGTGAAATTTTTTTTACGCTTAGGATCTGTTATGCTTTTTTTAAATATAGATTTTTCGTTCCAAAAAGATAAGACTTCATCACCTACTTTTGGTAAATTTAAACTTTTATACTCTCTATATTTTTGCATTTTTCACTACTTCAAATTCCTGCAAATATAAGTTTTTGCAATGAAGAAAATAATCAATATAGTTGTATTTATTTAATGAAAAACTTCTTCTCAACACTACCATCATCATAAATATACATTAGAGGTGTGTTTTCTTTGTAACCACATTTTTTACCTAGTAGGTCTGTGATATATAAAAGACTTCTTTTACTTGACATAGGCTTGTCAATAGTACCAGTGATTGAATAATACTTGTAAAACTCATATTCTGCTCTTTCAGGTTGCATAACCATGGCAGTCGAGTTTCTAGCCTTTAAATAAAACCTTACAAGTGGGGATGAAGAAAATGGGATATAGCATGAGTATATATTGTCATTGGCAACCGCATCTCCATTTGTGCCGTCGTCATACATGCTAAATGCTTGGAATTTTGAGTTGTATTCGCTAGTTGTTGCCATTATTTCAACATAAGATTCGTTATTTACATTCGCCGTTACAATACCACCGTTAACTTGAACATTATAAATATTAGGCGGGGCAGCAGATATTTCAGGATGACTTAGTAAAAAGGGTAATCGATTTCTTAATGTTGACATTATACCACCAAATCCAAACCCTCCCCAGGCCCAATTATTTATGTCTTCCTCTACATTATTAAAGTAATCCATTGTAGAAAATAGTTTATGTGGATCACTATCAACAGCAGAATACGCCATGGCCTGCATGCTTTGAACCTCAGCTCTTATTTGATTGGTATCTAATTCATTAATCACAGTTCTCAAATGTGCTGTGTATTGCCTTCTATAATCTGCGTCGTTAAAAAGATATGCTGTAAGTGGACGATATAGGGTTGGATCCGAGCCATAATACGGATCGTAATGCGCCGGATGATTTGGCCCCATAGGGGTAAAAATATCCCAGCCTAATAAAGCATTTATGAAGCTCTGACTTAAATCCCATGGTATCATTTGAAATAAACCATCTTCAGTTTGATACATATAGTAGTTGTGAACATAATAACCATTGTAAGTGTCAAAATTGCCAATTACAGTATTTACTGCAAATGCCCATAAAGCCCTGTCAATGTTGAGAAAAGAATCTAGGATATTAGGTGTAAAGTTTAAAGCATATATCATGTCAATAAATTCTTTCCATCCATGTTCTGACTTTCTATTATAGCTTGAATAATATAATGTGCTATCGCTAGATCCATACCAAGTTAGCCCAGGATACCCACCAGGAGGTGTTCCTGTTGTATCACAAAACATCCCGCTAGCATCACATTTAAATAAAGCGCCATCATCATAATCAAAGTGTTTTTTTGCAAACTGTTTGTTTATAGATTCTGTATTTACATAAAGCCCCAAATAATTTCCTTGTACATTTAATTTCATCAAATTAACTTCGGGCGAAGGCAAGTATTTTCTGTAAATTTTGGAAGCAATATATTCTTTCTGAAAAGTGGCATCCATCCAAGCATTTGCTAGCTTTAATTTGTTATATCCTAAAAGCTGCTGACCAGCTATCCAATGATTCATGTCAAGGTTATATGGAACCTTTGGCACACCATTATCATTTGGTAAACAAAAGGTCGAATTTCCTTTGTACCTAACCCCTACACTGTCAATTGTAATATCACCAAGAGTAACACTTGCAGGAATTCTATAAGATGGATTAGTGAAAAATGAATTTTGTAGTATTGAATGATAATTTGGGTCATGAAAATTAACAAATAGTGTCCTTAAAGAATCTTTTTCATAAATTCCGCCAGGAGCATCATATAAAACCTGGGGGTCATAATTAAATAAAGTCTGACTAGATAAAGTAGTTGTAAAAAGTAAAGAAAGTACTAAAAAAGAAATTTTAAAGAATCTTTTCATTACACTATCTTAATATATTTATATTACCCTGTTTAAAATACTTCCAGCCTTCAATATCTTGGAACGAGATTTCATAAACGTATGTGCCAAACGGAAGTTTAAAGTTTTTTGATTGATGAGTTCCATCCCAACCATTTTCTTTACTTAGGTCATTTATGTTATTAGATGAATAAACATCTTCATTTGATCTATTGTAAATGTTTATTGTAAAGCTGTTTTCTCTTATCCCATAATGATTGATAACAAACTTATCATTTATATCATCTGAATTTGGAGAAAAAGAGTTTGGTATATATATCCAATGGTCATCAGTGATGCTTAAGATTTTGTATACTGAATCAGCACAGCCATTGTTATCTCTTACTTTTAAAGAAATTTGGTATTGAGCAACTTTTTCAGGATAAGTGTATTTCGGGTTTTGAGCTGTGCTATAACCAATGTTATCCCCAAAGTCCCAGTCCCAACTACTGACACTTAAAGACGAATTGTCAATCATTTCAATAGTAGTATATAGTATTGTTGTTTCATTTGGATTTAAATCAAAATCTGCAATTGGGGCTTGTGATATTGTAACAAAACCCTGACCACTTAAATTTCCTACTTCAACGGCATCTGAGAAGCTTAAAAGATCATACACCCCTTCAACATTTGTTGAAATGATATATGGATTATCAATGGTTGTGACTTGAGGCTGTGCAACTCCATTTACTGAATACTCAAAAGTGTATGGTGGTATACCGGTAAATGAAACATTTATATTTGCGGCGTTTTCTCTATTGGAACAGATAGTATCATTACCAGAAATAAATGCCGTTATTACTGGAAGCAAATAAAGATTTAATGTTATTGTATCGTGGTGATTTGCATATATCGAAATATTCTCGCTTGTATTTTGAGGCAATATTGAATTACTATCACTACTCCAATTACTGAACCCGTACAGCGGGTCTATGATTGGGCTGATATTTATGGTGTCCCCTAAAACATAATTTATTGTTGATGGATACCCCGCTAAAGCATTCCCATCAACAACAATATCGGAGTTTGTTCCAATAGGATTTATTTTAAAGGTGATGTCTTTAGTTTCAACAGGAGGTATGAAATTTGCTATAACAGTAACATCACCCTGTAAATCTAAGACTAAGGTGTCAACATTTGGATCATAAGCATACACTCCAACGGGAAGAACTTCCCAATTTTGAAAAGTTCCACTTTTTACTTCAAAAGGAAGATTTACTCCACCGTATCTTTGGTCAGTCCATCCACTGTTATTTTGGTTTATTATGTTACCATCACTCATTTCAATTTCTCCGACTCCTAAAATTTGCACAGTTACATTATGCGGACCAGATAAAGCTGGATAGCAAGGTCCAAAACCAGCGTTCATTATGCTACATCTAGCATTTATAAAGTCTCTAACATCTTGTACATTAGATTGCCATTCGCTATATGTTCCTCCCCATTTTGCAATTTGTCTTGGCATCTCTGGATCAATTACTGCAATCATACTATCTAAAACAGATATCATTGTATCGCAAGATAAATATCCGTTTGCAAGATCTTGCCATCTGTTTAAATAGTCATCAAAAAAGTCAGCGTTGTTTAACAATTCGTTCCAAATAGGTATGTGTCCCTGACCGCCTGGATCACTTAAACTACTTGGGTCACAAGGATCAGCATTTACTGACATAGTAGGAACCCCAGTATAATTAGTTCCATGGTCAAAAGTATTGTCCATATCCCAAAGAGTGTAACGCCATTTCTTTTTTTCTCCGTTTGTATCAAGCCCTCTCCACCATGCCGTGTTCCAGTTTAGCCAATCTCCACAAACAACGTATGAATTGAGTAAGAAATAATCAATAATACTACCAGTATTGTATTGACTTTTTACTGTTTGATAGTTGGCTTGATTTGCCATTGAATTAGTTGTAATATAGTTTTTTAGGTTATCCCAATCAGTTTGAGCTTGTGGCCCTCCATATTCTACCCAAGTACCTCCCCATGTTTTTAAGAATTGAATATTATTCTTGTCTTGATCATAGTAATAATCTGTAAAATCGTGATCATCAACTTTTTCTCTCATTTCATAAACACCCCAATATTCTCCATTTAAATATAAAATGCAAGAATGTGTAGACCTTTCATCCAAACGAAGATCTGCTAGCTGAGAAAGGTGTTGAATATACGCATCTCTAATATGAGCACCAGAGTTACTATATGAAAAAGGATAATTGTCATTCGCGGCGCACTTAACAATTATTCTTTGAAATTTGTCTCTACTCTTAGTATCAAAAACTTTATCTTGAAGTGCATGGTTATAGCCAAATTGATCTCTCATAACATAATCGAATCCTCTTTGATCGTAAGCCCAAGAATCATTACCATGCTTATTAAACTCTCCAGAGCCTTTGTTAATTAAAACGCCATTTTCATCAAACCATTCAATTGTTCCTTGTGGTTCATGAGGTGTGCCATTCCACCAGTTGCCCAACGTCCTAACTCCGTCTTCAATTAGTATTGCAACGCTGTCACCTGAAACAGATAGTATTGGAATTGTATGAGTATCGTTTATAAAAAAGGTATGATAATCAATAAAGCTAGGCGGCACGCTGTTATTTGTACTGTAAGCAACCGCTTTTACAACCATTGTAGAAGAAATATTAAATGGCCCTGAATATATATTGGCTGTATTGTCAGGTTTGCTTCCATCAGTTGTGTAATAAATTATAGCATTTGGATCAGGCGAACTAAGGGTAAGGTCGAAAGGACCACTATAATATCCAGATGTTTGGGAAAATAAAGGCATCGGCGCATATTCTAACATAGCTCCAGTATTGTTAGCATTTGGCGTGGCTGTTGTAAAAACAGACCAAACAGGGCTTCCGTTAGTATCTCTACCTCTTGAATGTGATTTTTGAGCAGGAATAACAGAAACCGAGTCAATAACAATAGCTGAAGCATCACTAAGAACAAATGTTTCATTAAACTTAGTTTGTGTTATTTTAAAATTAGTGTGAGCAACACCACCAACTATTTCATCTAGACCTGAACAATATACTATAGCAACGTCATTCGCATTTATAATGAATGAACTGTTAAATTGCCATTTGGTAGGGTTGTTAGGCTTGTCAGTTAAATACCATCCGTTTAAGTCGATGTCGGCATTAGTTGTGTTATAAAGCTCAACCCAATCTTCATATTCACCATAGTTATCTTGGTGGCTGTCAAAATTTGAAGCAGAAAATTCATTGATAACAACCTGGCTTAATAGATTGAAATTCAGAAAAGATAGAAAAATAAAAAAAGTTATTTTCTTCAACATTGTATAAATCAATAATTTACAAAGATAAGTAATATTTCTTAGAGTAAATGATTGACAATTTAACCTTCTAATAGTCTCAAAATTAGATATGGTTTTCTAATTTTGTCAAAGCATATAAATCATGTCAGATTCAAATAACATTAGAGAAGACTTAGCCCTATTTAATCACATAGTTGATTTGTTTTTAAAAGACGAAATAGAGCGCCCTGTTTCAGATTATATTAGCCCAGAAAACTTACAAAATGAGCTAGACCTTAGTCTAAACGAAGACCCTTGTATAGCAGAAGATTTCAAGGACAATCTAAAAAAATTAGTTTTATCTACCCCAAAATCGTCATCCAAACTTTTTTTTAATCAGCTTTTTGGTGGGCGTCAAAGTAAAGGTGTTTTAGGAGATCTATTAGCTGTAATGTTAAACAATTCAATGGCAACTTATAAAATTGCGGGACCTCAAGTTGCAGTTGAAAAAGAAATTGTTAAAAGTATTTGTAGGTTAATTGGTTATCCTGAAAGTTCTGGAGGAACGTTTCCTACCGGCGGCTCAATGAGTAATTTTATGTCAATGGTTATGGCCAGAGACAAAAAAAATAAACAAATAATTAAACACGGATTTAAAGAGAACTTTATTGCCTATTCTTCTGAAACCTCGCATTATTCAATTTCAAAAAACGCGTCATTTTGTGGTTTAGGAAAAGAAAATGTTAGATATATTAAGTGCAATAAACATGGCCAAATGGATGTAATGGAGCTTGAAAAGCAAATAAAAAAAGACCTAGAAAACAATCTAATTCCTTTTTACATAAATGCTACCTCAGGAACTACAGTATTGTGTGCTTTTGATAATATAGATGAAATATCAAAGATATCAATGAAGTACAATCTTTGGTTACATGTTGATGGCGCTGTTGCAGGTTCTGTGCTTTTTTCAAAAACTTATTCAAGGCTTATTCGAGGAGTAGCGAAATCTGATTCTTTTTGTTTCAACGCACACAAAACATTAGGCGTTCCTTTAAGTACTTCGGTATTAGTTTCAAAAAATGGCGATGATTTATACAATTCATTTAATAATGAGGCATCTTATTTGTATCAAACACATAATGACGATTATAATTTGGGGCAAACCTCATTTGAATGCGGCAGAAGAAACAACTCATTAAAGCTTTGGGTTTTGTGGAAAGCCATAGGAACTAGTGGGTTAGAAAAAATAGTTGATCATGAATTTGATTTAGCTAAGCATGCTCGTGAATATGTGTCTTCAAATAGTGATTATGAATTGTATAATTTCAAAGACTCATTATCAGTATGTTTTAATTTCAAAAATTATGATCCTATTGACCTATGTAGCAAATTGTATGAAAGAAATAAAATAATGGTTGGATATGGTCGCTTTAATAACAAAACCTTTGTAAGGCTTGTAACGATCAATTCTCAAAACACAAAAAAAGATATCGACTCATTTTTCAAAATTTTAGAAAAATTTTCTAAAGATTTTGGTAATGAAATAAAGAAAATCAATTAAAAAAAAGAAGCTATATTAGCTTAATGCAAAAAGATTTCATTATTGTTTTGGCTTGGCCTGAGGGGATGGTGTCAGCCGCAGGTTCATGGTACGATTTTTTCTTTGCACGAAAAGGAAAGTATCGTGTTGGTCATTCAGCGCTAGCCATTGTTAATAGTATCACTTGCAAACTTCATTATTTTGATTTTGGCAGATACCATGTTCCCAATGGATATGGCAGAGTCCGAGATGTAGAAACAGATAGGGACGTGCAAATTTTAACACCTGCAAAAATTGAAAACAATAGAATAATAAATCTAGAAGAAATTTTATTTGAAATAAAGCAAAAAGAAAGCTTTCATGGTGAGGGAACATTATATGCCTCAGTATTAAATGATGTGTCATTTGCTAAAGCATACAAATATGCTAAACATGAGCAAGAAAAAGGCTTAATTAAATACGGGCCTTTTGTATACAATGGAACTAATTGCTCAAGATTTGTAGCCTCCGTGATGAGAAGCTCAAGCCAAGCTTACATAAAAAACGCAAGACTAAAATTTCCAATTAGCGTTTCCCCATCTCCAAAAAGGAATGTTGGTATTGCGAATGCAAATTTTTATAAAGTATCAGATGATTTTTTCAAAAAAATTAAAAGAAGTTGGATTGCGTCGTACTTTAAAAGTATTGAAAGGTCATGAGCTTCTCGCCCCCAGATAGATTAAATAGCATTCCACAGGAAGCCCAATGGTTAGGCGGGATAGGCGCTGGTTCGTGGTTTATTTTAATCAAAGACAGTAACAAATACCGCATCAAAAGGTATTCCCCAAAAGGTGTTTTAGAATGTGAAGGAATTTTTAATATTAATGATTCATCTTTTAATATTAAAGAAAGTTATGTTTTTACTTATTTGTCTCATTGCAGCTTGTGTACAGTTATTCAAAACAATAAAAAATATAAATTTACAATAGATGAAAATTAAAATGTATAGTGCAAACTGGTGTTCAGATTGTATAGTTGCTAAAAATTTTTTGGATGACAATAAAGTGTTGTATGAATTAATAGATATAACTAAAGATCCTGCCGCTTCTGAGTACGTAATTAAAGTCAATGAAGGTAAAAGAATAATCCCAACATTTGACATTGAAGGTAAAATTTATACCAATCCTGGAATTGTAGAATTGTCTAAGATTATAACACAATAATTAATACATTTGTAACTCAAAAATCAACTTATGAGCGATGCTTTAAAGCATGAGTGCGGAGTGGCAATGTTGAGACTTTTAAAGCCACTTGAATTCTATAAAGAAAAATATGGCACTTCTTTCTATGCATTAAAAAAAATGTATCTGCTTATGGAAAAGCAGAGGAATCGTGGGCAAGATGGTGCTGGCCTTGCAAATATTAAGCTTGATACTCCAGCAGGTAAGAGATACATTAGTAGAAAACGTTCAACTACAGATAACCCAATACAAGATCTTTTTGCTCAAATTAATCAAAGGTTTATTGATTTA
>Ga0163110_10001772_pt1 | contig 10988 bp, 32 predicted proteins | sample CRUFie1St17metaG_FD_108703 | JGI IMG/M metagenome (GOLD analysis project Ga0163110, IMG submission 108703) | Marine microbial communities from the Costa Rica Dome - CRUD Field 142mm St17 metaG | ecosystem: Environmental > Aquatic > Marine > Oceanic > Photic zone | place: Costa Rica: the Eastern...
CAAACATCGTCCATGAGTTGTGCTCCCTTGTGTTGTTGAAACAACAATAATCGATCTGGAGAGCAGTGCCAAAATCATGTGACACTGCTCCGATTGTCACTTGGTGGCGAACAGTGCAGAGATCTTGCTCTGGATGCTGTCGCAACGATCAGCGACAGGAATACCACCAATCAGATCAGCAGGATCCGCGTCAGGATCATCGTGATGGATGTACTCTTCGAGTGCTGCGGAGATGGTCTCCAGTTCTGCTTCGGTGAAGTTGATGGAAGGCATGATCAGAAAGCGATTGAACAGTGTTGTGGTCGATCCTGGAGGGTCTCAGCAGACCCATCCAAGAATGTATATGTCCTGGTTACAAAACTCATTCAGGAAGAACCTGGTAACCTCTTCGCGAGTCATGTTGAATTGCCATGTGTCAGGAGCGCACTCATAGTAAAACACCTCGCCGTCGATCTCGTACTTGAGAGTCTTGTAAGTGAAAGTGGAAGCAGTCATGTGCTTTGTTTGAACTGAAGTCATTGTAAGGGCAGATATGGTCAATTCTCAGGCGACAGTAGACAGTTCGCGAGTTGGCACACGGGATGATTTTTTCTTTGCACTGTCATTGTAGTTGTAATTTGGACACACAATCGTTCCATATTTTCTGGAGTATTTTGTGCCAATATCCATTCCCATATAAAACTTCTTCAAAAATTTGAATCCCATATCCTCTGGACTTTTAGATGGGCAGACGTAAACAAATTGACGATTTGCACCACATGCCATCAATCCAGCGTGCATTGCTTCGTAACCCAACTTCTTGCCTCTAAATTCTGGTTTCAAATACATTTTGGTCAGGAAAAAATGATCACTTGAAATTGAATCCTCATTAAACAATTTTGATTCCCATTCTTTCTCACCATCACCACAAACCTCTTGTTTCATGTAGTGCATATCAAGTAACATTTGTGAATGACAATCTGCCCAATCTGAAGAACTATAATACGAATCTGTGCGATACAATTTCATGTGTCCAATTTCAATTCCTTGATATTTGTCATCCCAGTTATAATTTTGAGCATACAAAATAACTTTGATTTTCATTGTACTCTCGAATGGACAAGAATCATCCTGTTCATACAAACAAAGTGCTCGAATTTCATGAAAATTGTCGATGGTTGTCTCTTCAGAAGGTTGAATAAACATGATCAAAAAATGAATAAAATGAACTTTTTGTTGAGTGTAACTCAACAGGCACATGCAAGAGCGGAATTGAACAGTTGTGCCTCCACATTGATTCGAGTCTGGCGATACCCATAACCCTCAATGCGAGACTCAATCTCACGCTTCACATCACTGATGTTGATGTAACTCTTGCTCTGCGTTTTTCCCATGAAAGTAACAACTTTCATCGCCAGTCGATTGTGCTCAGTCCCATCAGCAAATTTGAGGGAGTAGAAGTCAACAACCATGTGACCGTCTTTGGAAGTGAGTTGCATCGGGTGATTCCCCTGAACTGATACCAGTATCGCAAAAAAAGGAGACCATATAGGTCTCCAGTGCCACTGCCTCAACCGTCCACCTGTGGATAGTTGCGGATCCTGGTGGATTCTTCCATGTAAAGATAACCACCCGCCCAGTCACAATGCTTGTACAGATTCTCTCGTTCAGTGATCAATCGCATGTCGTAGCGTACATCCTTTGCAGGTGCTTTCCATGATGCTGCCTTGTAAACTTCACCAGTCTTCTTATCAACAAACGCATGAACACTGCGAGCACCATCATCACATTCCATCATAATTTTATGATACTTTCTACCACTTTCAGGATAGAACTTGTAGAGATTTTCTCCACGCTCTGCTTCAGCAATTTGCTCTTGATAATACTTGATTCTGTGATCTTCATCCTTGTCACACATCAGCAGATTCAATGTTGAGCGTTCAATGCTCTTCCGCTGGAAGTCTTTTACCAGTGCTTCACACAGTTCTTGGGTCCACTTCAGGACATTTTCTTGCTGTTGCTTGCGGATGGTGTCAACGAGTGCAGTCATGATGTTTGGGTGACTTGAAGGTAGTATTGCAAGAAATGTGGACAGTGACGACCTAAATTGTACCAGACCGTCAACTGTCCACTATCTCAACTTAAGACTCCTCGATGAGTCTTTGGATGTTCCGATTGCGTTCAATGATCTGATGCTTCATTTTTGAATCTAAAACATCGACCATCAAATTCACACCCAGGAGCACAACAATGGCGGCAAGAATAATTCTCATGAGTATCCAATAACTGCAACATCATTGATAACTTGATGCCCAACTAATTGCTTTAATTTTTTAATCTTAGGATCAGCAAAAGCATAAGTATTGCGGTTTTCCATACGACCAGGGGAAACATAAATCAATCCCTCAGATCTTATCAATTCCAGGCAACTTTCACGATCTTCCTGTTTAGTTAAATCCCACAATACTCCTCCATTCTTACCTAATGTTTTCGGTGCTTTACGCTTTCGGAACTCAGGTTCATACAAATATCCCCATCCTTTCTTCACATAAGCAACGGGCATTATTTCTGAATCACTATGCCAAATTCTAAAGTATCGGGAGAATGAATCAAAACTGTAGTAATCTCCTCCATGAAACTTGTTCATTTCGGAGCAAATTTCTTCAGTCCAACCTTGAATAATGTTGAGTGAGATCATGATACTTTTGCAGTGGTGAATTGTTCGATGTTGGTCTGTTTGAGATCCTTGTTTTGTTGATAATGTTCAGTCCACTTCACACCTTCCTTCCAACATGCATGTTTTTCCCGTTGGAATTGTGCATGGGATTGAACATCACGATCATCAAGAATACCAGCGGCGAGGTTATTTTCTACCGCTTTTGCATAGAGTTGGTATTCTTTAGATTTTCGCTCTCGATCATTCTCACGGCGATCATACGCTCTCTGTTCACCAGATCGGTATGTTCCGAGGAATTGTTCTCTCTCACGCTTTCTTTGTCTCCGACGATCATGTCGTTGACGAGCGTATTCTCGTGCAGATAACATCATCAAGGACGGATAAAGTCGGCAGAGTGTTGCAGTGCATCGGAAGTTACCTGCCTCGCAGGTTCACTGGTGTAGAACAATCCAGCGAGACAAGCAACAACGAGAATCCTAAACATGAGTTGACGATAATAGTGAGGTGAGCGAGGTTTTGAGAGATAGGATAACATCAGGCAACCTGAATCTCAGGTTTCCACATTACACCTTGCTGCTCCAGATGCTCATCATCACAGTAGCGACGATCCTTCAGGAACTCTACCACTGTGGGAGCAAAAGGGTTCTTCTCAACATCACCATAGGTGTTTTGATAGTCTTCCACACCGATAACAACATCAACTGCCTTGATGATACCGTAGGCAAGATCCTTTTGTTTATCGAAGGTGCCAACAGGAACCCAGGCAGTCACCATGTGATTGAACTCCTTGCCGATCATGTCTCGCAGTTGATACAACTGCTCACGAGTGAACTTGACGGAGATCAGATTGGTGGGTTGTGGGGTGTTCATCGGTGTTGCTTTGAACTTGAGTTAATAATACAGACACCAGCGCCATGCATCAGGACTGTTATACCACCTCTCCGACTGTCCACTGTTGTTTCTTCCTACGATTCTCCTGAATTATTGATAACAACTGTTTGCGTGCTTTCAGTTCATCAGCAGCAGTATCATCTGTCTGATGTAAATGCCATTCATAGAAAGCATGTTGCCACTGGATTTGTTTTTGTGAAAGACTCATGATCAAAAATTCAACAACAAAAATGGGGAAGAATACTCCTCCCCACAGTTTTCTCCCTTATATGTGTAAGAGAGGCGTAGATCTGTTTATCGATCTCTCTTACTGTTTTGCCTCTCTATGTGTAGGTCTTACGCTGAATACTGTGCTGCCTACATTATCAGATCATGTTTTCCTTCTCCATACGATCCCAGATCTTGTTTGCAATCATGCCACATTCAGGACATGCTTTTGCATATTTGATCTGACTCTTCAGCACATAAAGATATGCTTTGTGATAACTTCTGTGTGCAAATTTGCCGAAGAACTTCATACGATCCGCAGCAGATATTAGTTTCAGCATCTGACGAACCTTGAGATTCTTAGAGGCATTGTATCGAAAATAAGTCGGACGCAACGACCGATAATCACCATGAGTGCGGCACAGTTGCAATGTCTTTACAACATTTTCCGAGACATAATTTGCAGTCTCAGGGTAAAACTCAACCAGGAAATCAGACATTTCCTTTGTAATGAAGTCATCCCAGGTATCTTCCTGTTGTTCCTTTTCACTCTTGATAGTTTCCATCTTAGCGAGAGAAACTGCGATGGTCTTGACAGATTCAGTCAGAACATTCTGAGCATGAATCACTTCTTCGAGAGTGTCTTTAAGTTGCTGAAGAGTGAAATCAGACATGATGTTATAGAAGGAGCGGCGTGAGTTGTTTCGCCGTTGTGTGAATGATGCCCCACGGTTGCGGATGAACGCAACCGCTTTCAGGACACCTCAGGGACTGTCACATCCCATTGAGAAAATCGTGGAGAGCATCATCATATTCTGATTGAGTTTGGAAAACTCTGCCTCCAATAGTGCAAGGAAAGGTTCGCTCTTTTCGGAGCGAAGGTGACACTTGGCGTGCCTCACTTTCAGAATAACCTTTGCTCATGATCTGAGCGGTGTAGGGATTAGAATGTTCCATGATAAAAAAATGTTTTTTGAAAAAACTCAATCTTCAAAGGAGGGGATCTTAGCAATCGCCTCTTCCTTGTATCGTTTGCTCCAGGCACCAGCGAGCACCCAGGACTTGCAACCCCACCGTGATGCAATGGTGCCGAAGGTGGAGTCATCGTTGTTGCGAGCAACCCAGACCCGTTGACGATCTGTGATCCGTGACGCTTGAGAGAGAATCATGATTGGTGTCCCTTTGATAGGAGTGTAGGACGAATGTTGGATGCTGCCAAGGGGCCTGGTGGACGGTTCGGCAGGTGGTCAGATCAGGAACTCTTCCATGTAGTAATCTACCGTGACTTTAAGACGAGCGGCAGACTCTTCCATTGCCTCTTCAAATGCTTTATCGATGTTGTAATCATCGGGATCTTCATTGCAGAACAGATCCAGTGTTGTTTTGTGCATTACTTTCCGACTCCATAATCAGGTGCGGTTGCTTCCAGTTTTCCAATCTCAGTTAATTCTGGTTGTTGATCAGGAAGCAGATCAATCAAAGTATCTTCATCGTAAAGATCTACGATCTCTTCAATAACCTCATCCCAGGTCAACTTTTCATACTCTCGTGTCAACAAATCAAACAACATTTGATCTGCTGATTTATGATCTAACCCATCGATAATATGCCAGGCATAGTTCTCAATGAGTTCTTCAAGATCTTTTTTGTTGGGTGATTGTTCTGTCATAGGTGGCAAAGTGCGGAACCAGCGTACTCTGAGTAAACAGATTGAATGTAAATCGCCTCATCAATCAGTGGAATGAAATAGACAACTCCACACCACAGAATCAACAGACGAAGTGTAGTCAATGAGGCAAATACAATCATTTCAGAACATGTTCGTAATCGATTGAATTGATGCACCAACCCGTAGCAGATGTAATCTCTTCGATGAGATCATCTTCATCATCTGCCTCCCAAATACTACCCATGGTAGTATTAATGACTTCTTGTTGCATATTTGGTGGCAACTCGAAGTTACCATCTACGAAGTCAAAGTTGATCGATGTTACACGAAAGTTCATGACACTTTGGAATAGGTTTTGCCTCGATACTGCAAGGTCAGAGTTTCCATCACGATCCTTTTCTCAGGAGTGATGGTGTACTTGACGCCGCGATAGGTGACTTGGTTGCTCATTTGTTTGCAGAGAAAAACAGATGGTCTGAATCTAGTACCTGATGGGCAGGTCCAGTAAACGAAATTCCGAAACCGTAATACTCGTCATCGACCTCAATGGTGGCAGTCTGATCCAGGTAGCGTTCGGGCAGTTCGTTCAAAATTGCCTTCAGTTCCCGATAGGTTGCACGATTCCAGTCGTTTCGGGGAATGTACCGTGTAGTACCATTTCCCAGGTAAAAGAGTGGCATGAGCAGTTACCTTCAAGAACATTCCTAGTATGAAGACTGACAGAGACGATTGGGGAAACCGTATGACACCTGTCCAACTGGCACACGATCTCGATCCATCAACCACAGATCATACAGAATCACCTCACTTTCTCTTGCTTCAATCTCGTGAGGTTGATCTTCGTATGGATAATTCTCCACTGGTTCTTGTGAATAACACAATTTTCCATGTTTCATGTGCAGCGCACCATCGATCCACTGTGCCATGTGCGTCAGTTCATGCAAAAGGGTTTTTGCATACAACTCCTTGTCCATGTTTGAGTGAAGATCAATCAAAAATGCACGAGGGCGACTACCTATGTTCCCATTTACATCACACAATCCAAAAACATTGTCGCATTTCAATGATCGGTGAACAATATCAATGTCAAGTTTATGGCGTGGATAATACTTGTTCACAAACCACTGAGCAATATCCTTGCAGAGTTTTTTAGAATAACCGTATCCAGAATGAGTGATGTAAGACATTGACCCCAATGCAAAAACCAAATAAACGAACAAACAAATAGGAGTTTTTCTTTAGATGTCATCTAAACTTATCTTCGGGAAGTGAAATTGTACGCATGTATAGTGCAAGTGCCAGCAACTTTCACAGATACATGTTCTTGATTCCATCTCTTCTTTGATTTTTTTGCGACTGCCTCTACCAACCAGTTCAGATACTTGATCTACTCTTGAGTGAGACAAATCATAAAATCCAAGTTTTCCATATCCTTTGGATTTACAATGAGAACATTCATACTTTTTTTTCTCTTCTTTGAACCATTCCTGAGTTCTTCTCTTAGACTCAAGTGCTCGTTTCTTTGTTAATTCTTTGTTTTTTGGATCTGCATACCACTTTTCTCTTTGCTTCTTCTTCTTTGTTTCAGAAGCAGTCAATGGTCCGATGAGTTTTGGTCTTCCCATAATTAACCTCCAGCAGCAAATGTCCAGAGAATAAGAACAGACATCAACATTGCTGGCATCAAAAGCAATACCAGCATTTGAAAATCAGAAACTGTCATCAGCGTGCTCCAGGTATTCTGCGGTGGCAAAGTGATCTACAACTGTGTCGCAGATGAGATTAACGATTTTTTCATCAATCTCGTTCTCTCGTAGGATCTCTGCGATGTCTGCCTCAATGGCAGCAGAACGAAGATACTTGCCAACATTCCACGAACAACCCATCTCACCCAGGTCTGGGTTGAGTTGCTCAATCTTGATGGTGGTAGACATGGGTTCCCTCAACTATCCGTAGTATTGCATAAAAGGGGAGTCATGCAAGACTCCCAACCAGTTCACGAACTGTCCCCTGTTGCCTCATGGGTCGTAGGTCTTTAGTGTATCGCCAACGGCAACATCATCATAGAAATACTCTTCGTAGAAAAAAGTGGTTTCATCATTACTTTCTTTTACATCAATTCCCATTATTTGAAAAAACTCATTTTCGTTCATGGGGTCTTGTAATCTCCGAGATTTTCAACATAGACATCATTGATCTGCTCATTTCCTTCGAGTTGGAGCAGTTTATCCCAGTCCCAATGAGAGGGAACTTCACTCGCTGTCCCATCAATCATGACATCGAGAGTGATGCGGTATCTGGTGAGTTTTTTGGAAAGTGTACGATCCATCGGAGACTCCGTGCTAGTGGGTTAATTTTAATCGGACAAGTGTGTTTTGTCAAGATTAGTCAACTGTCGTTTCAGTTCATAATAAACTGGATTGAGATGCATAAGCATGTGGTGTTCATAAGGATTTCCCTTAATCAGCTTCATGACACCTTCGATCTGAAATTTGGCAAGGATCAACTTTGTTGCTTCATCCATGAGCATAATTTAGTAGACAAAAAATGCTCTACTATATGTAGAGCATTTATATAGAAAACCTGAAATCAGAACTCTTTCAGTAGTTCTATTGTTTCGGGATCCATGCTCTCTACGATTCCGAGTGGTTGCCAATCATCTTCAGATGATTCAAGAAATGACTCCCATGCATCTTCTTCGAGTTCACGAATATCGAAGTTGGAGTGATCGTAGTTGAAATCAGTCATCAGAGAGATACCTCTTCAAGTTTTTTGATAAGAACAGAAAAGTCTTTTCCTCTTTTTCGAGAAAAAAAGTTTTGAGCACACTGGGCACCAATAATGAGATCAGCAAATTCAGAAAATGAAAGTTTCAAAGTTCTGTTGGTCTCAGTGTCGTGGATAGTGAATGGTTTATTCACGGAACTCCATCAAATAGAATTGAAGTGAGATGCCTAGCGCCTGTGATTTAATAGATGCATCTTCTAGATACTTGTCGAACTCGTGTGAGTCGAGATCTTCACGGTAGTAATCGGGAATTCCAATTTGAAGTTCTACTTCCTGAGTCATGAAGTCCTCTGCTCAACACCATTTAATTATACAGGATTTGGGGCAGAAATGCAAACAGATTCACCAGAATTTTTGAAACATTTCCATTCGCCATGGACGAACAGATAGGCATACTCGCCCCAGGAATCCGTACACTGTTGCAAATACTCATCCATGTCCTCAGCAAAGATGGGATGAACATCCGTGTCACCACGAAGCGTATAGTATTCAGGACGAAACTTTCCTTCTGGAAGTTTCTTGCCCCAAAGTTCGTTGGACCAGCACGAACTCATGTCACCACCATCAATCAATTGAGTGGCACTCTCACGATCATTATAGTGCTCCTGTAGAGTGCGACCCAACCACTCAGGATACCCATCCCAGTGGTGGTAGCACGAAACGATGCCGTGCTTAGTCTTTATGCCAATTCGCGATCTGGTGCCCATGTGGTATGCTCCTGAACTGTCCTAGTATAGGCGCAAAAAAGGGGGTGTTGCACCCCCTGTACCACATTCCAGATTGTCTTCAGGTTGTGAACTGCTCCACGATGCAGGACTCAGCATTTTCTGCAAGTGGATACGCTGGTGCCTTCAAAATGTTTTCACGAAGGCGACCATAATAGTCATCATTAGCTCCTTCATCTTCAGCAGTGATCAGATCAAAACATTCTTCATCATTTTCTGCAACAACAACCCACACTCCACCATATTCAGAACGAGGAAATGGAATGAAGTGGTCAACAGTGTAGAAATACTTTGTCATCGTCTCCTAGAGGTTACAGTGTAATTATAGCACAATTATTGAGGGTCAAGATACCGACCCTCTTGACTCTTGTACTCATCGATGTTAATGTTCCTGCGATTCTTTACATACTCCAACTCACTCCAGAAGTGTGTATAACAAACTAACAAGACATGTGTCTTCTTATGAATTGGACAGTCTCTGATGTTTTGATCACACTTGTCCTTCACACGCACTTCAATCGTAATGTAATCATCACACTTAAAGTACACCCAACCTTGGTCAATGTGACCAGCGTGATCCCACTTCACATAATCGTCAATTTGAGGCGTATAGAGCATGTTCGAGGGGATTCAGGTTGAGTTGCATTGCAGTATAGGGAGTCGTAGACTCAATGTCTACTTGTTTCCCAACTTTTGTGGAGTTGATTGGTGCAAAGTATTGTTGTTTTTTTGGATTGTAGAATCCCCAGATACAACGAACCGCATTGCCATCATTGTAGACAAACCCAGGATTACAAACAGTCCAAATTGCAAGTACAGTAGCGTTCTTGCGAACTACCTCATATCGGTATCCTGGTGGTGGTTCATGTGTGAAACTTTGTGGTAGTTCATTCATCGTATGCAACACGAATATGGTTGGGGTTGTAACCCTCAGCAAACAACTGTTCCAGACGAACTTTACACTGTTCTTTGGTCAGTTGAGTACATTGTGGTTCTTCAATGTCTCCCCAACCTACAGTTTCATTGTGTTGGATTTTGTAGAGTTTTTCCATTTTAGGTTACCGATTTATCGAATACAGCAGTTACACCCATGATACGGGAATTTGGATATTGTGCCAGAGCAACTTCTCGTGCTTCACTATAGTCTCTAGCGTAGCACTTCACACTGAACACTTTACCTGCGACATAGCACTTAACTTCGCATTGCATGAGATTACCTCTTGATTACACTAATTGCGGGATCACCCTTTTCAAACACTGTATCAACAACCGCCTGAACACTTCTGGCAGTGCTGATACCCACTTTATCATAAACTGGTACACAAACAAGTCCAAACACCTTCTCAGCGTCTCTTGTGCGTATCACACGCCCAATAGATTGACTAATACCAATGTAGTCCATGTTTCGCATAAACAAAACTGCTTCCAGTCCATGAACATTTATACCCTCAGAGAGGATAGAATGATGCATGACAACGAATTGTTTGCCAGGAGTCTTGCCCCAGAGGTTCAGAACACGAAAGAATTCATGCCTGTCAACTTTCTTACCATCGATGATTGCACCAGTCTTGCTGGTGATATACATCCAAGAATAACCTCTGTGTTCAAGTTGATTACAGAAATCCGACTGCTGTACCAGGTTGGTGATCTGCCGTGTGCTCCGAGCGCAAACAAGAATCTTGTTCAAGGAGTTATTATCAATAGACCTCAACAGGTTTTCGCTGTCGGTAAGCTTGTAATCACCCTGTGGCAGTTCCTCAAGAACAACTTTCGGTGGGAGAATGTAACCCTCACTGACAAGTTGTGGAGCAGGGATGTTGCAGATAACATCACCATAGATCTCCCGATCATTCATTCCTGGTTTGAAGGGAGAATGTGAGTGCTTTGGAGTTGCAGTGAAAAAGAAGCAACGCTCTGCCTCATAACTGAAATGCTCAGTAGCGGGGAAGAAGTTGCGCTTCACACTGTTATGTGCTTCATCAAAATAAATGGTGTCGATCTTGATACCACTCTCCACAACACGGCGAAGTGAGTGATAAGTGGTAAAGATCAG
>Ga0163110_10001774_pt1 | contig 10984 bp, 12 predicted proteins | sample CRUFie1St17metaG_FD_108703 | JGI IMG/M metagenome (GOLD analysis project Ga0163110, IMG submission 108703) | Marine microbial communities from the Costa Rica Dome - CRUD Field 142mm St17 metaG | ecosystem: Environmental > Aquatic > Marine > Oceanic > Photic zone | place: Costa Rica: the Eastern...
GTTGATTTACCTGAGCCTGAAACACCAGTAACACAAGTTAAGCTACCGAGAGGTATTTTTAAATTTACATTTTCTAAATTATTACCAGTTGCACCTGTGATTTCTAAAAATCTTCCATTTTTTGCCAATCTTCTTTTATTTGGAACATTAATTTTAAATTTTTTAGATAAATAATTTCCTGTGATGCTATCTTTATTATTGCAAATTTCTTTAAAAGATCCTTGGGCTACAACTTCACCACCTTTATTTCCTGCCTCTGGTCCTAGATCTATGATATGATCAGCATTTTCCATTGTTTCAGTATCATGTTCAACAACAATGACAGTATTACCTAAATCTCTTAACCTTTTAAGAGCACTTATCAATTTTACATTATCTTTTTGATGTAGACCAATAGAAGGTTCATCGAGCACATACAATACACCAGTTAAACCTGATCCAATTTGAGAGGCTAATCTAATTCTTTGTGACTCTCCGCCAGATAATGTTCCTGACTCTCTTGATAATGTTAAATAATTTAAACCAACATTTTTAAGAAAAAATAATCTCTCCGTAATCTCTTTAATTATATTTCTTGAGATCTCAGTATCTTTTTTAGATAATTTTTTTTGTAAATTATCAAACCATAAGATTGCCTCATCTATAGTAAGCTTAGATATATCTCCGATATTAGATTTATTTATTTTTATGCATAATGCTTCTTCTTTTAATCTGTAACCGTTACATTTTGAACAATCTGATTTTGATTGGTATTTTTCAATTTCCTCTCTCATCCAGTTACTATCAGTTTCTAAGTATCGTCTTTTTAAATTATTTAAAATTCCTTCAAAAGGTTTTGTTGTCTTAAATGTTCTTGATCCATCATCATAGTTAAAAGTAATTTTTTCATCTCCAGAGCCATCTAAAATTATTTTCTGAAATTTCTCAGGAAGACTTGACCATTTACAGTCTATTGAAAAACTATAATGATTAGATAGGGCCATCAATGTTTGAAGATAGTAGGGTGATGGAGAGGATGTTCTTGACCATGGAGCAATTGCACCGTCTCTAATGCTAATATCTTTATTTGGAATTACTAAATCTCTGTCAATAAAATATTCTGTTCCTAGCCCATCACAATGTTGACAAGCGCCAACAGGGTTATTAAATGAGAATAATCTTGGTTCAATTTCTTCAATTGTAAAACCAGACTCTGGGCAAGAATAATTAGCCGAATATACTATTCTTTTTCCATTTTCTTTACCGCTTGCTAATTCAATTGCTGCTAAACCATCAGATAATTGAAGAGCAGTCTCAAAACTATCCGCTAATCTATTTCCAAGAGATTTATCTATAACAATTCTATCAACAACAACATCAATGTCGTGTTTAATATTTTTTTCTAAATTAGGAACATTATCTAACTCATAAAACTCGCCGTCAATTTTAACTCTTTGGAAACCCTTTTTTAAAAGGTTAGAAAATTCTTTTCTATATTCACCTTTTCTTCCACGAATAATTGGAGATAAAAGATAAGCTTTAGTTCCCTCTTTAATTTTATGAACCTGATCAACCATTTGTGTAACAGTTTGGCTTTGTATTGGTAAGCCAGTTGCTGGTGAATGAGGCACACCAATTCTAGCAAACATTAATCTTAAATAATCATATACCTCAGTTACTGTTCCAACTGTTGATCTAGGATTTTTTGATGTTGTTTTTTGTTCAATTGCAATAGCAGGTGATAAACCGTCTATTTGATCTAAGTCTGGTTTTTGCATCATTTCCAAAAACTGTCTTGCATAAGCAGATAAGCTTTCCACATACCTTCTCTGACCTTCAGCATATATAGTATCAAAAGCAAGTGATGACTTTCCTGAGCCAGAAAGGCCTGTTATTACCGTAATACTATCTTTTGGAATACTGACATCAATATTTTTTAAGTTATGCTCCCTGGCGCCTACAATATTAATAAATTTTTTATTCGCAATTTTATCTTTTTTAGATGACATTATTAATCCTAGATTTTTAAGTATTAAATATAATTACAAAAGGTTATATCATAGTGCTTTCACCTAGGAAGGGTTTTTGTTATATATATTATAAATATTGGAGTTTTTTATGGCAGGTAGTTTGAATAAGGTAATGCTTATAGGTAATTTAGGGAATGATCCAGAAGTAAGAAGTACTCAAGACGGAAGGTCATTATGTACTTTTTCAATAGCCACGACAGAAAGCTGGAAAGATAAAAACTCTGGTGAAAGACGTGACAAGACAGAATGGCATAGAATAGTTATATTTAATGAAGGTCTTGTTAGAATTGCTGAACAGTATTTAAAAAAGGGTTCAAAAGTTTTTCTGGAAGGTCAATTACAGACAAGAAAATGGGAAGATAAAGATGGTATTGAAAAATATACTACAGAGATAGTTCTTCAAAATTTTAATGGAAATTTGACTATGCTTGGAGGTAGAAATGATAATTCTTCCTCGGATTTTGGTAATGACTCAATATCTAGTGAATCTACATCTATTAGCTCTGACATGGATGACGATATTCCTTTTTAAGTCATTGTTTTCTATATATAATTTTTAATTTCTATTATTCTTAATTAATTGATGCAAGAGCTTAAAAGTGTTAAAATACTGGCATATTTTTTTATGATTTGATTCGTTTTAATCATTCCTTTAAAGGGTATTTATGTCAGACATAGTAGATGAAAATTCTGAAATTTCTAATATCAATTTAGACACAGAAATGCGTCAATCTTACCTAGATTACGCAATGAGTGTAATAGTCTCGAGAGCATTGCCCGATGCACGTGATGGTTTAAAACCAGTTCACAGAAGAATACTTTATTCAATGTATGAAAATAACTATGAGTGGAATAAACCATATAGAAAATCCGCTCGTGTGGTCGGTGATGTAATAGGTAAATACCATCCTCATGGTGATCAAAGCATCTATGATGCACTTGTAAGAATGGCTCAACCTTTTTCAATGCACTTACCCCTTATTGAGGGGCAGGGTAACTTTGGATCCGTAGATGGAGACCCTCCAGCTGCAATGCGTTATACAGAAGTAAGAATGGAAAAAATAAGCCAGCACTTGCTTAATGATCTTGATAAAGAAACAGTTGATTTTCAAGAAAACTATGATAATTCAGAATCTGAACCTATTGTAATACCAGCTGAATTTCCTAATCTGCTTGTAAATGGTGCTGGTGGTATTGCTGTTGGAATGGCAACGAATATCCCTCCACATAATTTAGGTGAAATCACTGATGCGTGTTTATTGCTTTTAGATAAACCAGAAGCTTCTATCGATGAATTAATACAAATTGTTCCGGGTCCAGACTTTCCTACTGGTGGAATAATCTTAGGCCAATCTGGTTCAAGAAGTGCTTATTCAACTGGAAAAGGTTCAATAATAATTAGAGGTAAAGTCTCAATTGAAGATCTTCCAAAAGATAAGAAAGCTATAATTATTTCGGAGATACCATATCAACTTAACAAAGTATCCCTAATAGAAAAGATTGCAGAACTTGTTCGTGAAAAAACCATTGATGGAATTACAGATCTCCGAGATGAAAGCGACAGAAACGGAATGAGAATTTATATTGAGTTAAGAAAAGATGCTGTACCAGATGTAATTTTAAATCAATTGTATAGATATACTCAATTACAGACATCTTTTGGTGCAAATACAGTTGCTCTTGATAGAGGAAATCCAAAAACGTTAAATTTAAAAGAATTATTAGAGTGTTTTTTAGATTTCAGAGAAGAGGTGGTTACTAGAAGAATTAAATTTCTTTTAAATAAAGCAAGAGATAGAGCTCATATTTTAGTTGGTTTAGCAATAGCGGTTTCAAATATTGATGAAATCATTAAACTTATACGTTCATCAAAAAGCCCTTCTGATGCTAAAGAAAAATTAATGAAAAAAGAATGGCCTGCAAAAGATGTAAAATCATTGATTGAACTTATAGATGATCCTCGACACAGCTTATCAAAAAAAGGTCTTTGTAAGTTTTCAGATGAACAAGCAAGGGCAATATTAGAACTTAGACTTCAAAGACTTACTGCAATTGGAAAAGAAGATATCGAAAATGAAATGGATGAATTGAAAAAAAATATTGAAGATTATCTCCTTACATTAAAGAGTAAAGAAAAAGTTATTGATATAATAAAAAAAGAATTAACTGAAATTAAAGATAATTTTTCAATCCCCAGAAGAACAGAGATAGTGGATTATATAGATGATGTTCAGGATGAAGATTTAATCAAAAAAGAAGAAATGGCTGTTACAGTAAGTCATTCAGGCTATATTAAAAGAGTACCACTTTCTACCTATAGATCTCAAAATAGAGGTGGAAAAGGTAGATCTGGAATGCAAACAAAAGATGAGGATTTTGTTACAAATATTTTTGTAGCTAATACCCATCAACCAATCTTATTTTTCTCATCAACAGGAATGGTATACAAGCTAAAAACTTATCTTTTACCCATATCAAGTCCTCAAGCAAAAGGAAAGGCGCTAATAAACCTTTTACCATTATCTGAGGGAGAGGTTATTACAACTATAATGCCTCTTTCTGAAAATGAAGATGATTGGAAGGACTTGTATGTGATGTTTGCTACTTCTACAGGTGGTATTCGAAGAAATAATTTATCAGATTTTCTGAGAATTAATAAAAATGGTAAAATAGCAATGAAACCGTCAGAAGGTGAGTCAATAATTTCTGTTCAAACTTGTACGGATGATAACGATATTCTTCTAGCAACAAAGAAGGGTCAGTGTATTAGATTCTCAGTTGATAAAGTAAGGGTTTTTGCGTCACGCTCCTCTACAGGTGTAAGAGGTATTAAACTAGATAAGAATGATAGTGTTATGGCAATGTCAATTTTAAACCATGTTGAGGGAGAAACAGATGAGTTTAGGGCTTATCTTAAGGCATCTTCTATCATGAGAAGAGCTAAAGATGATACCGAAGAGAATGTTGCTGATGAAGATGTTAGTTTAGAATTATCAACGGAAAGGTATGCAGAATTAGCGGCAAAAGAACAGGTCATTTTAACTGTAGCATCCAACGGTCAAGGAAAAAGAACTTCTTCTTACGAATATAGGTTAACGAATAGAGGAGGGAAAGGTGTTATTAGCATGATGTTGACTAAATCAAATTCAGATATGGTTTCATCGTTCCCAATTGACGAAAATGATGAAATAATGCTTATTGATGACAATGGTCAGTTAATTCGCTGTCCTGTTTCAGGCATTAGAATAATGGGAAGAAATACTCAAGGTGTTAAAATATTTAATATTAGTGAAGATTCCTCTGTTGTTAGTGTTGAAAGAGTTGTAGAACATGATAGTGAGGAGGATTAATAATGACTCTTGCCGTTTATCCTGGATCATTTGATCCATTTACACTTGGTCATAGAGATATTTTGTTAAGAAGTTTAAAGATTTTTGACGAAGTTGTTATTGCCGTTGGTGTAAATCAAAATAAAAAAACCCTTTTCACTCCTCAAGAACGTGTTGAAATGATTGAAAATGAAGTAAATGAAATAAATTTACCAAAAAATAATAAAGTTACAGTAGAATGTTTTGAGGGTTTAGTTGTGGATTTAGCTAGAAAATATGACGCAATTTCACTTATTAAAGGTGTGAGAGGACCAGTTGATTATGATTATGAGGCTCAGATGGCAGGAATGAATACTGTTATGTGCCCTGACTTAGAAACAATATTTTTAATGTCAAAACCAGAATTTAGTTTTATTCATTCGTCACTTGTAAAACAAATTTCATTAATGGGCGGAGATGTAACAGGTTTTGTAAGTGATAGTATAAAAAATCAATTAAAAACAAAGTCTTAGAAATGAAAATTATAAAATTATTGTATATATTTATTCTTTTATTTTTAACAAATGGAGAAATTATGGCCGAAAATAACGACAACATTATAACTATGGTAATTACTCAAAATGAAAAGGTAACAGATCCAGGTGAAGATTCTCCTACAGCAAGCGTTATAATTGAATTATTTCCAGATATTGCACCAAATCATGTGAAACAAATTAAAACTCTTGTAAGTGAAGGATTTTATGATGGCATAATTTTTCATAGAGTTATTGAAGGTTTTATGGCCCAAACTGGAGATCCAACAGGAACGGGTATGGGCGGCTCTGATTTACCTGATATTAGAGCTGAGTTTACTCCAACTCCTTTTGAAAGAGGTACACTTGGAATGGCTAGATCCCAACACCCCGATAGTGCTAACTCTCAATTTTTTATATGCTTTCAAGAGGCGTCTTTCTTAAATAATCAATATACTGTATTTGGTAGAGTTAAAGAGGGTATGGAGTTTATTGATAAAATTGTTAGAGGAGAGCCACCAGAGTTTCCAGATAAAATTGTTTCTATTAGACTATCTGAAAATAATTAATGAAGCTTTCTGACTTTGATTTCAAACTTCCCGATGAATTAATAGCTTTAAATCCTGCAAAACCCAGGGATAGTTCAAAACTTTTAAGGGTTAATTCATCTGATTCCTTTGAGGACACTACCTTTAGCCAGTTAACTAGTTTCTTAAATGATGGTGATGTTTTAGTAGTAAATGATACAAAAGTTATACCGTCTAAAATAATTGGATTTAAAGTAAATGCTGAGAAAGAATTAACTAAAATATCGTTTACTTTTTTTGAAAACAAAGAAAACGGTCAATGGAAAGCTTTAGCAAAGCCAGCAAGAAAAATTAATAAAAACGATTTAATATTTTTTAAAAATGATAATGATAAATTTTATGATCTTTTTGCCCAGATAATTGATAAAAATGAGGGTGAGGTAACCATTGATTTTGCTTCAGATAATGAAAAATTTATAAATATTTTAAAAGAGAAGGGTGATGTTATGCTTCCACCATATATCACCTCAAAAAGAGCTCTAAATGATGAGGATAATTTTGATTATCAAACAGTTTTCCAAAATAAAGAGGGGTCTATTGCTGCTCCAACAGCTGGTTTGCATTTTACAGATAATTTAATTGAAAAAATAATACAAAAAGGTGTAAGAATTGAAAAATTAACACTAAACATAGGTTTAGGAACATTTCTTCCTTTAAGGGATGATAATGTAAAAGAAAATACTCTTCATAGTGAGTACTGCTATTTGTCGAGTAAAACAGCCAAAATTTTAAATAAAACTAAAAAATCAGAAAATAATAGAATTATATGTGTTGGAACTACTGCACTAAGGACCCTTGAAACTTCTTTTGAAAATGGAGAATTTAAACCTATAAATATGAAAACTAATAAGTTTATTTATCCAGGAATTGATATTAACTCAATTGATGCATTAATTACTAATTTTCATCTTCCAAAATCATCATTATTTATCTTAATTTGTGCATTAATGGGAACAAATAAAATGTTAAATGCTTATAAACACGCTATAAAAAATAAATATAGGTTTTATTCATATGGCGATGCATGTCTCTTAGAGAAATAAAATGTCTAAGTATAAATTTATACTAGAAAAAAAAGATAAAAAAGCCCGTTCTGGAACTATAAAAACATCTCTAGGAAAGATCAAAACGCCTGCATTTATGCCTGTTGCAACCCAAGGTGCTATAAAATCAACTCCAATTAATATAATTGAAGAGATTGGCTACGATATGATACTAAGCAACACGTATCATAATATTTTAAGGCCTGGGTTAAAAATAATTAAAGAGTTTACAAATCTCTCTAAATTTATGGACTGGAATAAGCCCATTTTGACCGACTCCGGTGGTTTTCAAGTAATGTCATTATCCAAATTAAGAAAAATATCAAAGAAAGGTGTTATATTTCAATCACATATTGATGGTTCTTCACATGAATTAACTCCAGAAAATGTTGTTGAAACTCAAAATATTATTGGCTCAAATATTCAAATGGTTTTGGATGAATGCACGCCTTTTCCCTCATCCTATAATGACGCAGAAAAATCTATGAATTTATCGTTAGAATGGGCTGAAAGAGCCAGAAAGACTTATTTAAATTCAAAAAATAGATCTGATGCTCAATTTGGCATAGTTCAAGGAAGTACATATGAAGATTTAAGAATTAAATCCTCGCTCGAAACAATTAATATAAATTTTGATGGTTATGCAGTTGGTGGTTTAGCTGTAGGTGAAGGGCACGACACAATGATTGAAGTGCTAAAATATACTGTTCCTACATTACCAGATGATAAGGTAAGATATTTAATGGGTGTAGGTAAACCAGAAAATATTATTGAGGCTGTCTCAGAGGGTATTGATATATTTGATTGTGTTATCCCTACAAGGGAGGGACGACATGGGCATGCTTATTGTAAAAATGGAACTTTAAACCTTAAAAATAAGATCTTTGAAAATGATAATAAGCCTCTAGATGAGTCATCAAATTTTAGTTTTTCTAACAGATTTTCACGTGGATATATTCATCACCTAATAAAATCGAAAGAACCTCTTGGTGGTTTAATTATATCTTCTCATAATCTTAATTATTATAAAAACTTTATGACTGATATGAGAAAAGCTATTGAAATTGGTAAATTTGAGGATTTTAAAGAAGCATTTTATTTTAATAGAGACTCTTCATGATTTAATTCTTGATTATTAACCTTAGAATTATCATTTGATTCTACTAAATCAATTTCATCTGAATTTATTTCTTCATTTTCGGTTTTAACTGCCTCAACACATTCATCTGTTTCAATCCCTGCTGCAGCACATACTAGTTTACCAGCTACATCTGGTGTTTCTTTTTCAGCAGGTTTAAGAATACTTATTTTTTCTGAAATAGTTTCATTAATTTTTTCGACTGTTGAGCAAGAGCTCAAAAGGATGAGAAAAAATGACATTAATAAAAATTTATTCAGATTTAAAAGCATAAAAAAAATTTAGCACATAAAATCAATTTTACTACAAATATATCTATTAAAAATTTTATTAAATTCAATAATGTTAAATTTTTAAATTGATTTGGTTGTTTTAATTGATTAAAAGACTAACTATATCTTGGTTTTAGGGCCCTTAGCTCAGTTGGTAGAGCAGCTGACTTTTAATCAGCTTGTCGCAGGTTCGACCCCTGCAGGGCTCACCAAGATATTAACAGAATATCGCTAGACCCTTAATCACACAATGCAGACCAAGTTACTGCGTAGTAATGAGCGTCTTTTACTCTAGCAAGTTGTCCTTCTCGTTTTAGCTTAAAACTATAATCATTCATTTCATTTTTTGGTTCATTCATTAATTTATCAGCTGTCCGATCCTGTGCATAAGCAAAAAAACTTAAATTAACTGCTTTCTCTTTTAACCAATTACATACATCTTTACTTGCTTCTGTTGAATACCCATTTCCAGTCATCATTACGGCGATAACTAAACCTAATAAAACTTTCTTCATAAGCTTCTCCTAATTTATTTTAAAAATAACATTATTTTTTTATGAACTTTTTCAAATTTACCATCTAGATCTAGTTTTTTATTTAGAAAATGTAAAAACCAGATAGGCAAAGCAAATAAAACTATAAAGATTATTGTATTTACAATACCCCAAACAATTAGAGGAATATCAAGAAAAGCTACTTCATAACTGAAGAAACCTAGGTAAATTGTACTTAAAAAAGCAAATATTACTCCATCCAATATTATTACAATAAGAAATATCATATAGAGGCATAATAAAGCTTTCTTCATAATATTTCCTCTAATCTAATGGATGTGAAATCTTTTTAATTTCATATGTATTTACAATAATATTTTTTGGCGGATATTTTTCCATAATAGAATTAAAATAATCCCAATATTCAGTTTTAAAGTGATTTTCTAAAGCCTCCATATTTGTCCATACTTCAGTTGCCCTTATAATATTTGGATTATTTATATCGATAGCAAAGTTAAATTCTTCACATCCTTCTTCTGCTAATGTTATTTCAACATGATTTTGAAGTATTTCATATATTTCTTGGATGTTTTCCTTGCCCCAATCCATTTCAACATTTACAACAATGGTCTTATCATTAGCTAAAAGATTTGTTGAAGCCATAATGGCTATAACTAAGAATAATAATATTTTCTTCATAATATTTCCTCCTGCTGAGAAAATACTAACCGCTAATTCCAAAAACCAAAAGCTCAATGATTTGCATTCCTATTTAAGTAAGGTAATGTAATTTATATAATGAATAAAATACTTATAGCATTAGTCTTATTAGTTGGGTTAAGTGAAACCGTCTTATCGAAAGAGCCATGGACAGCTAGAAAATATATTGAGCAATATCAAAAAGCTAAAGAAACAACAGATGACGGCTTTTTAACAACTATAGAAACATATATTAGCGGGATTACTAAAGGCGTTGTGATGACAGATTTATACTCTGGATCAATTGGTAAAGGAAATCTCTTTTGTCCGCCAAAAGGAAAATCATTTAAGACTAATGAAATAGTAAGTTTAATTTCAGAATTAGATGAGGAATTCAAAAAAGGTAATACCATTTATTCAAATATAATAAATTGTCTGCTATTTATTCTTCGTTCGAGTCTATTTTTGACAAGTTTGCTGCAGCATTTTTTCCTCTATTTTCAACAATATCAAAATTAATGTGATCATTGTCATTTAGAGTCCCTAGTCCTGATTCTTGTACAGCAGATATATGAACAAACACATCATCTCCACCTTCATCATTTTCAATAAAACCAAAACCTTTATTAGGGTTAAACCATTTAACTTTTCCTGACGGCATTTTTAATCTCCTTAAGCATGAAGGCTTATAAAATATAAATCACATTAAAGATAGCATTTGTTTTTAAAAAAATATTTGTTTTATAAAATATAAGTATGAAAGAAAATGCATAATTTTCAACCCAATGGATTAACTATGTTTAATAATGGTGAGCCCGACAGGGATCGAACCTTTAGCAATCTCCTTAAAAGAAAAGAGATTGTTAAATTGTTAGAAGATACCAATGATAAGTTAGGATAA
>Ga0163110_10001777_pt1 | contig 10975 bp, 8 predicted proteins | sample CRUFie1St17metaG_FD_108703 | JGI IMG/M metagenome (GOLD analysis project Ga0163110, IMG submission 108703) | Marine microbial communities from the Costa Rica Dome - CRUD Field 142mm St17 metaG | ecosystem: Environmental > Aquatic > Marine > Oceanic > Photic zone | place: Costa Rica: the Eastern...
ATCCTCCTCGCAATCTTCATCCGTCCGTGGTACGATAAGGCAGGATTGCAGGCATTTGGCGAAGCTGGAGCCTCGCAACTGCGTTACATCGGTCTTGAATTGATCATGATTTTCATCTTTACAGCAGCCATCTTGATGCTTGCAAAATACAAGAAAGAATGGGTTATCAAGTATGGAATCATGGGCATTTTGTTCATTGCCCTACTGTATGCGAACGTTCCGCTTGCCCATCAGATTATGGTCGATGATAGCGTTACTCCGTTTGAATACGATTCAGTTGACGAGACCAACGCTACTTATCTCACAGAAATCGGAATGGATCGATACCTTGATTCGATTCGAAGCGATGAATCTGGGGAAATCATCAACACCATTCGATTGATGCAATGGGGAGTTAACGAACCGATTTGGCAGAGCGAAATCCCTCACGGAGACTTAGCCGACCCTTTTTCTGAGCTAGTGGTTGTGCCAGGACCTGATTCAATCACCATCAACAACGCCGGATTGATTCACACATTATCGCTTCTGGACGGAACACTTGAATCAACCTATGAGTGCCTTTACACGAATGAAGAAGGATACGTACAACCGATTATCCCTGATGGTTGCCAACTCGCCACTGAGACAGAGGATGCGGTTTACATCGTTGATGGTAGAGATCGACTTCACCGGTTCAATACCTTTGAGGAGTCTCCGAATGTCATGATGAAGCAAGCAACTTGGCGGTTGCCGGATAATCTCAGGGTTTTTGAGCTCATCGAGGCTGAACTTCTCAGCGACAATCATCTATTGATGGTCAGCAACAATTACTCGGGCGTTGTTCTCCTCAATGAAACTACAAGCGGCATCGATCCAATTGGTCAGGAAGACTTCGAACCGGTGCAGATGCTCATCGATGCTGAATCTGATGCAGGTTTCTCATCCCTCGATGTTGGGTACTCGAACGTTGCTGATGTGGCGATGCAGAATTCAACCGACGAGGAACAGCTGATTGTTTTGGGAACCAAAGATGGCGATGTCCTCTCATGGGCCTACTCGCCTTCGGAAAGCGAGGTCTTTGCCAAAGAATCGCGAGTGAGCATCAACGCCTTTGCAAATGAAATCCGTGATGTTCGTCTCACGGACATCGACGCATCGGGTTACACCGAATTGTTGATCACAACCGGCAAGGATGCGCGCTTGCTCTACGGTTCCTCCATGGTTCAGAGGCTTGTTCTCGATGTTCCAGAAGGCCTCGATGTTGCTGTTACATTTGGAGAAACACCTGCAGACGTTGAGGACGAAACCATCCACCTTTACGCAGCAGTCCTCAATCCCAGTACCATCGATGAAAATGCACAAAGGGTCAACGCATCCTATACGACTTCCTCTGGCGTTGTGGATTCATCGATGTTCCTCGTTGGCGGCATTGTGATTGAGGAGATTCCACTCATTCTTGGTGTTCTCTTCAGCCTCTTGTTGATGATTCTCCTTTACGTTCACAGCGAGTGGTATGTCGTCAATACGGTTGGTATTCTGGTTGGTGGAGGCGTTATTGTGATGCTGGGTGTGTCGTTTGTTCCAACCTTGATCATGGTGTTTATGATTGCAGCAGCGATCTACGATGCATGGGCGGTATACAAATCGAAACACATGCTGGATCTTGCGGAGACTATGGTCAATCTGAATCTACCAATCCTTTTGGTTGCTCCTCAGGATTCAGATTATTCTCTGCGCTCTGAGCGAACCAGTTTGCATGAAGTGGAAGAGCCCCCCCAAACCGATTCGGAAATGCCCCGTGAGCGTGTTGTTGCGAAGAGCAACGATGCGATGCTGATGGGTCTTGGCGACGTTATCTTCCCGGGAATGCTTGTCCTTTCAACGCTACAGTTTGTCGAGGGCGATGCGGGTGTTCTCATGGCGATAACCACGCTTGTTGGAAGCCTCATTGGCTACTCGGTTCTGATGTACTTCGTAGGAAAGGGGCAGGCGCAAGCAGGTCTTCCGTTGCTCAATGGAGGAGCCATTCTTGGCTACATCATCGGTGGCTTGCTTACGATTGGTATCGCGATGTTCCAATTCAACATTAGTTTCTGAGGTGATTGAAAATGCTTGATATGCACGTGTTCCGAGAAGAAGCGGAGAAAATACGCGCCGATCACGACCGTCGTGGACTTCCCTACGACAACATCGAAAAAGTGATTGAACTCGATACAAAATGGAAGATTGCGTTGCGTGAAACCGACGAACTGCGACGAAAGAAGAACGAGGCTGCACGTGGAATCGGCGCTGCAAAAAAATCAGGCAACGATGCTGAAGCGCAGCGAATCCTTTCCGAGGTCGCCAATCTTGGAGCACAGATTTCTGAGATGGAAAGCGTCACCGATGCCTTTCTCAAGCAACGCGATTCGGTCCGCATGTCAATTCCAAATCTCTTGCATCCAGACGTTCCCTCGGGAGCGGATGAATCCGGGAACACCAAACATTCACTTCACGGAAAGAAGCCTTCATTCGATTTCGAACCAAAAACCCATAATGAACTGATTGAAGAAAACAAATGGGTCGATTTGGAACGCGCTGCGAAAATAACTGGAAGCCGATTTTATTTCCTCAAAGGAGATTTAGCCCGACTTGAGATGGCATTGCAAGCCTACGCAGTCGATTTCATTCAAGAACGCGGGTTCACCTTCGTTCAGCCCCCTGTTATGATGAACAGGACGGCGTACGAGGGCGTGACCGATTTGTCCGACTTTGAGACCGTTATGTACGGAATAAATCCAGATGGCTACTACATGATTGCAACATCCGAACATCCGCTCACGGCAATGTACATGCAAGAAACCGTTCCAGAGGAACTTCTTCCAATCAAGATTGTTGGAGTCTCTCCATGTTTCCGTAGAGAGGTCGGCGCCCACGGACAATCCGATCGCGGGATATGGCGCGTACATCAGTTCACGAAGGTTGAACAAATCATCATCGCAACGCCTGAAACGTCATGGGAATTGCACGAGGAATTGTTGCAGAATTGCATTGACCTGTGGGATGCACTCGGATTGCATTATGAGGTTGTCAACATCTGCACGGGCGATATGGGGACTGTAGCTGCTCGAAAATACGATCTTGAAGCATGGTTGCCTGGAGCAAAGGCGTTCAAGGAAATCGTGTCCTGTTCCAACTGCACGGATTATCAAGCCAATCGGTTGGATATACGATATGGAACGCCAGGGCATCCGAATCAACCGACCGTTCACACGTTAAATTCCACAGCCGTTGCAACATCTCGAGCACTGGTCGCCATCATTGAGCAAAATCAGCTTGAGGACGGTCGCGTTCAGATCCCTGCAGTTTTGCGACCGTACATGCAAGGCCAAGAGATCCTCGAACCCTGTCCATGGTAGTCTTAATAAATACTAAACGTACACTGCTCATTGGAGCGGAACGGAATGTCACAAAATCGCTTGTACTTTGGTTACGGATCGAATCTTGATTGGGAGGATTGGACAAGGTTTTGTTCAAAGCTCGATGTCAGTCCACTTGGATTGAAAGAGCGAGAATCTGCTTGGCTCATCGGACATCATTTGAAATTTCATTATCGTTCATCAGGCCGCAAAGGAGGTGCAGCAGATGCCGTGCCCATCAATGCCTACCACGCCACAGCAGGGGCATTGTTTGAGGTTGACGAAGAGGCTTGGACTGCTTTGGTTGCCAAGGAGGGGGCCCCAAATTATTACCAAGAAAAGGACGTTCTCGTTGTCGGTTGCGATGGTAAATTCCATAATGCAACAACTTTCGTTGTTTGTGAGCATCGAAAGGAAGCAAACTTTGTGCAGCCAACCGATGTGTATTACCAATTGATTCACCGAGGACTTGAAGACCGAGGTTTGCCAACTGCAGGGCTTGAACAAGCGATGCAGGAACCCTTTCAAACACCAACCATCAAACATCTGTTTGTCTATGGCACGTTGATGCAAAACCAAACTCGTTTCAATCAAATCAAGCCATACTGCCTCTCAATACAACAGGCGTCGACAAAAGGTCTCTTGCATCATTTGGGTTCTTTCCCTGGTTTGAAACAAGGAGAAGGCACGGTACACGGTGAATTGGTCGAGATGAATGATGTCGAGCAATGTCTCGAACAGATGGATTGTATCGAGGGGTTTCTCGGATTCGGACATCCTGATTCCTTGTTTCATCGAACCATCGTCCAAATCCAAACCAATTCTGGTACACAGTGGGCTTGGACTTACGTCTATGGTGGAAGCGTTGATGCAGATTCAACAATCAGCGATGGTCGATGGGTATGATCATTCAGTATCTTCAACATCAAGGAGAGTTGCTCCTTGCTCGACTCGGTCGCCTGCACTGAAATGAACGACTGTGACAGTACCGTTGTCTGATGCTACGATTCTGTGCTCCATTTTCATCGCCTCGAGGACCATCAGCGTTTGACCTGCTTCAACGCTCTGGCCTGCTGAAACGAGCACTTCTAGAACAACCCCCGGCATTGGAGCGACCAAACCTCCATGCTGCTCGTTGCTGCTTGCACCTGCTTCGAGACGTTCCAATGTGTAGATTCGTCCACAATGATGAACCCACCACACATCACCAACTTTTGCAACGTGTGCCCATGCCTTGGTACCGTTTTCGAGGTAAATGCGTAGACGACCGTCTTCCCTTGGATGCGCACAATGTTGAGCATACGTCCAAATTCGCGGTGTTCTCTCAAGAACAACATCGTACGTTTCACCGTTGTACCTGAACTCATGCTCCATCATGGATACCTCCTGTTGAGCGATTGGAATGGGCTTGCAACATCACCAGAGGATTGCTTGTGTGCAGTTCTAAGCCGATGCATTCCAGTTGTTTCTGCAACGGCGGCCGACAAAAGTGCAACATCAAGATGCTCTTGTTTCGGTACGAATCCATAGCCATCTGGGTACAAATCATCGATCATTGATGTGTATGTGTCGCCAGAGATGACTTCAGGAACATCGCATAGGTCACGTAAGAAACCGATATTTGTCGTCGTCCCTAGAACGACGAATTCATCCAATGCTCGGCGCATGCGTTGAAGCGCTTCCTGCCGGGTTGGGGCGAAAACAATGAGTTTTGCAAGCATTGGATCGTAATGGGGTGTAACCTCATCCCCCTCGCGAACACCTGTGTCAAGGCGGATTCCTGGTCCTACGGGTGGTCGAAATACGGCGAGCGGCCCGATGGCAGGCAGGAAGTTGTTGGTGGCATCCTCAGCATACAGACGGACTTCGATGGAATGTCCCCGTATGTTGAGTTCGTCAACAGCCATGGGCTGACCATCTGCAATACGCAACTGTTCACGAACCAAATCCACGCCTGTGACCATCTCCGTCACGGGATGCTCAACTTGGATTCGAGTGTTCATCTCAAGGAAGTAAAACGACTGATCGTCTGCCAAGAGAAATTCAACCGTCCCAGCACCGACGTAATCGACAGCTTTTGCAGCAGCAACCGCTGCTTGACCCATTCGCTCTCGAAGGGAAGGCGTCATGCTTGAACATGGAGCTTCTTCGAACACTTTCTGATGACGTCGTTGGACGCTGCACTCTCGCTCGCCCAAGTGAATGCAACGACCGTGAGCGTCTGCAAGAATCTGAATTTCAACATGTTTTGATTTCATGAGCAATTTTTCAACGTAAACCCTGCCATCCCCAAAAGCAGCGAGGGCTTCGCGTCGAGCGGCTTGGGCGCCTTGCTCCAGTTCATCCGGCGTTTGAACCACCCGCATTCCTTTACCACCGCCGCCAGCGGTTGCCTTCAACAGCAGAGGATAACCGGTTTCTTGGGCTGCAGCGCGGATGGCTTGCATCGCAAGAGTTTCATCCTCTTCTTCAATTTCAACGCCAGGAATCACCGGTACACCTGCACGTTTCATGATTTGACGTGCAGACATCTTGTCACCCATCTGTTCAATTGCTTGAGGTGATGGACCGATCCAGACGAGTCCAGCGTCCATGACAGCCTGCGCAAATTCCGCACGTTCGGACAAGAAACCAAAGCCTGGGTGGATGGCATCTGCACCGGTTTGTTGAGCAGCCTCAATGATGGCTGCACCGTTCAGATAGGTTTCGGCAATGGTGTCACCTTCAAGCAGTACCGAGTCATCTGCCAATTCTTTGAACATCCCCAGCCGGTCGTTTTCTGCATAGACTGCAACGCTGGACAGACCCGCCTCTCGGCATGCACGAAGTACTCGGCAGGCGATTTCACCTCGGTTTGCAACCAGTACACGCTGAATCATGACCTCACCTCAATCTTCTGGCTTCCAATTTGCAGGCCTTTTCTCAAGGAACGAGGAGAGTCCTTCTTGCCCTTCGCGTGAGCCTCGCATCCGGCTTGTGAAATCAAGAGTCCAGCGACGCAGCGCTTCATCATCAGCGCTCCAACGGTCAAAACCGAGTGTGAGTTCCTTTGCCAATGTTGCAGCGCTTGGCCCCGTGGTAAGGACCTCTGCGATGATTGCATCGATTTCCTCATCAAATGCTTCAGAATCATTGACAACACGCTCGACCAGGCCGATTCGTAGGGCTTCTTCTGATTTGATGCGACTTGCCTGCATGGCGAGTCGTCTGAAATTCGCAGAACCGACTCGGCGGTAGACGTATGGGCCAATGACTGCAGGCAGAATACCGAGTTTGCCCTCAGAGAGGGCAATACGAACGTTTTCTGTGGCCACGACATAATCGAGACAGGCGATGAGGCCCGCACCACCTCCAAGAGCAACGCCTTGAACTACACCGATTGTGAAGCAAGGATGGGACCAAAGTCCGTTGAAGAGTCGGTCAAGACGTTCACTGTCTTTTCGATTTTCTTCTGGAGTGTTGGCCCCAGCATCCCGCATCATGTTGATGTCTGCACCAGCACAGAAATGTTTGCCACGGCCAGAGAGAACTAAGGTTCTCAGGTAAGGCACACCGTTGCTGTCGTTTAGCGCATCGTTCTGACCGGCACTGCGTTCCTTGGTCCATTCAAAGACTTCGATCAACTCGGTGATCATGGCAACATTGAGCGCATTGAATTTTTCCTCTCGCGCCAATTCGATTCGTGCGCAACTTCCCTCGATGGTAAGTTCAATCAAGGATGTTGTAGGTGGATTATCCATTAATTTCATATCAAAACCTCAATTGCATTTTACATTTTTCAATTGGAATTTACATTCTGAAAATTCCGTATTTGCCTTGCGGGAGCGGAGCATTTCGAGACGCTGCAAGGCAAAGGCCTAGCACGTCACGGGTGTCTCGTGGATCGATGATACCATCGTCCCACAGTCGAGCCGTTGAGTAGTAAGGTGAACCTTCCCGTTCGTATTTCTCAAGAATAGGCGCCCTGAAGTTCTCCAGCTCTTCGCCTTGCATGGGAGATTTTCCTTCCCGTTCTCGTTGATCTTGTTTTACGGTGCTCAAGACATCGGCTGCTTGTGGGCCTCCCATGACGGAGATGCGGCTGTTCGGCCACATGAACAGGAATCGAGGATCGTAAGCTCTGCCACACATCCCGTAGTTTCCAGCCCCGTGCGATCCGCCGACGATGACGGTAAATTTGGGTACGTTGACGCAAGATACTGCTGTGACGAGTTTTGCACCGTCTTTGGCAATACCGCCAGCTTCGTAGGCTTTACCGACCATGAATCCTGTAATGTTTTGCAAAAAGACAAGCGGTACGCCTCTTTGTCCACACAACTCCACGAAGTGAGCACCTTTCAACGATGATTCAGAGAATAGAATTCCATTGTTCGCAACGATTCCAACCTTGTAGCCATGGATGTGGGCAAAGCCGCAGACAAGAGTGGTACCGTATCGTGATTTGAATTCATGAAAGCGCGAACCATCCACAATGCGTGCTATAATTTCGCGAACATCTACAGGTGTACGGTTATCGCTAGGAATCAAACCGAGAAGGTCGTCAACATCGTGCGCAGGCGGTTCAGGTTCTTGCACTTCAGCAGGAGCAAGTTCACGAGGGCCGATGTTCTCAAGCACATTGCGAACCATACGAAGGGCTTCGGTTTCATCCTCAGCATAGTGATCAGCAACTCCAGACTCAACGGTATGAACCTCTGCACCCCCCAATTCTTCCGCAGTCACTTCCTCGCCAGTCGCTGCTTTGACCAGTGGAGGTCCTGCGAGGAAGATGGTACCATTGCCTTTGACGATGATGGATTCATCGCTCATTGCGGGGACGTATGCTCCGCCTGCAGTGCACGAACCGAGGACTGCAGCAACCTGGGGGATGCCATCACCGGACATTCGTGCTTGGTTGCGAAAAATGCGGCCAAAATGACCTATGTCAGGAAAAACTTCGTCTTGCATAGGAAGAAATGCCCCGCCAGAGTCTACGAGATAGATGCACGGAAGATGGTTCTCATGAGCCACGGTTTGAGCTCGAATGTGTTTCTTTACGGTCATTGGGTAGTATGAACCCCCTTTTACAGTCGCATCATTTGCGACAAACAGTACTTCTCGGCCATGAACACAACCAATCCCTGTTACAATACCAGCAGAATGAGCACGCCCATCGTACAATTCATAGGCGGCTAATGGTGAAAGTTCAAGGAAAGCTGTACCTGGATCAATGATGCGTTCAATACGCTCACGTGCAAGCATCTTGTTCCGACTTCGATGACGCTCAACGTATTTTTCTCCCCCACCTTGATGGACAACATCGAGACGTTGACGCAGGGTTTCAATGAGAGCGAGATTGTGTTCTCGTCGGACGGAATAATCGGGATCGGCTTTGTTCACTCGTGTTGGTAGTCGATCCATATGCTTCCACCTGTGCCAACCACTTCACTTCAACCCTTGAAGGCATCGCGACTCTAGACACCGAGCATTAGGCGCCCAATGTCACGAATACCCGGTGCTAGGCCAACGATAAGAACGGCCAAAACAATCAGCAGCCGCAGATGCTTTTGACGATTTTCAACACGCATTTCAACAAAAATGAAGGCGATGATACTCACCAATACGGCTTTGACAATGGCAAACAACCACGCTCCCTCAACGTCCCAACCGAGGCTATCGCTGATTCCTCCACCATACTGGATGACTGCGTCGCTCAGAGGGTGTTTTTCCGAGTACCCGAAGTAATCAATACCGACCATGGTTGCGAAACCGTCGCAGAGTTGTCCGAAAACCATGGCGAGCACCAACGGGCTTGCAAGCAGGGCCTTGTTGGAAAGTTGTTCAATAGGGTGATCGGCAACAACCTTCTCCTCCTCTTCCCACGATTTGATCGATACGCCCTCCGGTAGAACGCCCGCTTCAAATCCTGTAAGTTTGAGTTGACGGGCGTCGTCCTTACCGATGCGGTAGAGAACAACGCAGATGGCTGCAGGTATTCCCAGAACGACAAATGCTGGCCAGAGTACGACATCATTCGGAAGTTTTCCAGACTCCTGTAACCAAGGCGTTGCAGCGAGTTGCGCCCAATGCCCCAATCCAACAAAACAAGCACCAACAGCGAATGCCAGAAGTCCACGAGTGATGGTCGGCCAGTCTCGGGTTGCATGGAAGGCTAAAATCAGAGTTGCGAATCCGAGCACCAACCCGATGACAATCCAAATTCGTCCCATATCGTGGGTTGCATACCCAGGTCTGTACAGCACGGCCCACATGAACAACAGAGCGATGCACAAGAATGGGACGAGTCGGATTCGGATGTTCAGTTCACCAACGTCTCCTTCAACACTGTCCCATTGTTTCCCAACGAGATGAGAAACGAGCCCAATGCCAATGAGCCATGTTGCCAAATGAAGATGAATTATGGGCGAGATGAGCAGCCAATCGATGGATGACGGAAAGAAATCTCCGTCCTCGAGGACGCGAAGGATTGGCGCAAGACAGACCCATGCAATGAGAGCAATCATCATTTTGTCATCCGCTGGCAATTCCAACGTTCGGAACAATGCCTGAAACACGACAACGGATGCGAGGAGGCCAAAGGTGTAGATCGCCGTGTTTTGATAGGTGTAACCTGCATCTCCTTGGGCTCCAGCATCTTGTTCAACCGGTTCCCAGATAATCGGTCGCAGACCGTCGTCCCATACCGTCTCAGGCATGAGAACAAGACCGAGAGTGAACGCAATGACACCAATAAACAAGATTCGTGTAAGGGTTAGTTCAATCTTTGACATTTGGGAGGAAGGGAGCGCAGCCTGATGTTTTGCGAGAACTTCATCAATCGACTCAAGTGTTGTCATGGTTCGCCCTCACGTTGCGATAAGGGTCTGGGAGATATCTCTTCCCTCTCGCTTCACTCTTCCTCAGCTATGACACGGGGTTCGTGCTCTTCGATGAAAGAGACTTTAGCGCATTCAACAGCCTCGCGAAGAACGGTTACCAAACGGAATTTCATCATCGCTGCATTTGTGTCAAACAACATGGTTTGGGGAATGACGATGTTGAGGTCGTCCCCATCGAACGTGACACCAAAGTCGCTGTGACCGGTATTGGATTCAAGAAGTGCAGCAACTTTCTCTTCCTTTCCTTCGACGACTTTGACGATCTTGAAGTTGTACTTGAGAGATTTTCCAGCCATTGGATGGTTGTAATCGATACGTGCACGGCCGGCAGCGAGGAACGAAAGGTAACCTTGTCGACCGCCAATGGTAACTGGAGCGCCCAGATACAGTGCATTCGGGTCACGGACGGCACGGCGCAACTTGTCAATGCTGATGGTTTCAATTTGCGTTGCATCTTTCTCACCGTATGCATCGGCAGGAGCGAGTTCAAGGTCAACATCTTTGTCAACTTCAGCCTCAAGAAGCGCTTCTTCAAATCCAGGAATGAGAGAGCCCGATCCGACAACGCAGACCATCGGTTGATACGTACGGTTCTCATCATGCATTTCGTGCTCTTGAGCCGTTGCTTCCCGAGTGGTTTCAATCAAATCCCCTGTTTCGCCGTTGTAAAGGTCGTAATCAACGTGAATAATGTCGCCTTCTTCCATGTTCGTTCACCTG
>Ga0163110_10001781_pt1 | contig 10967 bp, 9 predicted proteins | sample CRUFie1St17metaG_FD_108703 | JGI IMG/M metagenome (GOLD analysis project Ga0163110, IMG submission 108703) | Marine microbial communities from the Costa Rica Dome - CRUD Field 142mm St17 metaG | ecosystem: Environmental > Aquatic > Marine > Oceanic > Photic zone | place: Costa Rica: the Eastern...
TTAGTTCTTAGTGTTTTACTGCCTAATTTAAATATTTCTAAAGGTGGATTTTCAATTATTTCTTTGCTTACTTTTAAGTTAGAAACATCACTTCTAGTTTTTCTTGCTAATTTTGAAAAATGATTTGGCACTTTTGAATTACAAATTAAAGTTATAGTTAAACTATAAAAATAGTAACATTTATTTAAAACTTTAATTGCAATAAGCCAAATGGTTAAATATAAAGAATTAAATGTAAAAAGTGTTTATAAAGATGGAAAATCTTTTGATGAAACTAATATTATTGAAGATTTAATATTTTGGAAAGAAAGATTAAATATTAATGGATCAAAAAATAATGCAATATTTACAAGATTAATAAATAATCCCAATTCAATCACTCAAAATTTAACTGGTGATCAATTCTTGATTACAAGTCTTTTTCATGGGTATGGAGGTCAATCTTATAAATGTATTAAATCTAATAATAAAATTTTTATTTTTTGGGTAGATCAAATATCTAAATCTATTTGGGTTAATACTTATAAATTTACAAACTCGGAAGACTATAAGGATGAATTCCCTTATTTAATAAGTAATGGGCGGCCTAGAAAGTTAACTAAATCTATTATTGGGAATTTTGATGCTAGTTTTGTCTTAATAGCTGATAAAATTCTGTTTGGATTAATTGAAATTAATAATGTAGATTACTTATTTAAAGTTGATATTTTTAAAGAGGAACAAGATTTAAATTTTCTTAAAAAATTTGATAATTTCGCAGGATCATTATCATCAAATACAAAAGACAAATTACTTTCATGGATAGAGTGGGACTCTCCTTATATGCCGTGGGAAAATAATAATCTTTTTATTGCAGAATTAACAAATAATGGTGAAATAGAAAATTATATAAAATTTAATAAAGAAATAATAAGTATTTCTGAAAATATATCTTTTTTTCAACCTTATTGGATTAGTCATGATTTATTAGTTTGTTCAGAAGATAGTTCAGGTTGGTGGAATTTAATATTTCTTGAGGTTAACGACTTGGAAAACATACATATTAAGAAAAGGATTAGAAGGGAATTTTTTGAATATGGTTTACCTCAATGGGTATCAGGAATATCATTATTTTCAGGATTAAAAGATAATTTTTACTGTTTAGCTAAGCATGAAGATAATTGGATATTAGAAAATTATCAGAATTTGTCTTTTGTAAGAAGAATAGATTTACCTTATACAATCCTCAGAGATTTAAAATCATATTCTGATAATTTAATTTTGAAAGCCTCTAGTCAAGTTTGCGAAGAAAAATTAGTTGAATTAGATGCAAAATCCTATAGTGGAATTCAAATAAAGCAAAATAAAATTCATTCTTTAGACTCAATAGCTCAAGCTGAGTCAATTTGGTTTGAGGGGTGTTATCAAAGGAAAACTCATGCATGGGTTTATAAACCTACAAGTTCTAATTTTCAAAAACCACCTTTAATGGTAAGAGCTCATAGTGGTCCGACAGGTGATTTTAACGGAGCTCTTAATCCTGAAGTTCAGTTTTGGACTTCTAGAGGATGGTTTGTTGCAGAGGTGAATTACGGGGGTTCTTCCTCATTTGGCAAAGAATATCGAAATAGGTTAAATGGGGAGTGGGGAATAGTTGATTCAAAGGATTGTATTGCGCTGGTCAAAAACTTAATTTGCAAAGAATTAGTCGATAAATCTAAAGTGGTTATATTTGGAAATAGTGCAGGAGGATTCACTGCTGTAAATGCACTTTGTGAAGACAAACTTTTTAAAGCAGCGATTTGCAAATATCCTGTTTTGGATCTAAAAAGAATGCATTTGAATACCCACAGATTTGAAAAAAATTATTTAACGTCTCTTATAGGAAATTTTTATGATAACAAAGATCAATATTTTGATAGATCTCCAATAAATAAAATCAAGCAGATTTCTCAGCCTGTTTTAATTTTTCATGGTAAAAAGGATTTTGTTATTGACTACAAGATTTCTGTTGAATTTCATGAAAAACTTTTAAGTAATAAAATTTATTCAGAAATCCACCTTTTTACAAATGAAGGACATGGCTTTAAGGATTTGAAAAATAAGATAAATTATTTAAATGCATCAGAACATTTCTTGAAAAAAATTTTAACTTAGGAATTTATTTTTAAAAAGTTAATTGTTTCTTTAAGGTTAATAATAAAAATATCTATATCTTCCTTTGTAGTTGTAAAGTTCATACTCACTCTTGCGGTGGATTTTGTTCCAAGATATCTATGTAGTGGCTGGCAACAATGATGCCCACTCCTGATACAAACTCCTTTTGAATCAAGGATTTCTGCAATATCATTTGAGTGTATTTCATCAACATAAAAAGTGGCTAAACAGGCTCTGTTTGGATCAACATTTGGCGATGGACCTATAATGTGCAATTTTTCGATAGTACTTAGATGGGCAAATAAATATTGAGTTATTTTTTTTTCATAGTTATTGATATTATCTAAACCAATTTTTTTTATATATTTTAGTGCTTCTGCTAACCCAATCGCTTCTGCAATTGCTGGAGTACCTGCTTCGAATTTATGCGGCAGTTCAGCCCATGTACTTTTTTCTTCAAAAACATTTTCAATCATTTCTCCCCCACCTAGAAAAGGAGGAATCTCATTAAGTATGTCTTCCCTTGACCATAAAAATCCTATTCCAGTTGGACCGCATAACTTGTGTCCTGAACCAGCAAGAAAATCAATATTTAATTCTTGAACATCAACTTTCATGTGAGCCAAACTTTGGCAAGCATCTAAGAGGATTAATGCACCATTTTCTTTAGCTAGTTTTGTTACCTCTTTAATTGGATTGCAGCATCCTAAAGTGTTACTAATATGGACTAAGCTAACCAGTTTTGTTTTTTTACTTATTTTGGATTTAAAATCTTCTATGTCTAATTCGCCCTCATCTGTGATGCCAATATATTTAATTTTACACTTATTTTTTGCAGCTACTAATTGCCAAGGAACGATATTACTATGATGTTCCATTATGGTTAATAAAATTTCGTCATTTTCCTTTAAGTGAAATTCGCCCCATGATCTTGCTGCGATATTGATCGCTTCTGTTGCGTTTCTTGTGAATATTATTTCTTTATCTGAATATGCATTAATGTATTCTTTTATCTGAGATCGTGCTTTTTCGAACTCATCAGTTGCTTTTGCGCTAAGTTGATGAGCACCTCTGTGAACGTTTGCGTTGAAATTTGTGTAATATTCATTTAATTTATTTAGAACTTGTCTTGGTTTTTGAGTCGTAGCAGCATGATCCAGATAAATTATTTGTGTATTATCTTCATTGTTATAATTGGTCAATAGAGGAAAATCTTTTTTCTCATGTACGTTACAAATTTGAAAAGTTTCCATTATTCATTTTTAAGTAGCAGATCAATTAAATTCCATCTTTCTTGAGAAATTGGAATAAAAGAAATTATTTCTTGATAATAAGATCTTAATTGTAGTTGACTTGCTTCTTCTAATGTGAGCCCTCTTGACCTCATGTAAAAAAGTTCATTCTCATTTAATTGAGAGATAGTTGCACCATGCATACACTTAACATCGTCTGCAATAATTTCTAGTTGAGGTTTTGTATCAATCTTTGCATAATTAGATAAAAGTAAATTTCTACTAAGTTGAGAAGCATCAGTTTTTTGAGCAATTTGTGGAACAACTATTAATCCTTCAAAAACACAGTGAGATCTATCTTTAGCTAGAGATTTATTTAGTTGATCCAGAAATCCATTGGGTCCATTAAAAGCAATATTTGCATATGTAGAAATTTGTTCATTATCTTGAGTTATTTGCATGCCTTTGATTTTGGTTTTTGCATTACCCTCAATTTGATTTATGTTTATCTCTAATCTTGCAAAATCAAATTTGCATTGTAATGATCCTAAATTATATTCACTATTTTTATTTTGAAATACATTTAAAGAATTAATAATATGAGATTTATATTTTCCATAAGATATAATTCCATGATTTAGATGGGAGTCTTCTTTTAGGAATATATATGAAGAACTTGATAATGAGCAGTTTTCATCACCTAAGTTTATTTGAGATATTTCAACGTTTGTCTTTTTTTCGATATTAAGAATTAATGTTCTTGAGTTAAAAAGTTTATCTTTAGCATTTGTAATTATTTCAATTGGAGGTAAATTTCTACCTGAAATATTTAAACCGCAAATATTTTTTTTATTTGTTAAGAGGTGATTTAATAAAGTACTCCAGTTTTGAGTTGAGTCAGAATCAAAAATTTTTTGTTGTACTAAGTTGAGAATTTTTTGGTCATCTAATTCTTTTATTTCCCATTCTTTTTCTTTGATATTTATTTTCTTATCCTCTCCAATTATCAGTCTTATTACATTTTGTGATTCATTAACAAAAGGAATGGTGGGTTCATAGAAATCATGACTTAATTTATAGTCCAAAAATCTAGCTAATTTAGACTTATTTGCCATTCTCCAGAATTCACTTTTGTGGTTAGGGAAAAGATTCATTTGTAATTTGTCTAAACATATTCTTTGCAGCATAGATTGACTGACTGAATTGTTTAATCTTTGTTTACTTATCTCTTCAATGATTTGCATTTAAATTAAGTTTTGTCTAAAAATTCATCAGTCCAGTCATATCCATTTTTTTCAAGTTCTAAAGCTAGCTCACTATTACCAGTTTTTATTATTTTTCCATTCGCCATTACATGAACGAAATCAGGTTTGATCTCATCGAGCAAACGTTGATAATGAGTTATTAGAATAATGCCAGAATTTTTATTTGCTATTTTTTTGATTCCAGATGCAACAATTCTTAGTGCATCAATATCTAGACCAGAATCTGTTTCATCAAGAATTGCGATCTTGGGCTCTAAAAGTGCCATTTGAAGTATTTCATTCCTTTTTTTTTCTCCGCCAGAGAAGCCTTGGTTTATGCTTCTACTTAAAAAAGTAGGTTCCATTTTTACAATTTCTAATTTTTCTTTAACTAGATCTTCGAATTCAAATACGTCTAATTCTTCTTTTTTGAGGAATTTTCTCCTTGCATTTGTGGCAACTCTTAGAAATTCTAAATTACTTACACCAGGAATCTCTATTGGATATTGAAACCCTAAAAATATTCCAGATTGAGCTCGTTCTTCAGGTTCTAAGGATTCAATATCAATACCAGACAATTTTATCTTACCACTTGTGATTTCATAAGATGGATGTCCAGCAATGATTTTTGAGAGAGTGCTTTTGCCACACCCGTTTCTACCCATAATGGCATGGATTTCTCCTGCGTTGATTTTTATATTTACCCCTTTTAAGATTGTAAGATTATCTGTTGATGCAAAAAGATCATGTATTTCTAGTAGAGGTTTTTTTGTTTCTTTGTTGCTTTGCATCAAACTTTGCTTTAATAATAATGATTTAGCCTACAGATCCTTCAAGTTTTAGAGAAAGTAACTTATCTGCTTCAGCGGCAAATTCCATAGGTAGTTGATTAAATACATCTCTGCAAAAACCACTTACCATCATAGAAACTGCTTCCTCAAATTCAATACCTCTGCTTTGTAAATAAAACAATTGATCTTCAGAAATTCTACACGTGCTAGCTTCATGTTCAACCTCTGAATCTGATTGTTGCGATTGAATATAAGGAAATGTATTAGCGGCAGCTTTATCACCTATTAACATTGAATCGCATTGGCTGTAATTTCTAGCTCCTTTTGCTTTGGAACCTATTTTGACTAGTCCTCTGTAGCTGTTAGAGGATTTCCCAGCGCTAATTCCTTTACTTACGATTGTTGATTTAGTTTTTGGACCTACGTGAATCATTTTTGTGCCCGTATCAGCTTGTTGAAGATTATTTGTTAAGGCTACAGAATAAAATTCTCCGACAGATTCTTCACCAAGCAATATGCAACTTGGATATTTCCAGGTAATAGCTGATCCTGTTTCAACTTGAGACCAACTTATTTTACTTCTTTTGCCAATGCATTTTCCTCTTTTAGTGACAAAATTAAAAATTCCTCCAACGCCCTGTTCATTGCCAGCGTACCAGTTCTGCACAGTTGAATATTTTATTGAAGCATCATCAAGAGCAATTAATTCAACAACTGCAGCGTGAAGAGTATTTGTATCAAACATTGGTGCTGTGCAGCCCTCTAGATAGCTCACAGAGCTCCCTTCTTCTGCAATTATTAATGTTCTTTCAAATTGACCTGAATCTCCACTATTGATTCGAAAATAGGAAGAAAGATCCATTGGACAAGTGACATTTTTAGGTATGTAGACAAATGATCCGTCGCTAAATACAGCAGAGTTTAAAGCCGCAAAATAATTATCTGATGCTGGCACAACGGAACCTAAATACTTTTCAATTAAGTCAGAATGATCTTTAACTGCTTCGCTTATTGAGCAAAATATAACGCCGTGTTCTGCAAGTTGTTCCTTGAATGTTGTAGCTATTGAAACACTATCAAAAACTGCATCAACTGCAACATTAGTAAGCCTTTTTTGCTCTGTTAGTGGGATCCCTAGTTTATCAAAAGTTTCTAATAATTTTGGATCAACTTCATCAAGACTAGTTATCTTTTCTTGTTGTTTAGGAGCTGAGTAGTAAATTATATCTTGATAATCAATAGCCTTATAGCCTAAATCTGCCCAATCTGGTTCTTTCATTGTCTGCCATTTCTTGAAAGCATTTAATCTGAAATTAAGTAAATATTCAGGCTCGTTTTTCTTCGATGAAATTAAACGGATGATGTCTTCATTAATACCTTTTGAGATTTTTTCACTTTCTATTTCTGTGACGAAACCATACTTATAAGGTTCTGAAACGATATTATCAACTAAATTGTCATTTACCATGATTTGGGAATAAATTTATTTCAATTTGGTCTTCACTTATACTTTAACGAAAGATATACAAAATTTTGAACTTTTTTAATTCCCTTTAAATTATTTTAATGTCTGAGCAATTTAATTCTTTTACAAGTCCAATTAAAAAGGAAGTCGTTGAGCAGATTGAGCGACTTAATTTATCAACCCTCCAGAAGCTTCATCTTAAATTACTTTCTCATTGTTTAGAGATTTTTAGAATTATTTCTAATCAAAGCAAAGTTGATTTTCCTACTGATGAGCTTTTAAGAGATTGGTGTACCAAAGAATCACAAAAATTAAATGATAAGGATTTTTCTATATTACTTTATAAACAAATGGATGCAGCTGGACGAAAAATATTAGAGTACTCTCAAAAGACTGGGAAAAAGCCACTAGAATTAAATTTAGAAGACCTTATTCAGTTAACCTCCTTGGAATCTTAAATAAATATAAAAAACGTGATCCCGAAGAAAAAATATAATTAAAAAAAACTTGGTTTTTGTGGTAATAAAATTTAAAATTCAAAAAAATATCTTTGTAATCAAAGTTTTTAAAAATTCTTTTAAAAACAAGTTATAGCAGCTGTTTATATAGAATTGATATCTTTTCAAATATCAAAATTAGTCAGTAGATGCTGACGACAGAGCAAAATATCACGCAGTTTGGCAAAAAAAAGAACATACTGATCCCAAACAAAAACGGAGAATTTAAAGTGGTTGAAGGGATCAAAAATAAGGAAGAATTAACCCGCCTCACCCTTAGACAGTTGCGTCAAATAGCTAGTAAATTATCAGTCCCTTTGTATAGTCGTAAAACCAAAGCTATTTTAATTGATTTAATAATTACTTATCAAAATAAAAAGAATTCAAAAAATATCGAGAAACAAGATAATAATTCCAATGCTGAAACATTTAGTGATAGTGCAAAACAATCCTTAGTTGAAACTCAAACTAATCTCGTGTTTCTTCCCAGAGATCCAGAATGGGCATATGTATTTTGGCAGATTTCTGAATCTGACAGAAACAAAGCTCAATCATTAGGTGCTAATAAATTATGTTTGAGGCTATATGATGTTACTGGTGCATCTGAGGGTGAATTTAATCAAGGTACTTTGCGTGAAATAGCGGTTGATAGTTTTAGTACAGAATGGTATTTGCCAATCCCAGTTCCTGATAGAGATTACAAAGTTGAATTGGGTTACAGATATGGCTTTAGCTGGATGTCTTTAGCTTTTTCTTCTGCAAGTCATGTTCCCAATTCACAGCCATCAGAGCAGATTTTAGATAAGTTTGTACCATTCAATCTAGACTCCCCTTCTGAAACTAATTCATCTGTAATTACCTCTAGTGAAAGCGAAGCGAGTGGCTTACATGAACGTCTATATCATGCGGCTACTACTTTCTCTAAGCGAAGTAGAGTCGGTTCTGAAGAATTTATGGAGAACACTCCTTATACAGATGTAGAAGGAGTTAATAATGATTCAGGAGCTGGCGTATGGTCTTCAGGGGTTAATGAATCTGGGGCAGGCTTAACTAGTAGATCTTTCTGGCTTGTTGCTGATGCAGAGCTAATAGTTTATGGTGCAACTGATCCTCAAGCAAATTTAACAATTGGTGGTGAAAAAGTACCTTTAGCTTCCGACGGTACTTTTAGATTACAGGTACCATTTAGAGATGGGTCTCAGAATTACGATATTAAAGCTATTGATGTAAGCGGCAATCAAGAAAGATCAATTACTATGAAATTCGATAGAAATACACCTATAGATAATACTAATCAAAAGCAAAATATTGAGAAAGAGTGGTTTGAATAACCAATTATGAAAAAAAATTTTGTTGCCTTTACACCAATCTTTGGAGCAATTACTTTTCCGTTAGTTGTCCCCATGACAATTTCTAAATTTGGAGTCAACTATGGCATACTTAGTGCTCTTGCGATTTCATCTTTATGGTTTATCGCTATGTTAAGAACTTCGGAAATGCCTCATTAAATTAGTTATATTTTTCTAACTATAGTTTTAATTATGTCTGATATTAAAGAAATTCATATTCAAGAAGCGTTTAAGGATCAAAAGCCTGGCACCTCTGGCTTGAGAAAGAGTACAGTTGAGTTTCAAAAAGATAATTATTTAGAAATTTTTATTGAATCCGTCTTAAGAACTCTAGAATTCAATCAAAATGAAAGTTTAGTAATTGGTGGAGATGGAAGATATGGAAATGATGAAGCGATAGTCAAAATTATTAAAATATGTATTGCCCATAAAGTTAGCAAAATTATTATTCCGGTTAATGGGATTTTATCAACTCCAGCCGCATCAAATCTAATAAGAAAAAAGAATGCTTTTGCGGGAATTATCCTATCAGCTAGTCATAATCCAGGAGGAATTAGTGGTGATTTTGGCGTCAAGGTTAATATTTCTAATGGCGGGCCAGCACCTGAAAAAGTAACTGAGAATATCTTTAAATGCAGCCAGATGTTAATGAGTTACAAATTTTATGATGCTAAAATTCCAGAATTTAACAAAGTTGGATCTTTTAATATTAAAGATACAAGTATAGAGATTATTGATGGTGTCGATGATTATGAGAATTTAATGGAAAGTATTTTTGACTTAGATCAAATTGCGGATTTTTTAAAGGATGATTTTTCAATTGTTTTTGATGCAATGAATGCTGTAACTGGGCCTTATGCAAAAAGAATTTTTATTGAAAAAATGGGTTTATCAAAAGATTGTGTTTTAAATGGGAAACCTTTGAAAGATTTTGGTAATTTACATCCTGATCCCAATCTTACTTATGCGAATCAATTAGCGGATTTACTTTTAAATAAAAAATCTTATTCTTTTGGAGCAGCCTGCGATGGAGATGGAGATAGAAATATGATTTTAGGAAAAGGGTGTTTCATTAATCCAAGTGATAGCTTAGCTGTATTGACTGCTAATTTCAAATTTGTTCCGGGTTATAAAGATGGTATTTCTGGAGTTGCAAGATCGATGCCAACTAGTATGGCTGTTGATTCTGTTGCAAAAAAGATTAATATCCCTTGCTATGAAACCCCAACAGGATGGAAATTTTTTGGAAATTTACTTGATTCAAATATGATTACAATTTGTGGTGAGGAGAGTTTTGGTACAGGTAGTAATCATGTTAGGGAAAAGGATGGGTTATGGGCTGTTTTGTTCTGGTTGCAAATTTTGGCTTGTAGAAAATGTTCAGTAAGTGATTTAATTCATCAACACTGGAATGAGTTTGGAAGAAACTACTATACAAGACATGATTATGAAGCTATATCACAAGATGTCGCAAGCGAAATATATCAAAATCTATTGCATTTATTACCTCAATTAAAAAATAATAAATTTGCAAATAGTCTTGTTATTAATTCTGATAACTTTACTTATATAGATCCAATTGATAATTCCATAAGCAAAAATCAAGGTCTGAGGATAATTCTTGAAAATAATTCAAGGATAATTTTACGTTTATCAGGGACTGGAACTAAGGGATCTACTCTTAGAATTTACTTTGAAAAATCATGTCAAACCAATGAAAAATTAAACTTGAATCCGCAAATAGCTTTAAGTGACTTAATTAAAAGCTTAGATAACTTATTAAACATCTCTAAACTTACAAAAATGGATCAACCGACTGTTATAACTTAATTTAAAGTATATTTATATGCAATCTGATAGCTTATTTAATGTAAACAATACGAAAAATGTTCAATCTCCTCTAGCAGATAGATTGAGACCTAAATCTTTAGATGACTTTTATGGACAGCACAATATTCTTGATCAAAACTCAATATTACGTAATGCAATTTTAAATGATAAATTAAGCAATACAATTTTTTTTGGTCCTCCAGGTGTAGGAAAAACAACTTTGATTGAAATTATCTCTTCGCATACAAGAGCAACGTTGATAAAATTAAATGCTGTTTTATCTGGCGTGAAAGAACTTAGAAATGAAATTTTATTAGCCGAGGAACGTTGGATCAAATCAAAAAGGAAAACTATATTATTTATTGATGAAGTTCATAGATTTACTGCAATACAACAAGATGCATTATTACCCTCAATAGAAAA
>Ga0163110_10001782_pt1 | contig 10966 bp, 7 predicted proteins | sample CRUFie1St17metaG_FD_108703 | JGI IMG/M metagenome (GOLD analysis project Ga0163110, IMG submission 108703) | Marine microbial communities from the Costa Rica Dome - CRUD Field 142mm St17 metaG | ecosystem: Environmental > Aquatic > Marine > Oceanic > Photic zone | place: Costa Rica: the Eastern...
AGATGGAGCACCTTGTGCAGGACTCGATGCAGTTGGAGTATGGTCCTCTGGAATGAATGTCGTTTCGGGTGAAATTTACCAATATCCTGCAAACTCTGGAGATTATTACCAAGTCAATCAGGGGGGTCCATTCACGAATGTAAACGCACCAGACATTGACATGGATGTATGGTCACCAATCGACTGCCCATGTAAGGAAACTTGGAATGCAAACGGTCAGCCTGTGTGGGCTGCTGGCAACGCTTACCCTGGAAACTATGTCGTTGAATGGCCATCTGGCTCGGGAGAATTGTACATCCCTCTTGAGAATTCAGGCGTTTCAGTCGGTGGAGGAGAACCCGGTGTAGATTCTCATTGGGTACCTTGTGAAGAAGAGGATCCAGCAGGGGGAGAACCATGTGCTGGTCTGAATGTTGTGGGAGTATGGTCTACTGGAATGAATGTCACCTCTGGTGATGTATATCAGTATCCAGCTGGCTCTTCCAACTATTACATAGTCAATCCTGGAAGTCCATTCTGGAGCGTAAGTGCACCAGATATCGACATGGATGTATGGTCACCAATCGATTGCCCATGTAAGGAAACATGGGTTGCAAACGGTCAACCAGTATGGGATGTATCTACAATCTATTACCAAGATGAAGTTGTCGAGTGGCCAGCTAATTCAGGAGTGCTTTGGATGGCTTTAGACAATTACTTTGCTGGTTCAGAACCTACTTTATCGGCTGGTGATTGGGAACACTGTGACGATTCTTATCCACCAGCATCTCAACCTTGTGCAGGATTGGATATAGTTGGCGTATGGTACCCAGGGACGAATGTTGCTTCTGGTGAAATATACGAATACCCAATGGGCTCAGATACTTACTACCAAGTCAATCAGGGTGGACCATTCACTAATGTCAATGCACCAGATATTGATTTGGATGTTTGGTCACCGATCGACTGTCCTTGTAAAGAAACATGGGAAGCTAATGGATTCCCTGTTTGGGACAGCTCAATCTTCTATTATCCCGGTGATTATGTTGTAGAATGGCCGGCTGGAACTAGCAATCTGTACATCTCTGAAAGCGGAGGCTTAACCGGTGCAGGCGAACCAGGAGTTGATACTCACTGGACTCTTTGCCAAGGCGACGGCCCAAGCCCAGGTCCGTGTGACGGTCTAGATGTTCCTGTATGGGACAACACAAGTACTCCAGTGGTTGGAGATATCTACGAATACCCTGCTAATTCAGGAACTTATCACGAAATTATATTCGTTCACGACGATGCAAATGGTGGTCCTGGCTGGATTGCAGATCCTATAATGGATGGTGGCGCAGACGAGTTCTGGAAGCCTCACAACTGTCCATGTAAAGAAACATGGGTAGCAAATGGCGAGCCTGTTTGGGATAGTACAATCTCATTCTACCCTGGAAACTATGTTGTAGAATGGCCGGCTGGTTCCGGTGATTTGTATATCACAGAAGGAGCTGGAATCACTGGTGCTGGAGAACCTGGTGTTGACGGACACTGGATACCTTGCGATGGAAACGATATCGAGGAAGAGGCAACTCCTGACAAGGAAGAGTCTGAAGAGGACGATAGCGTACCCAGCATTGGCGTCTTTGCAACCTTACTTGGATTCCTCGCAGCATCTGCCTTTGTGCGAAGAAAGCAAGAATGCTGAGTCAATTTACGTTTGATTTACATAAACTGCGTAATGTTCTGGGATAATATTCCAGACATATGGAGAGAGGCTTATGGTAGCTGATGCTAATCAATTAGAAGATCTACATTGGCTCAAATCAATGGCCTCTAAAGAACTCGATTTACGGCCACCATCGCTTATGAATATAGGCCGTAATAGCATAATTCTTCATGATGATTCAGGTAAACCGATTGCGTATACTATGCTAACAAATCGCTGGCATGGTAGTGAAATAAACAGTTTCTTAGTAGATCCTGAACATAGAGGTAAAGGACTGTCTCACAAACTATTGAGTAAAATCAATCAATCACGTGTATTTTGTTACACTAGAAATTCACGATTACAATCAGCGTTAGAGAAAGCGGGCTACTCAAGGAAATTATTTCCTGGAATTATTGCAACTTTGAACCTGATTTTTACAAGAACAGGATTGCTAATTTGGATGTTTACAACCTTTGATTTCAAAAGAATATTTCACCAGATAATCAATCTGCCGAAGTACAAATTGTATATCAAAAAAGATTGACTACAAAATCACTCTATGACTGGATGAACCCATCCAAAGGTGTCTTCACCGGTTTCATTCTGAATACTGGTAAGGGCGTCATACAACTTCTGAGTAACTTCTCCAGGAGTCGAACCGTCTCCATAGGTTGCGGTTTTATCTCCTAGTGTGATAGAACCAATCGGGGAGATTACAGCCGCAGTGCCACAACAGAAAGCCTCGTCGGCACTCATTGCGAATTCGGCATCGACTTTTGTCTCAACAACTTCATGGCCCATGTGTCTAGCGAGTTTAATAATTGAATCTCTTGTTATCCCAGGTAGAATCGTTCCTGTTAGTTCCGGTGTGTATAGGACGTCGTCTTTCAGGCAGAAGAAATTTGCTGCACCCACTTCTTCCACGTATTTGTGTTCTTCAGCATCTAGGTAAATCACTTCAGCATAACCCGCAGCCTTTGCTTTCTTAGAAGGCATCATTCCCGGTGCATAGTTGCCAATTGCTTTCACTCCGCCAGAACCTCCCGGAGCCGCACGGTGATATTCGTCGCTAATTAGCAATCTAATGCAGGTCATTCCGCCTTTGAAATATGGTCCAACAGGAGTTACGTAAACCATGAATGTGTATTCAGGAGCAGGTGCCACGCCTAAAACGGGGCCACTACCATTGAGAAGAGGCCTAACGTAAAGCGCCCCCTTGCCCATTGGGGGTATCCAGCGTGAATTCTCCTTTACGCACTGCTCGACAGCATCGATGAAGATAGATTCAGGAACTGGGGGCATCTTGAGTCTGTCCGCACCTCTCTGCATTCTTCTTGCATTTTCTTCTGGACGGAATAATACAACTCTGCCAGCTGCCGTTTTGTAAGCCTTCATTCCTTCGAACAATCCTTGTCCGTAATTCATTACACCAGCCGCTGGCGAAATGGAGATGTTACCATAGGGAACCATTTCTCCTGGCCGCCAAGGTTCATCCATTGCAGTCTTTGCAATATACATGAAATCGGTCTCGGTCAAAGAGAATGTTAGTGAGTCCCAATCGACCGGTGCATCGCTCATAGTGGACTACCAGTGCTCGGAGGTATTCAATGATTTTGTGAAATTTATCATTACACGTAGATTCGACAAGTTGTTGGCCTATTGACTTCTCCAGAAATTATGCGCTGGTCAGGTGATGTCGCAATTATCACTGGGCGCTACGTTTCTGAAGGTGATTCTACAATCATGGAATTGTGGTCACGTGCCCGTTCAGGTGAATCGGTATTACTGCGAGTTCATGGAATGAGACCTTGGTTCGAGATTACCCCCAACGGGAGATGGGAGGGAGAACACAACACTCCTCCTTTACCAGAAGGACATGATGAGATTACAGAGATCATAGGTCCTGAAATGAAATGGACTTACCTTGGTGAGAAGCCGGTTTGGAAGGTGTATGTTGCTCAGCCGTTTATGGTTCCAAGAATTAGGGAAGATCTCAAAGGAAGATGGACTGTACTATCAGGGGATATCCCGTTTGTAAATCGCTTCTTCTTGGATGGAGATCTTTCTATGCACGTTTCAGTGGATGGAGAAGTAGGGGATAGTGAACACCCTGTTGATATTTGTCTTGAAGTCAGTATGGATGATGTATCGCATTGTGACCCTTTCCCAGCACCGTTCAAAATATTCTCTTTTGACTTAGAAACTTCAATTGCTCACGACACAATCCTTTGTGCTGCGGCAGTGATTGAAGACATGGGAACCGGAGAGAGAACTCGCCATACCTTTGCCGAAGATGAAGAAACAATTCTGACGAAAATGACGCAGTTAATGCGAGATAGCGATCCAGATATTATCACGGGTTACAACATTGATAACTTCGATATGGGAAGAATTGTCGACAGAGCAAACCTTCTTGCAAAATCAAACAAATCTCTTCGCCCACAACTAATGGGCTGGGGAAGAGTCTCCAAGAAAGAGGAAGGAAGAAGAAGGGATACACTAATTCCAACAAGAGGAACAGCACGTGCTTGGAATTTGGCTGGAAGATGTGTAATGGATGCTTGGTGGCAGGCAAGACAAGCACTGAGGCCGCAACGTGAGACTTTGAAATTCGTCTCAAGACTTCTCTTCCCAGATGATGAAGATATGCAAAAAATTGACGTTGATGCATCCAAGATGGATGAAGAGTGGGCAAATAGGCCTGACGAAGTGCTTGAATACTGCCTGCGAGATGCAGAATTACCACTTGACATAATGCACAAAATACAGGCATTCAGACGTAAAGAAGCCGTTGCGGCGGTAGCAAAAGTGCCACTCGATACGAGCGCTAATGGAACAACTTCTCAATTGATAGATTCCTTAGTTATTCGATTGGCAGACAGGACTTCTATTGGAGTGCCATTGACCGGTTCTGCAGATAGAAAAGAAGGTCAAATCGAAGGTGGTTATGTTCACGACGTACAGGCAGGCCTACACAGATGGGTTGCAATTCTTGATTTCAAGTCGATGTATCCTTCAATAATGATTGGAAAGAATATTTGTTACACAACTAGAATCGATGATGGAAGTACAGACCAACCTCTCGTGGATGAAGAAGTTCACGAAGCACCAACTGGTGCAAAATTCCGAAACAAATCGGGTAGAAGGGGGATGGTTCCATTCCTTCTCGAGGATTTGATGTCGCAAAGGGATGTCCACAAGGCGGGTATGCACAACGCACAAGACGATGTAACCCGTTCATACCACGACCAAATGCAGTATGCGGTGAAAATTTTGATGAATTCATTCTACGGTGTATTTGCCAGCGGCTTTTACCGTTTCACTCACAGGCAGTTAGGAGAATCAATAACCGCATGGGCGAGAAAGAATATCAAGACAATAATTCAGAAATTAGGAGATGAAGGCCATCATGTTGTATACTCTGATACAGATTCAATTTTCGTAAAAACGCCGATTGATGGAGTAGATGATCCAATGCAAGCCATGATTGAATTTGGACATAGCACAGCAGAGAGATTCAGCGAAGCAAGCGCTGAATTAGAATTTGAGACAGGCATGTCGGTATTCTTCAGCCATGGCGCAAAAAAGAGGTATGTTGGCCAGGTTGTATGGCCAAAAGAATCGATGATGGTAAAGGGATATGAAACTCAGCGTACCGATTCATTCCGTTACCTAACAGACGGTATGAAAGAGATATTCAAGCATGTTTTAGCTGATGATTCAGAGGCTGCAATTAATCTTGCAATCGATACAATCGCCGCTGTAAGGAAAGGTGAAGTTTCGGTGCGGGACCTAATCATGAGCAAATCGTGTAAAGGTCGTTGGGACAAAAGAGCGGATGGTGGCAAAGGAGCTTGGGATTTTACTAAGGATTATGCTAATCCCGATTCAATGATACAAGTTCGTGCAGCAAGAGCGCTAATCAACAAGGGCTTACCTTTCACTCCAGGAATGAAAATTGCATACATAGTAACAAATTCGAAGAATAGGCCACTTGAAATTAAACCATGGCTTGAAGAAGATCCAGTGACAAATTATGATGGCCAATTTTATGCAGATAGGTTGGCAACAGCCTTTGGAAGGGTTACTGAAGCGTTTAATTGGTCTGCGAAAGATTTGCTGGCTGGAAACCGTCAAACTTCTCTATTCTCCTTCTGAATATTGGGTCAACAAGGGCAAGTATTGAATTGTACGAAGGTTTCAGGCATACTGATGAAGCCTATTTTCATGGTGCTTATGTTCGTATCGGCCAGTCTTGCTGGCTGCCTGTCAAGCGATGAATCGACATCATCTCAAGTTGAGGCTATATTTGATTTTGAACCTAGCAATAACATAAGAGTAAATATGGATATTAAATTCGATGGAGGAGCATCTCTATCCTCTGATGGTGGATTAACATACAAGTGGGATTTTGAAAATGACGGCGCATACGACGAAACCGGAAGGACTGCGACTTGGTCATACGCAAACGCTGGAGATTACGAAGTTACTCTTACTGTATCAGATGGGACAAATTCCAACTCTCAAACAAGGAAACTGAAGGTGGCAGACGCAGACGCCCAAGCCCCTGAAGCAGATGCTGGTTCATATTCGCCAAGTTCCGATTGTGAAGGAAATAGCGTAAATTCGGGCTCTTATTACTTGGTTTACATTTGTGAAATGGATAAGAGTACATCCAGCAAATCAATCATGGCAACTACCACTGTAACCCTGGACGCATCTGCATCAGAGGCATGTGAGGATCCCAACGAACCATGTGATGATTACATTTCAGAGTATAACTGGGATTTGAATTTATTAAGAGACGAAGACGGTGATGGCGACTCTGAAAATGACGCCGATTTGACAGGTGAAACAGTAGATTGGAAAGAAGTGGAACCGGGAGAATACAAGATTTCCCTTACTATCATTAACGGACAGGGCCTAACAAGTACTGACGAAGTTACTGTAAATGTCAATTACATTGGTAAATGGAGCGATTTCTCAATAGGAGGAAACAATTCAAACAATCCAATTGACATAGAATTCAGTTTCCCATCAAGTCAAGACACAACCTCTGGTAACACAATTAAGCGTGCAGAAGGTATACTTGTCTATCCAAAGGAGGATGGAGATTGCACAAGCATTCCAGGGGCAAATAACTGCCGTGCTAAACTCGATATATATGCATTCAACTCAACCGATGAAGAAGCCGCAGGCAATACAAGCGCAATTCCACTTGAACAGAGAAGCTATGGCGATTGTGATTCAGATACAGACTGTGTTTATCAGTCATGGTCAGGAAGTTATCAATTCTCTGAAAATTATTGGAAAGACGGAGAGTGGACAATGATTATTAGGAACGAGAAGATAAACGATTTAGAGATAGAATCTCTCACGATTCGTTTACTTTACAGGTGATGTGCTGCACTATCTTCATCCTCAATAATCATGCTAAAACACCCCTAAACCGCGTCGCGGTCTTCAAATAGGGGAGGAATGTCGGCGGAATGCTAAGGAGAGAGCATTATGGGATCTCAATGGGAAGATAAGAGTAAACCACACCGCAACATTGTGTTTATCGGACACGTTGACCACGGAAAGTCTACTACAGTAGGTCGCCTACTTTTGGACTCTGGTCACATCGAAGAGCACGTTATTGAAAAGAACGAAAAACTAGCCGCTGAAAGTGGTAAGGCCGGATTCGGTCTTGCTTACGTTATGGACGGTCTAAAGGAAGAGCGCGAACGCGGTATCACAATCGATGTCGCACACAAGGAATTCTTTACACCAAAGTATTACTGGACTATCATCGATGCTCCAGGTCACCGTGACTTCGTAAAGAACATGATTACCGGAGCTAGCCAAGCAGATACAGCAGTTCTGCTATGTGCAGCAAACGACGGTGTCAACGCTCAGACTAAGGAGCACGCATTCCTTGCTAAGGTATTGGGTGTTTCAGAACTGATCATCCACGTTAACAAGATGGACATTTCTGGTGTTGACTGGTCAGAAGACAAGTACAAGTCCGCTTGTGCTGAAGTCACAAACCTACTAAAGATCGCAGGATTCGGTTCACAACTTGACCGTATTCCAATGATTCCAGCATCCAGCCTGAACGGAGACAACGTCTACGAGAAGTCTGACAAGTGCTCATGGTACTCAGGTCCAACACTATTCGAGGCTATTGACGCAGCACCAATGCCAAACAAGCCAGTTGACAAGGCACTTCGCCTACCAATTCAGGACGTCTACAAGATCTCCGGTATCGGTACAGTGCCAGTCGGTAAGATCGAGACAGGAACTCTGAACGTTGGAAAGACTGTAGTCTTTAACCCATCTCAGAAGTCGGCTGAAGTCAAGTCTATCGAGATGCACCACACAATGGTTGACAAAGCTGAGCCAGGAGACAACGTTGGATTCAACGTTCGTGGACTAGCAGCAGTCGATATCCGCCGTGGTGACGTTGCTGGTTACTCTGACAGCGAACCAACATTCGTTCGCCACGACGAGACATTCGTCGGTCAGATTCAGTTGATGGACATTCCAAAGGCAGTATCAGTTGGTTACACACCAGTATTCCACGCACACACCGCTCAGGTTGCAGTGCGCTTCCAGGAACTACTAGAGAAGACCAACAAGTCTGGTAAGGAAGCAAACCCGTCTTTCCTAAAGACAGGTGACGCATGTTTAATCCGTTTCCAGCCAACAAAGCCAATGGCTATTGAAGCAATGAGCGAGTTCCCTGAACTTTCACGCTTCGCTATCCGTGACATGGGTAAGACCGTCGCAGCTGGCGTCTGTATGAAAGTTGAGAAGAAGTGAGTTTGAGTTCCGATAGGACTACGATCCAACTGGAAGAGAGGTGCAAGTCATGGCAGCAGTGACCATCATCAAACTAACTGGCGAGAACCATCGCGATATTGATGCAGTCGCATCCCAGATTAAGACAATCTGTGATAACGGCGGCATCAGTTTGCGAGGACCGATTCCCCTACCAACTCGACGCCTTGTGGTACCATGCCGCAAAGCTCCTGATGGTGAAGGCAGTGAAACATACGATCACTGGGAAATGCGCATTCACAAGCGCCTCCTAGAGATGGACATCACTAGTGGCAAGGATGAAAGCGCTCTAAGGCAGGTCGCTAGAATCCCAATTCCAGATACGGTTAGCATCGAATTATCGATGCGCTCGATGAACTGAGACTGACAAATTTGTCAGGAGCGTCACATTGACGCTAACCACGATGAGTAAGCGGTGAGGATAGTTCAACTATCTCTCCACTCACCGCTTACTCATCTTTTTTTTTTTTAATTTCTTCAAAGTGTTGCGATTTCTGCAACACCAGATTCAACGAGATAGTTTGCAGTCATCTCGTCGAGGAATAGAACATCTCCTGCACCAAGAGTAATTTCTCCATCGATTGTGATAATTGGTTCATCTAGAGATTTTGTAATTCTGATTCTGAGTAACTCTCCCTCCTTGGGCTCAGGAGGTTCTTCGATTGTCGGCTCTAACTTAGTTTCAGACTCTGCATCAGCGGCAGCCCATGCTGCAAAGTCCATTTCTTCCTTTTTCTTTGATGGCGCCAACTCCATTGCTGCTGCGTGATTTTCAACCCTGAACTCCTTGTGTGATTGAACATCTTCAACCGGTTGAGCCCCAGCTAATTCGGGAAATTCATCTGCCTTTGCTAACAATTCCTCTTCGTCATAAGCATCTTCAATTGGTTCATGATTATCTTCAAGTGCAATTGTTGGTGGTCCTTGGCCAGTAAGGCCTCCGCTTTCTGGAACAAAGGAATCTAGTTGTGTAGTTCCAGGTGCCATACGTAAATCTCGATCTAATTCCTCAGAAGAAATCCCCATTTGCATGCTATTCCAGTTTACGGCTTGCTTGAACTTGTTCAATTGCTCAGTTGCGTTGGAGTAAAATTCTCTTTCAGCAGGGTCGTGGCGAGACCAATCCATTGCTGCAAGGTCTTGCCCTTGTCCTCCTCCATCTGTTCTAAGAGCCATGCTTGCTGAATGTTGCATCATTGCAACCATTCTTTTCCGTGCCAATTCAGTAGCAGTCCGTCTTACGTTTGCTTGTCTTTTTTGCAAGGTTTGCATTTTCAATGAATTTCCTACGGTTTTGTAGGCGCTGTGAATTTCCATTTCAATTGTATCGAGTAATTCGCCAACCTTCTTCCAAAAATCACTACGCGGAAGTGGCATTGGCACACTTCTTCCAACTTGCTGTCTGAGGGTCGAGAATAATTGTTCTTCGACCTCTTTGGCCTGTGACGGATTCAATAAAGTCCGCTCGGCCATGTATGATTGCGTGGCGCGGGACACCTATCAACCCTTCAGCCAAAATACCAATCAAAGAAAACGAAGATTGAAACACTATACGGCTTAGTTGCACTTGGTGAACCGCATTAGGCAAGCGCTAATTCTTGTAATTTTAATGCTGGCCTCCCCTTGGGCATCAGCAGATATTGCAAGTTGGGATGGCCCAATATTCGGACCTGATGATGCAGGCCTCAATCCTTCAAATTCAACATATGATGGTTTTACAATTCCCACAAATTCTACTATCTCGTCATCTGAATTTACATTAGCGCCTCACTGGACTAGGGCACAGGATAATGGAACATATTGGTCTTCAACAAATAATTCTGGTTTTGCGTCAGGAATTTTGAATGGTACAACCTATCTCACTGAAGATGGCGATTTGACCCTTGCAACAAATTCTACTTATGGAGAAATGACAGACTTTGAAATAATTCAACCTCAATTTTCATCATGGGCTACTTATGGTGATGGTTTTTGGCAACCAGTTAATCTGTCGACTGCATCACATGGCCCACCAAGTGCTACATCAGGCAATATTGCAGCAGGCACTTCAGGTCCACTACAGGCTGGAGATGAAGGATATATTAGATCAGAATTTTGGGAAATTCCAAATGTGGTAAATGAATTCATTCTTTCCTTCGATCGATGGAATCACTTTGATCTGGGAGATATTGCTGAACTACAATATTCAATAGATAATGGTAACACTTGGCTTCTTCTCGATAACTGGTCAGGAAATTCAAGTGGTTGGATTTTTCAAAGTTATACTCTAGACAATCTGGTTAGCAATAGCAGCGTAATCGGATTCAAATTCTATGTCAAAAAATCTGTAAATTCGTCAAACACAGATGGCCTATTCATAGATTCATTTAATCTTTCAAACAAAGGATTACCCTTGGCATCTTGGTTCCATGGCAATGCTAATGGACATTATTCACCAAATGCAGATGGCTCATTAATTGTCCCAATTAATCT
>Ga0163110_10001783_pt1 | contig 10963 bp, 9 predicted proteins | sample CRUFie1St17metaG_FD_108703 | JGI IMG/M metagenome (GOLD analysis project Ga0163110, IMG submission 108703) | Marine microbial communities from the Costa Rica Dome - CRUD Field 142mm St17 metaG | ecosystem: Environmental > Aquatic > Marine > Oceanic > Photic zone | place: Costa Rica: the Eastern...
AGTCCTAAAATTCCAAATAAGAAACCAGAAAAAATAATTACTAAAAAAATTTCTAATGGATGTGACTTTACTGATGATGAGAATATTAATGGTTGTAGTAATATATTATCAATAAGTTGTATAATAATAAAGCCTAAAATTAGATAGATTGAATCATTTATAAAATCACTAACAACAAATAACTCCAAATTTGTAGTAAACGATAATACTAGCATTAAAAATATACTTATAAGCGGACCTAAATATGGGATGATGTTTAAAATAGCGCATATAAACGCAATTGCTAGTAAATTATTTACACCAACTACAAACAATAATACAGAATAGAAAATAAAGAGTGTTAAAATCTGAACAAAAACTCCTAAAAAGTATCTAGTGAGTAAGTATTTAATTTTAACAGCAGACTTTTGAATCTTATTTTTTTGATTTTTAGGTAAGTTATTAGTAATTTTTTTAAATATTGTTTGACCGTCTTTTAGAAAAAAGAATGTAATAAATACTATTGATAATATCCCTACACTTAAACTTCCAATCTGAGAAACAATGTAATTAAACAAATCAGTAACAAAGCTAAAATCGAAATCACTAAAAATTTTTGATTCAGAAATAAGATCTAAAAAGACAATCCCATTAGACTCAAAATAAGAATTAATATTTGCAAGGTTTAATAAAAAATTTTCTTTCAAGTCTTTTGTATTTAATAATGAAAGATTTTTTCCTTGTTCTGACAAAACAGGAATGAATAATAGAATCATAGCCGTAAAAAATAAAATCAGAAGGGTAGTCGAAATTATTGATGCAAATGTTTTACTTATTTTTATTCTTTCAACAAAAAAAATATTAATTGGTCTCAGTATTAGAGAAAATATAAATGAAATAAAAATATATAGAATTGGAGTTTTTAGCTGAAAGATTAAATAAATTACTAAAACAATTATAGAAATTGTTAAAAACGATTTTATTATTTCTTTAGAACTCATAATTTATTGATGTATGAAAATAAAGTGCAAAAATATATTGCTGCAGTTTCACTCCTAAGCCTTTTGTTTGAGAATGAAACAGGTGTAAAATTAGCATTTTTTGCATAAATAAGTTCATCATGAGAAAAATCACCCTCAGGACCAATTAAAATATTAACGTTTAAATTTGGTTTTAGAATACTATTAATAGATTTAGTTTGATTGTTTTTGCAGGTTGCAACATAATTACTGTAACTACTTGATGTATTGTCAATATAATGTTTTACTTCAATAGTATTATTTAGTTTTGGTAAAATTGATGATTTAGACTGTTTTAATGCTGACAACATTATTTTGTTTAATCTTTCAAAGTTTAGTTTTTTCTTTTCAGTGTGTTTGGAAATTATAGGGGTAATTTCAGAGACACCTATCTCAACAGCTTTTTCAAGTAAAAACTCAAATCTATTACTCTTTTTTAATATTGACACTGCTAAATTTAATTTTGGTTTATGTGAATTATCATTAATAATTTCGTTAATTGTAAGATCAGTGTAGGTTTTATGTATATTAGTAATTTTACAGAGATAAATAAAACCAAACCCGTCAGTAACATTAATATTATCATCAATTGATTTTCTAAGGACTTTAATTAAATGTAAATGCTCTTGTCCATCTAAAATGATTTTATTAAGATCTTTATCGATATTTTTGCTAAAAAATAAATTCATTAAATTGGATATTTTGACATACTTACGTCTGATAATTTCCCAAATTTCGAATTGACAAATTTAAAATAGCCATTTACTCCAATCATTGCTGCATTATCTGTACTATAGTTAATGTTTGGTATGAATAAGTTTATTTCTTTGTCGTTTTCGAGAATTAATAATTGTTTTCGCAAATAAGAGTTAGCTGATACACCACCACAAACTACAATGTTTTTAATTTTTGTTTTATCTCGAGCATTCAAAATCTTTTCTATTAAAATGTCAACTATAACTTTTTGCAGTGATGCACATAAGTCATTTAAATTATTTTTCACAAAACTATCTTGCTTATTTTGAAGAAAATATTTAAAGCTAGTTTTTAAGCCAGAAAAACTAAAATTTAAACCATCGATTTTTGGTTTATTGAAATCAAATTTATTTTCATTTCCTGATTTAGATAAAAAATCAATCTTGGGACCAGATGGATAATCTAATCCTAGAAGCTTCCCACATTTATCAAATGCTTCACCTGCGGCATCGTCAAGTGTTGTTCCAATTTGTACAAACTCTAAATAATTTTTAACTAAAACTAATTGTGTATGTCCACCCGAAACGGTTAGGGCTAAAAAAGGGAACTCAGGTTTTTTTTCGTTGTCATCAATAAATACTGAAAGAATATGTGCTTGCATATGATTTACTTCAACTAAGGGGATGTCTAATGATAACGAAAGTGATTTAGCAAATGATGTTCCAACCAGTAGAGCACCCATGAGTCCTGGACCTCTTGTGTAAGCAATTGCACTAATTTTTTGTAATGGGATTTTTGAATCAAGTAGAGCTTTTTCAACTACAGGAATTATGAGTTTTTCGTGTTCCCGAGATGCCAGCTCAGGAACTACACCTCCAAATAAAGAGTGTATTTTTTGACTTGAAATAATATTGGACAAAACCTTAGTATTTTTCAGTATCGATACCGAGGTTTCATCACATGAGGTTTCAATTGCCAAAATATAGATGTTTTTATCCATAACTCAAATATAGTTAGTTTGTTAAAAAAAAAATATTTATAAATCAGTTATTAATAATCTAATAGATTATATTTAAGAAGTGAAAAAATCAATAAAAAATATAGCATTATTAACATCAGGGGGTGATGCTCCTGGAATGAATGCTGCTATTAGATCTGTTGTCAGAACATGTGTGTACCACAAAGTAAAACCTTTCGGGGTTTCAAAAGGATTTGATGGTCTTATTAATGGCAAAATGATTGAGATGAATGCAAGAAGTGTTAAAGGAATTATTAATAAAGGTGGAACAATCCTAAAAACAGCTAGGTCAGATGATTTTAGAACTGAAAAAGGCAGAAAGAAAGCATTTGAAGTGCTAAGTAAAAAAAATATTGATGGATTAATTGTTATTGGTGGTGACGGTTCATTTACAGGTAGTCTCATATTCAGTAATGAATATAATTTTCCCATAATGGGTATTCCAGCTACAATTGATAACGATATATTCGGAACATCTCACACAATTGGATTTGATTCAGCAACTAATACTGTTGTAGATGCAATTGATAAAATCAGAGATACAGCAAGCTCACATAATAGACTATTTTTTATTGAGGTTATGGGTAGAGATGCTGGTCACATTGCGTTAAATTCGGGGGTTGCTGCTGGAGCTGAAGAAATACTAATTCCAGAAGAAAATCTTGGTCTTGAAAGATTAATTCAATCTTTAAAAAGAAGCCAAAAAACTGGAAAATCATCAAGCATCGTTGTTGTTGCTGAAGGGGATAAAACGGGTGAAAATGTCTTTCAACTCAAAGAATATGTTGAGAAACATTTACCCAATTATGATGCAAGAGTTGCTGTCCTTGGACATATGCAAAGGGGTGGATCTCCTACATGTTTTGATAGAGTTCTTGCCAGTAGATTTGGTGTAAATGCAGTTGAATCTTTGATTAATGGAGATAATTGCTGCATGGTTGGTCTTCAAAATAACAAAATTAAATTAACACCGTTCAAAAAGGCAATAAAGGGAACAACAAAAATAAACACAGAATTATTGAAAATAAGTGATATAATGTCTATATAATTAAATTTTATTATGCAAAAAATTAAAGTAGGTATAAACGGTTTCGGAAGAATTGGTAGAATTACTTTTAGAATTATTCTAGAAAGAGATGACATGGAGGTGGTTGCAATCAATGATCTTTTAACAATTGATCAATTAGCTTATCTTTTGAAATATGATTCAGTTCATGGCAAATTAAACGATGAAATAAGTACTAGAGATAGTAATTTAGTTGTCAATGGAAAAGAAATTAGGGTGACATCTATAAAAAACCCTTCTGATTTAAATTGGAATGGTGTAGGAGTGGAAGTTGTAGCTGAGTGTACTGGTATCTTTACCACCATGGAGAAAGCAGAGCTGCATATCAAAGGAGGAGCAAAAAAGGTCGCAGTATCTGCTCCATCTAAAGATATTCCCATGTTTGTAATGGGTGTAAATTCTGGTTTAATTAATAAAAGTAATATAATTGTTTCGAATGCATCATGCACAACAAACTGTTTAGCACCAATAGCAAAAGTTCTTAATGATAATTATGGAATTAAGGAAGGTTTAATGACAACTGTTCATGCTGCAACCGCAACCCAGATGACTGTCGATGGCCCAGCAAAAAATTTTAGATTAGGTAGATCATCATTAAATAATATAATTCCCTCTTCTACAGGTGCTGCAATAGCAGTCGGTAAAGTTATTCCTGAACTAAACGGCAAACTGACAGGTATGGCATTTCGAATTCCAACCGCCAATGTTTCTGTTGTAGACTTAACAGTAATTTTAGAAAAAAATACATCATATGAAGATATAAAGTCAAAATTTAAAAATGCAAGTGAAAATGAACTTAAAGGGATACTTGGATACACAGAAGATGCTGTTGTTTCTCAAGATTATATTGGTTCAAATTTAACTAGTAATTTTGATGCAAATGCTGGAATTGAATTAAGCTCCACATTTTTTAAAATTATATCGTGGTATGATAATGAATATGGATATTCATCAAAACTTTCAGATTTAATTTATAAAATATATTACACATAAAATTTTATAATTATGATACTAATTGTTGATAGTGGTTCAACTAAAACAGATTGGATTGCCATTGAAAATACTGGTAAAGTTTTATTTGAAACCCAAACACTAGGATTAAATCCACAAGTTTTATCAAACAATATACTTAAAGAAAGGATAGTTAATAATTTTGAACTGTATAAGTTTAGAAAAGAAATTGATAAAATATATTTTTATGGAGCAGGGTGTGGAACAAAACCACCTAGGATTTTAATAAAGAGTGTTTTTCAAGAAATTTTTATTAATTGCAATTTTTTTTCGATTAAAGAAGACACATATGCTGCCATATATTCTACAGCAGAAATGAATGTTAAATCAATAGTATGTATTTTAGGGACTGGATCTAACTGTACATATTTTGATGGTGAAAATATTCATCAAAAAGTAATCTCACTAGGTTACATACTCATGGATGATGCCAGTGGAAATTATTTTGGCAGACAATTGCTTAGAGATTTTTATTTTAATAAAATTCCTAAGGAAACAGCAGATAAATTTAATAATGAGTTTGATTTAGATGCTGAAACAATAAAAGACAACCTTTATAAACAGCCAAATCCAAATACATATTTAGCAAAATTTGCAAAATTTTTAATAAATAATAAAGATGCTGATTACTGTAAAAAATTAATAAAAAAAGGATTTAATCTTTTTATTGACAGACAAATACTCCAATTCGAAGATGCCAAAGAAATACCAATACATTTTGTAGGTTCAATTTCATTTTACCTAAAAGATGAATTAATCAATTGCCTTATCGAAAATAAGCTTAAAGCTGGAAACATTATAAGAAAACCTATCGAGGGATTACTAAAATATCATCAAAACCTGTTAAAGTAAGGCAATCATTGAAATTTCAACGTTGACTCCGAGTGGTAATTTACTAACTTGAACAGTCTCCCTAGCAGGGGCTGTATCTTCGTCAAAATATTTTCCATATACTTCGTTAACTAATGAAAAATCATTCATATCAGAAAGAAATATTGTGGTTTTAACAACATTTTCAAAACTAATTGAAGCTTCATTTAAAATTGAAGATAAATTTTTCATTACTTGCTCAGTTTCATCTGAAATACTATCCTTAATAATTTTACCTGTTTTCGGGTTCATTCCAACTTGACCAGAAATATACATAAATCCGTTTGCTATAACCGCCTGATTGTATGGACCAATTGGGCTTGGTGCATTTTTACTTGTAATAATTTTTTTCATAATTTCTATAATATTTTGTCCCTTTGACGTCTTTTATCATATTTTATATCGCTCAACATACCACTTTTTATTCCAATAAAAAAATTCCAGGATTTATTTACACTAAATGGTATCCAACTAAAATTCATTCTCCAACTTAATAAATCTCTCTCAAATCTTAATTGAGTATAGGTTATTCCATTGTTTTTAAAATCATAGCCAGATGATATACCTGCATTCCATTGTGGTGATAATTCTACATCTCCCGAAAACATTAGTGAGTGTGAGGAAATTTCATTTTGATTAATTGTGTTATTATAATTGATTGCATAAGCAAGTCTTATTGACCAAGGTATTTCATAGTTATAAAGCTGATTTTTTTTCTTCATATCATCTTTAGGCTTTTCTACATCATTATAATTATTCATTGGCCTACCAAATAAGTCATCATTTCTACCACCATTTCTGACTGATTCATTGATGGATGAGGAATTTCTATCTATTTTATTAGAATCATTACTGCTAAATGAATAATTAAAAGTCAAATTTGCACTTGTTAACCTAAATAATCCACCACCATTATTTATATGAAACACATCAATTCTATTATTGTTTTCATCTAAAGTGTATGGGTCTAGTGTAGCTCCGAAATTTAAACTCATCTTATTTTTAAATAACTGAGTACCTCCATTTACTCTTACAGGTGCTAATCTTAGTGAGTCTGCAGCTAAATTATATGAAGTTGAAAAATTTAAATTATTAAATATGGTTATTTTTTTAAATTCATTATCCTCATCCTCATTGTCTACGACCTTAGCTTCAATATTATTATTTAATGATAATGATATTGAACTTGAAAACGATTTATTTGGTAAACCAAAAATTGAACCTTCAAACCTTGAATATTCAACTTCTGAAGAGGTTAATCCATCAGCGCTGACAACCTCATATGTAGTATAATAATTATCAAAAGATGGTGAAACTCCATAACTTATTGATGGCCTCATAACATGCCTTAACGCACTGATTTTTTTATTGTTTTTAAAATTATACATTCCATAGATTGTTGTTCCAACACTTGCTGAGAAATTATAAGTTCTAAAGGAGTCAAAACCATTATTCTCGATTACTTCAACTTCCTGTGATGTATTGTTGTAATTTTTTTCAATTGTTTTAAATACCCATGATTCTTTATAATTTGCGCTTGTAGAAAAACTAAAATATTTAAAAAGCTTGAAATTAGTGCTAATTGGAATTGAATGCTGAAACCCTGTTTTAGCAGAGTCAAACATTTCCCTTTTAAAGAAAAGAGAGTCAGTTGTTAATATTCTATTTTCACCTCTAACACTATATTGTAAATTTATATTTTCAATAAAGCCTTTTTTTGAGCCAGATTTTGGTGCAAACGGATATACTCGAGATACACTTCCTTGAAAAGTTGGGAGTGTCATATTAATGGTTTGCGTATTAGTGTTTTGAGAATGTGTAGCTGTAACACTTAAATTTACCTGTGGTTCACCAGAAAAGGTTTTAGAATATGAAACAGACGAGGAAAGAGTATTATTTAAAAAATTAGCTGAATTCATCTGATTAATTGATTGTTGATAGTATTTACTGCTTCCTAAATTTACTGATGCAGAAAATCTAGAGCTCGGATTAGATTTTGAATCTTGACTATGTGACCATCTTAAGTTATAAATTGAACTCTTTGAATAATCAGGAAATCCTCTTTCACTTTGAATTAAATTTTCAAATCTAAAACTTAAATTTCCCCTAAATCTATATCTATAAATATATGTATTCTCTAATCTAAAGCCGTAGCTTCCGTTTGTATAATAATCACCAAGTAATGTTAAATCTAAATTGTCATTAATTGGTAAATAATATCCACCGTTTTGAATGAAATATCCACGAGAATTTTGTTCACCAAAAGAAGGGAATATTATTCCAGAACTTCTTTTATTAGAAATTGGAAAATATGCAAAGGGCAATCCAATTGGGGTTGGGACATCGGCAATATACATATTTGTTGGTCCAGTAATAATTTTTTTTCCAGGAATAACTTTTGCCTTTCTTAATAAAAAATAATATTCTGGATTTTCAATATTTTCTGAAGTTGTAAATTTTGCGCGATTCATATAATAAACTGAATCATTTTCCTTTTTTGTTATATCGGAAATAATTTTTAACCCAGCCTCTTCAGTTCTGGAGTTGAATATAATAGCTTTTTTAGTATCGAAATTAAATTTTAGTGAATCTGGATTAACCTCATCATTTCCTTGTACAAAAACAGGTAGTTGAGTGTAAATTCCGGATGAGTCTTTGATTCTTCCTGCATAAATCTCATTTTTATTATAATCGACTATGATAATTCCGGCAGTGATTTGCATATCCTGATAATTTATTTTAGCGTTATTATATAGTCTGATGGTTTTATTTTTAGGGTTTATAGATACTGTATCAGAGGCCTCATATGAAATTTTATCGAGAAGTAAATCGTTAGATTTAGTTATTGTATCTATTTTAATTATAGAATCAAATGTAGAATTAAAAGAGAATACAGCTCTTATGTTTATAAAAAATAACGAAATGAATATAAAAATGGATTTTAAAAATAATCTTTTCAAGCTATCTAATGTATATTGTGTGTAAATTTAAACATAATTTGAAGCTATTTTAAGAAATAATGAATAAACAACAATTATATAATATTCTATTTAACCATAGTTTAACAAGATTTTTCTTGTTTCTTTCCTTAATAATAATTCATACATACAACCATAAACTAATTTCTCAAGAAAGCTTTACAATTGTAATTGATCCAGGTCATGGTGGTAAAGATCCTGGAAGAGCTAATGAATCAGGTGTTGAAGAAAAAGATATTGTTTTAAATATTTCAATTATGTTAGCAGAGATGCTAAAAAACGATGGAAATGAAGTTATTCTAACCAGAGATAAGGATATATTTATAAGTTTAAGAAAAAGGGCAAGTATTGCTAATGAAGCTGATGCTGATTTATTTATTTCTATTCATTGCAATGCATGGCATAAAGAAAGTGTTTATGGCTCTGAAACATTTATTTATGGGTTGCATGTAAATGATGCAAATTTTCAAGTTGCCTTAAAAGAAAATGAAGTCATATTCCTAGAGGAAAATTATGAAGAAAACTATAAAGGTTTTGATCCAAGTTCTCCTGAATCATTAATTGGGTTAACATTAATGCAAGAAGAGTATTTAGATCAAAGTATTCTTTTAGCTAGTTATATACAAAATAATTTTACCAATGTATTAAAAAGAAAAAACAGAGGAGTCAAACAAGCAGGATTTTGGGTTTTACATAATACTTACATGCCAAGTGTTTTAATTGAAGCTGGTTTTATAACAAATAAAAAGGAGGAAAAATATTTGACTTCAAAAAAAGGTCAAAAAGAAATTGCAAAAAATATTTTTTCTGCAATATTAAAGTATAAACAATCCATTTTCAATAAAGATTTTGAAGAAATAATTGATAACGAAATATACTATAGCATTCAAATTGCAGCTGGTAAAAAACCTGTAAAAACTGAACCCAATAACTTTAATGGGTTAGATAATGTATTCAGGATTAAAGAAAAAAAACTTTACAGATACTATTACAAAAAATCATCAAATATTAATGAGCTGAATGAGGAATTAAAATATGTTAAGTCCAAGGGTTTTAAAAATGCTTTCATTGTTAAGTTTGTTGATAATAAACCTGTTAAAAATTAAAAAAAATAAATTACCAAACTCTTAAATTTTAATTTAAATTAGAAGTAAAATTTTACTTTGAAATTTTCAAAAGAAATTGGGATTGGGTTTTTGGCTATCATTGGAATACTTATGAGTTTCTTCTCATATAATTACTTGAAGGGAATCAATTTGTTTGATAGTAATAGAAATTTTAAAATTAAGTATTCAAAAGTTGATGGTCTTTCTACTTCAGATCCCGTAACCCTAAATGGATTCAAAATTGGAAGAGTTCATAAAATAAATTTTAACCCAAACAATACAAAAGAACTTATTGTTGATATTATAATTGAAAATGATGTTAATTTTTCCAATACAAGTATAGCTGAATTATATGAAACCGGATTAATAGGTGGAAAGGCAATTGCAATAATTCCAGATTACAAGAATGATTCAATCATTGCAAAAGATGGAGATTATATTAATGGTATTATAAAACCGGGTCTCACCGAATTGGTTAACCAAATACTACCACAGGTTCAGCTTCAAGTGGAGGCAGTAATGAAGAATGCAGAAATTGCATTTGAAAATATTAATAATTTGTTTGATGATAAAACAAGAAATGTTTTACAAAAAAGTATTACTGATATTTCAAATTTAACTCTAAATCTTTCCAATACTTCATCCCAAATATCAAAACTTATAGAAAGTAATGCTTACAATATTGATAGGAGTCTTTCTGACATCAGAAAAACATCAGGTAATTTAAGAACAATTACTGATTCAATTGCAATTAATAATTTAGGTGAAATGACCAAAAATATCAATAATATAATAACAAATCTTGAATCTGTTGTGTCCAATCTAAATTCTGACGGAACAATTGGAAAATTAATCAAGGAAGAAACGATTTACGAAAACTTAGAAAAAACTATTAATGACCTAAATGCTTTAATTAATGATATTAAAAATAAACCAGGTAGGTATATTAATTTTTCAGTTTTTGGAAAAAAAATTAAATAAATTTTCATGAAGTGTTCTAAAATTTCAAAAATAAAATGAGAAGAGATAAATATGATAAAATTTTAAAAGAAAAATCAAATGGTAATAAAAGTATAAGCCCTGTGCTTCCTGATGGAATAAAAAACTATTTGATTGACATAGATGGTACAATTACTGATGATATTCCAAATGAACAACCCGAAAGAATGTCTACTTGTTTGCCGTTCCCAGATGCTCTAGATACTTGTAATAAATGGTAT
>Ga0163110_10001786_pt1 | contig 10954 bp, 8 predicted proteins | sample CRUFie1St17metaG_FD_108703 | JGI IMG/M metagenome (GOLD analysis project Ga0163110, IMG submission 108703) | Marine microbial communities from the Costa Rica Dome - CRUD Field 142mm St17 metaG | ecosystem: Environmental > Aquatic > Marine > Oceanic > Photic zone | place: Costa Rica: the Eastern...
TGTGTATATATGTTTCTTCTATTAAATGATTATGTTCTTTTGTGCCTGAGGTCTCTAATAAATATTTTTTTACCTCATGGTAATTTAGAGAATTAAAAAATTTTATATTTTTATTTTCCATTTTTATTACTTGTTCTGTGTTAATTGCCATAACAATAATTTCACAATCCTGGTTAATTAAAGTTTTAATTTTACTTAAGATATTTACTATATAATTATCATTGATTTCATTTGGTATAGTGATCAGGATTGTGTCCATATTCTTTAATAATGGTATATATTTTTTTGCCTTATCAATATTTATAAAATCTGGTACTTCAATTATTTTAACTTCATTTATATTATCTTTTAATTGTGCAGCAAAAGGTTCTTGTGTTGTGAATATATATCCAGCTTCTTTGGTTGAAGAACCAGTTAATTTATTTAAAAGCCATGATTTTCCACTATTTGATTCACCTATTATTGCAACCTTAGGAAAGCTTTTCGAAATAATTTTAATTTCATTTTTTATCCCCTTCTGACCAAATTCAGCTAATAATGGCTCTTGATTAATTGAAGATTTAAATTTTATATTTCCTTTTCCTTTATCCCCTCCTTTAAGAAGTATAACTGGATCTTTTAATACAAATTTCTCGCCATTTTCTAATTGTATTTCACAATCTTTAGGTAGTTTTATTTCACAATTTTCTCCCTTTTTTCCATTTTTATTCTTTTTTCCACCTGGTTCACCATCAGATGCTTTAAAGACCTGGTCGTTAAAATATTTACCTAGATCATATTCATTACTATCAGGAATTAAAACTATATCTCCTCCATCTCCTCCATCTCCTCCATCTGGCCCACCTCTTGATACAAATTTCTCTTTTCTAAATGAAACACAACCAGATCCTCCATCTCCTGATATTAGTATTAATTTAATTTCATTTTTCATTTTTTTTTATAGTAATAATAGTAATAATGTTAATTGTGTAATTAATGTTAATTAAACTCAAATTATTTATTTAATTATTTAAATTTATGTTAAAAATATTAATTAATTGATAATTGAAAAAGGGTGAAAAATAAATTACATGTAATTAACAATAATTAACAATACGTTTGTTAATTAATTTTTAAAGTATTTCTAACTTTTTGAAGATTATGTCTTAATTTAAAATCTTTTTTTATTTGATTCTCAATATACTTGACGCCATTGATAACCGAAGCATGGTTCTTATTGAGTATAGAGCCGGAGGCAGTAGTAGTCAGATTTAAATCTCTGTTTAAAATAAAACAAGATATTCGCCGAGCCAACACAGTTTTTTCAGATCTGCTATTACTTCTTATTTCATCTTCTGTAACACCTGTTGCAGCGGCAACAGCTGGTAAAACTAAAGAGGGCTCAGGTTTGTTTCTTATTTTTATTTCATCAAAACCAACTATCATTGATTTTGCGTTTTCAATTGTAATTGCATGGTTAGTTAAGGATGCCATAGCTTTTAATCGATTAATTATAGATTCAATTTGCCTTACATTCACTTGGCATAAATTTGCTACGTAATCAATAATATCTTTTGATAGAGAAAGCTTAAAATAATCCAATTTGTGCTCAATTATAGCCACCTTAGTTTCAAAATCTGGTATCTGAATATCTACAACTAAGCCAGACTGAAATCGGCTAACCAATCTTGTTTCCAGGTCCACAAGCTTTAAAGGATCATCCCCAGCAATAACAATTTTTTTATTATTTAAAAATAATTCATTAAACGTATGAAAAAAACCTTCTTGTGTCTGAGCCTTTCCGCTCAAAAACTGGATATCATCAATTATTAATGCATCACATGATCTATATCTTTCACGAAACTCTTCAGTTTTTCTTTCTTTAATTGACTTAATATATTCATTGGTAAATCTTTCAGAAGAAATATAAATTGAATTTTTGTTTTGTCTCAATAAATGCTGATGTATTGATAATAATAAGTGTGTTTTCCCCAGCCCAACATCTGAATATATATAAAGAGGGTTGAAGTCAGAATTATAAAAATCGGAAATTTGTTTGCTTGCTGCAAAAGCCAGCTCATTTGATGGTCCAACAATAAAGTTATCAAAAGTAAATTTGTAAAAATCTTTAGCCTCTCTCTTGTCAGATGCCAACTTATTACTTTGTAAGCCAACTATTTTTAATTTAAGGCTAGACCCATAACTCTCGTTTATAGCATTTGATAAATGGTCGTAAAAACGTCTTTTTATTGCATCATATTTAAAGGTGTTTTCAATACGAATTATAAATTCTGTGCCATCTAAACTAACCGGATCTATGGCCTTAAATAACAAATCAAAACTTGGGCGATTTATTTCTTCTTTAAGAATATTTAGCGCTTTTTTCCACAAGTCGCCAGCTTCCATAAATCACCTTTCTGTATCCAAAATTTTGACAAAGAGATACCTAGGACAGGATGCTAAATGTCAAAATTTAGAAGACTCTAAATTTAAATATTCTTAGTAAAATACTCAAAAATATTTTATTAATATTTATGTATATAACATTACATATAAGGATATATTTTAGGCAATAGTTTTTTAAATAAATATCCCACAAATTTGTGGGAAAATTTGAAAAAACCTGTTCTTTTTTTCACAGCCTAGTTTAAAAGAACGTTTGTTCTTTATGATGTATTATAAAATTATGAAAATTATTTACTTTGGTACAGATAATAACTCAAAAATTGTACTTGACGATATTGTTAGGTTTGGGGTCAAAACTGAACTAGTCATTACTCCACCTGATTCTATTAAATCAAGAGGAAAGAATAAATTACCAACAGCTATTAAAGAATACTGTTTAGAAAACAATCTTAAATATTCACACAATATTCCAAGCCAAAAAGAAATTGAATCACTTAGTCCTGATTTAATAATAGTTGCATCGTTTGGAAAAATTATTCCAAAAATAATTCTTGATAGCCCTAAGTATGGAGCCATAAATTTACACCCTTCTCTTTTGCCAAAACACAGAGGACCATCACCTGTTCAAACAACTTTAATTAATGATGAAAAAATAACCGGAACATCAATAATATTATTGAGCGACATAGTGGACGGAGGACCAATAATTAGCCAAGAAAAATATAAAATCAATAATGAATACAACAACGAATTAACAGAAAAGCTTTTTAAGATAGGCTCAAAACTCATTAAACATATCCTAAAAAACCCGAAGATAATATTTGATGCTTCTTATCAAATTGAAAAACATGCAACATACACAAAAAAATTAAATAAAACTGATGGACATATAAATTGGAATTTAGAATCAAGATCAATATTGCAAACAATTAAAGCCTTGTCAGAAAAACCAGGAACCTTTTCCTTTTTGGACAATAAGAAAATAAAGTTCTTTAAAGCATCAATTTTAAAAAATAGCATTCAAAATGAAGACCCAGGAGTGCTCGGCCTAAATGAAAATAATGATCTTTTTGTTAATACGCTTAACGGAAAAATAACTTTAGATGAAGTGCAAATTGAAGGAAAAAATAAAGTTAAAGGTTCAGAATTTGCTAGAGGCTATAAAATATATGATATTAAAAATGGCAACAGGACATTTAAAAAATTAAGCTGAAGGCTTTATAACATTAATTTCTCTTCTGGCTAAATGCCCTCTGATTGTCGGCATGTTTTCTTTCCACCATTCGCTACCGTAAAATTCATCTTCTTTTTTACTAAGATCTTCCATGTCTTCATAAGTTCTTATCCATATGAATCTTTCACCCTCTTCATCCGTCCATGCTGACTGAATACCCATCCCAAATTCAAGTGTTTTTGGGGCTATAACTTCATGAAAAAGCTTTAACCAGCTTTCCATCATTCCTTTATTAATAGTGTATATTCTTAATTGGCCAACCATTGATTTACCTTTGTCTAATTTTCTGTAATTATATTAATAATATATTGACAAAAGAACAACAAAAGAAGGTACTTATGAAAATCGCTAAAGTAGAACTAAGAGAATTAAATGGAACCCTCAAAACAAAAAAAGAATTTTGGGAAGAAAGACTTGTAAGGCCAATCGACATATATCCCGAATATAGATCTGACACATTGGCTGATTGGGACAAAAAAAGAGGAGAAGTTAGTTCATCTCAAAATGAAAGCGTACTTTCTATATCAGCAGTATTTGTTGAAATAACTACAGATAACGGTATAACAGGAATTGGAGGGCCGATAGACCATAGTCAGGCTCATATAATTAAAGAGCAACTTGCTAATCTTCTTGTAGATAAAGACCCTTTGGCTACAGAAAGGCTGTGGGACCAAATGCACAGGTTTCAGGTTCATGGCAGGCAAGGAACGCCAATGATTGCCTTAAGCGCTGTTGATTGCGCACTTTGGGATTTAAAAGGAAAATATTATAAACAGCCTGTATATAAAATTATTGGCGGACCAACACGAGATAAGATCCCGGCCTACGCCAGTATGCTCGGCTTTGCTGTTGAAGATTTGGGGCTAGTGAAAGAAAGAGCACAAGAATTTAAAGAAAAAGGATATAAGGCACAAAAGTGGTTTTTTAGACATGGCCCAATGAGCGGAACTGATGGTTTTAAAAAAAATGTTTCTATGGTGAAAACCCTAAGAGAAACTCTTGGCGAAGATTACGATATTATGCTCGACTGCTGGCAAAGCTGGGACCTAAATTACGCTGTAAAAGTAACATCATATATAGAAGAGTATCAACCAAGATGGCTCGAAGAGGTTGCTATGCCTGACAGAATTGATACTTATAGGCAACTTAGACAAAGAACAAATATTCCTCTTTCTGGCGCTGAACACGAATATACAAGATGGGGGTTTAAAAGATTTGTTGACCAAGAGGCTTTAGACATATTGCAGCCTGACATATATTGGGCAGGTGGCCTTTCAGAAACATTAAAGATTGCAAACTATGCTTCTGTGCACGATCTAATAACTATTCCTCATGGACATTCTTCAAAAGTCGGAATTAATTTCTCTGTGACCCAATCACCAATTCATACCCCATATCAAGAGTACCTTGAAAAATGGAACACAATACACCAATTTTTCTTGAAGAATCCAATAGTTCCAGAGAAAGGATATATTTATTTGCCTGTGGAAGATGGACTAGGAATGGAATATGACGAGCAAAAAATAGAAAGTCAGAAAATTATTTAAGCAGAAGTTCTTGATCTCCTAAAACGAGAAGACTTTTTTCTTGGCTGGTATTGTTTTTCTAAAGTTCGTTCTGGAAAAGAAAATTTCTTTTTAATTTTTTTACTTTCAGCCTTAACTGTTTTTATTTTTGGCGTATTCGATAAACCCTTTTTTGGATTGATTCCGGAATCCTTTTTCAAATATAGGCCAGTGTAAGATTTCTCATTAAATGCAATATTCTCGGGTGTTCCTTCGGCAATTAATTGTCCGCCCTCTGCACCAGCTCCTGGGCCCAGGTCAATTACCCAGTCAGCATTTTTTATGATGTCTAAATGGTGCTCAATTAGTATGACGCTATTTTTATTATCAACAAGCCTATGTAAAATTTTTATTAGGGAGTTGCAATCCTCAAATGATAATCCAGTGGTTGGTTCATCTAAAATAAATAACGTTTTGCCAGTTGCCCTCTTCGATAAATAAGTAGACAGCTTAACCCTTTGTGCCTCACCACCGCTTAAAGTTGTTGCAGGTTGTCCCAGCTTTACATAACCAAGGCCTACATCGTTTAACGTGCTCAACTTTTTATGTATGGATTGGTAAGGTGAAAAAACTTCAAGTGCCTCGGATACTGTTAGGTTTAATACGTCCGAAATAGACAACCCTTTAAATTTAATTTCAAGCGCTTCTTTGTTATACCTATTGCCTTTACATTCTTCACAGGGAACAGAAACATCTGGTAAAAATTGCATTTGAATTTCTTTATAGCCAGCACCCTCACAATTTTCGCATCGCCCACCCTTAACATTAAATGAAAATCTGCCAGGCTTATAGCCTCGTGACCTTGATTCTGGAACTGAGGAAAACAGCTCTCTTATAGGCCCAAAAAGAGCCGTATAAGTTGCTGGATTCGATCTGGGCGTTCTGCCAATAGGGCTTTGGTCAATATTAATAACTTTATCTACATTTTCGGTACCACGCAGTTCTTTATGGTCCCCAGGAGAATCTTTAGAATTATATAGCTCCTTCGCAAGGCCTTTATGTAAAATTTCATTAACAAGAGTGCTTTTTCCTGAGCCCGATGCACCAGTAACACAAACTAACATTTGTAATGGAAACGAGACATTAATTGATTGTAAATTATTTTCTTTTGCACCAATTATTGATATCTCTTTTTTTGGAGACTTGCTCCTCCTCTTTTTAGGAATATCAATTTTTCTCTTGCCAGATAAATACATGCCAGTAACTGATTCTTTTGATTTAATTATTTGAGAAACGCTACCTTCCCCAGTAATTAGCCCTCCATTATTACCAGCTAAGGGCCCTAAATCAATAATGTGGTCAGAAGACTTCATGATTGACTCGTCATGCTCTACAACCAACACAGTATTGCCAAGATTTCTAAGCCCTTCGAGAGTTTTTATAAGACGATCATTATCAACAGGATGTAGCCCAATAGATGGCTCATCGCATACATATAAAACCCCTGTAAGGCCAGATCCAATTTGAGATGCAAGTCTAATTCTTTGTCCTTCACCACCGCTTAGAGTAGAGGTTGGTCTGTCTAGCGAGATGTATCCGAGGCCAACCTTATTCAAGAACTTTAATCTTGAAGATATTTCTTTAAAAATTTGCGAACCAATCATAAGGTCTGATGCACTTAAAACAAATCCCTTCTCTTTTGATTGGCATTTTTCTATCCAGATTTCGCATTCCTCAACAGAGAGTTTTGAAACATCATATATGTTAGAGCCAAGTATTTTTACGGACAATGCTTCCTTTTTTAATCTTTGTCCATCACACACAGAACAAGTTTTCTGATTCATGTAAGTTTGAATATTTTCTCTCACTGAGCTTGATTCTGAGGTATGATATCTTTTTTCCAAAATGTGAACTATCCCTTCATACTTTGTCATCCACACTCTTTCTCTCCCCCTTTTTGAAAAATATTTAATAGGAATTATTTCTTGTCCAGTTCCATATAATAAAATTTTAAGATTTTCTTTACTGATACTTTTAACTTTTTCCTTAATTGAAAAACCATAATAATCTGCTACAGAATGAATAAAGTTATATTCCCACGCTAAATCTCCATTTTTTAAGGTCCAAGGAACCACAGCGCCGTCAATAAGACTTTTATTCTCGTCAGGAATTACTAAGTTAGGGTCAATTTCTAATTTATAGCCGAGCCCCGAGCACCCTTTGCATGCGCCGAATGGGGTATTAAAAGAAAAATTTCTAGGCTCCAGCTCTTCAATACTTTCATCACAATTTCCACATGATAAGTTTTCAGAAATAACTATATCTTCATCGTTTGTTGAGCTTATTATAATCCTTCCTTCACCCCTCTTTAAGCAGGTCTCGACAGAATCATATAGTCGGGTTTTGTCCATGTTTTTTTTCACGACTAGCCTGTCGACGACAATTTCTATGTTGTGCCATTTGTTTTTATCTAATGAAATATCATCTTCAACTTCATATATATCGCCATCTATTCTCAAACGAACAAACCCATCTGATTGTACTTGAGAAATTATATTTTTATGTTCACCTTTCATGTGCTTTATCAACGGAGAAAGCAGCATAATTCTTTTTTCAGATTCCAGTTTCAATATTCTCGAAACTATTTCATCGATTGATTGTTTTGTTACCGGTTCTCCGCATTTAGGGCAATGAGGTTTGCCGATTCGGGCAAATAATAACCTAAGATAATCATAAATTTCAGTCACAGTTCCAATTGTTGATCTCGGATTTTTAGATACATTTTTTTGGTCGATTGATATTGCGGGGCTTAGGCCCTCAATTGAATCAACGTCTGGTTTTTCCATTCTGCCAAGAAATTGTCTTGCATATGCAGACAATGATTCCATATACCTTCTTTGCCCTTCTGCAAAAATTGTATTAAATGCAAGAGAGCTTTTTCCTGAACCAGAAACACCTGTTATTACTACTAATTTATTTTTAGGAATATCAACATCTATATCTCTTAAATTATTTTCACGAGCACCTTTAACTGAAATTTTTTCTTTGAAAGACATTATAAAAACCTACTAGATTTTAATTGTACACCCAAAACATTTGAAATAGACTCTTTTAAAATTTTACTTAAGTCGCTTATTGAAATATTGTCCAGATCAAGGCTTGATAAGTTCTTATAATTCCTCCTCTCAATTGACCTAAAAATTACCTGACTTTCAACTGAAAGCTTTATCATATTTTCATTTGTTTTCATTTCTCCAAGACAGTTATCACAATAAAAACCACTATTATTTACAGAAAAGTAATGGCTTGTTTTTTTAAGTTGAACTGAACAATTAGAACACTCGAATATTCTTAATCCAAACCCATAACTTTTTAATAATTCGTATTCATACACAAGAACAACAAGCTCAGAGTGGTTTGTTTTAGGTAATTCATTAAGAGTGTCAATTAGCCTGTTCAATTGTGACTCATAATTAGTGTCGTCCGAAAAAAACTTTTCACTAAGCTCAACAAGATATTGCGCCTTCATCAATAGGTTGTAGTCCGACTTTATATTTAAGAATGAATTTACAGATTGAACTTGAGACACAGCAGGCAATGATGAGTTTCCTGAATAATATATTTCTATATAATTTATAGGCTCAATATGCCCTGAAAATTTTGAAGACGGTTTTTTTGCTCCCCTTGCAATAAAATTCTGTATTCCGCCTTCCTCAGATAATAACGTAAATATGATATCCGAATCTTTATATTTAGTGCACCTTGAAATTAGTCCCTTGGTATAAGCACCTCTTTTTTTCATCAATTTATATTTGTACGATTTTCAAATGCATTTGATAGTGTATTGAAATCAGAGTATTCCAGATCAGTTCCTGAAGCCAATCCTTTTGCAAGCCTAGTAACATTTACTCCAGAAAAATTTTCTTTGATAAAATTTGATAAATACATTGAAGTTGCTTCTCCCTCAAGGGTCGGGTTAGTTGCCAAAATTACCTCTTGAGTCGACTTAGAACCTATTCTTTTGATTAGTTGGTCAATCTTTAGGTTTTCTGGCCCAATTCCATTCATAGGAGAAATTGAGCCGTGTAAAATATGGAAAGTGCCAGAATGTATGCCCGACATTTCAATTGTTATTGCGTCTACTATATTTTCAACAACACATATTGAAGCAGAGTCTTTTTCTTTGCAAAAATTACAACTTGAGACACTTTCATCGTTTGTGATAAAAAAACAATTTTGGCAATAATTGAGATTATTTTTAACGTCTTTAAGAGCTTCTGACAATTTCATTGTTTCTTCAGGATTTTGTGACAAAACATAAAATGTAAGTCTTTGCGCTGTCTTCGGGCCAATTCCTGGAAGTGAAGAAAAAGCAATAATTAATTTTTGAATTTCAATTGGTAATGAAGACCTGCTTAAAGTCATGATTTAAAATAATCCTGGAATTTTTATTCCACCAGTAACCTTCTTCATTTTCTTTTGAGTTGCTTTATCAGCTTTGTTCGCTGCATCATTTAAGGCATCTTTAATAAATTTTTCAAGAAGAGTTTTATCTTTTTGCTCAAACAGTTTATCGGATATCTCGACTTCTTCTATAGTTTTGCCGCCTAACATCTTTACTCTTATTCCTCCTGAAGAGCCTTCAGTTTCCATTTTTGCAATTTCCTCTTGAGCAATTTTCATTTTTTCTTGCATTTTTTTTGCTTGCTTCATCATTGCATTGTTAAACATATTTTCTCCTTTAGGTATTTTTCTTTATTTTAGCTCCCATTGAAATAGCGTGCTGAACAATTGGTGTTTTTATTAATGGATTTTCTCCCTCAATAGAACTTTCAACAACTTCATCAACAATTAACTCAAGGGTTTCTTTATAATTCTCATTTATAGAATCTATAACTCTCTGTTTTGTTTCATTATTTGTAATTTCATTCAAAAAATTCTGTTTCATGGTATTACTTTTGAATATTAATTTTATTTTGCCTTCTTCAATTTTAGGTGAAACAGAATTAAGCAGGCCACCAATGAAATATTTATTTCCTTTTACTCTTCTAAGAGCATTACAAACTGATTTCCATTCATTATCAACTACAGGTCTTTTAGGTTGGGGTTTATTTTCAATTTTTGCCACTGGTGCCTGGGCATTATTATTTATTACAGGCTCTCTATCTTTAGGATTTCTGTCAGCATTAACAGTGGCCCCCGACGATTTAACCTCAGCCGACCTAATTTCTGGTGGCGCAACTTCTTTGCGCTCAATAACATGACTATCAGAGCTTTCATTAAGGCCACAACATTCTATTAGTGCTATTTCTATGCTTATTGGTGGAAATTCATTTGGTTCTACAGTTGAGTTCATGAGTGTTTTAGAAATATTATTTAATTTTTCAACACTAAATTTCTTAGAGACATCTTTTAGTGCAGATATTGTATCTTGTGTTTCTTCAACAAGGTCCTCAAGTCCATTTTTTATATAAATTAAAGCCCTCAAACATTTCAATACTTGGTTTTTTAAATGTAGTGAATCGGTTCCTGATTCAGACTCTTTTTGAATAATTTTCAAAATTGAATCGATTTCATTATTTAGAATATTTATTGTTAATTGAACTCCTGTGCCTGCTCTTGATAGCCCCAAAAAGTCATAAACATCTTTTTCTTCTACAGAATTATTTTTTAATGTAGATATTTGTTGAAGAATGTTCTCGGCATCTCTTAGGCTCCCGGAAGAATTTAGTGAAATTATGTCACAAGCCTCATTAGAAATTTTTATATTTTCAGAGTCAGAAATAAGTTTTAAATGGGAGCTCATCTGTTCAGAATTTATCCTACTAAA
>Ga0163110_10001787_pt1 | contig 10953 bp, 10 predicted proteins | sample CRUFie1St17metaG_FD_108703 | JGI IMG/M metagenome (GOLD analysis project Ga0163110, IMG submission 108703) | Marine microbial communities from the Costa Rica Dome - CRUD Field 142mm St17 metaG | ecosystem: Environmental > Aquatic > Marine > Oceanic > Photic zone | place: Costa Rica: the Eastern...
CCCATCTAAAGGACAAACCGGATGGAATTCTTTGCTCGAAAGAATTGGGTCCTTATCTGGTCCGGTTTGGTTAACATTCGATATCGATGGTCTAGACGGTCAATTAGTTCCAGATACCGGAACACCGGTTCCAGGTGGACTAACCCATTGGGGGGCGGTGGAAATAATCGAAGGGATTTTTTCTAGTGGGGCAGAAGTAATCGGTGCAGATGTTAATGAAATTGCACCAGGAGAGGATCGTTTAACCCAATTTAATGCAGCCTTAATTGCTACGAAAATCGTTGCATCCCATATTGCTAACGAGAATTAGTAATTAAAGAAAATTACATATTTAGCATAAAAAATGATTTTGTTCATTACAAAATATAACTTGAAATTAAGAATTTCACTAGACATTCTTTGTATATTGGAACTTTTTCCCACAACTAATGAATGTGAGCTGTGCTAATTTTAACCGAACTGGAGACGTAATGATAGTTCCTGTTTTCAAAGGGGTTGACAAAGCGCCAAACAACACAACTGTTGGGCTTGGGCGAGGTGCCAGTATTGCAGTTAAAGCAGCTGCAACAAGTGAAGGGATTTCCGGAAAGGTTGGAAAATCTCTGAGTGTGTGGACAAAAAATTGCACGGTTATTTTTGTTGGAATTGGAAAGAAAGAGAAGCTTACTCACAAAATCGCCAGAGATACAGGTGCGAAGATTTTGTCTGGATTATCCAAGGATCTTGGATCTGAAATCGTAGTTCGCTTCACATCAGGATGGTCTCCCGAAAATATGACTGCGTTCGCCGAAGGGATGATGTTACGAGATTATGTCTTCGACAAATATCAGAAAACTGATGATGAAGAAAAACACAATGGTTGGAAATTAGAATGTCAAGCACACGAGAGACATCTAGATTACCTAACTAATTCATTGAAGTCTGCTAGTTTGGTTGTAACCGGGGTTCATTTAGCAAGAGATTTAGCTAACGAACCTGCCAATCATTTGTACCCAGAAGAATTTGGAAGAAGAGCACTAGATTGGGCTGAAGGAAAGGATAATGTCGAGGTTGAAGTTTGGGATTATGCTCGACTAAAGAAAGAAGGTATGGAAGGAGTTATTGCAGTTGGAAAGGGCAGTTTTAGGAAGCCTTGTATGGTGTTTTTCCGTCTTAACCCAGACCAACAAAAAGACCAACAGGTTCCCTGCATAGTTGGAAAAGGCATCACATTTGACACCGGTGGAATTTCGATTAAACCAACACAAGGAATGTGGGATATGAAGTACGATATGCACGGTTCTGCAACTGTTTTTGGATTGTTCCAAGCACTCTGGGCAACCGGATATGAAGGACGAGTAAATGGAATAACTTGCATGGCTGAAAATATGCCTAGCGCGGAGGCATACAGACCTGGGGATGTAATCGACACCTATTCAGGAAAAACTATCGAAATTTTCAGCACTGACGCAGAGGGTAGAAATGTACTTTCAGATGGACTTTGGAAGGCTGCAGAATTGAATCCTTCATACATCATTGATCTTGCTACCCTCACAGGAGCATGTGTTGTTGCCCTTGGGCAGGAAGCTTCTGGACTGTGGTCGAATGATGATAGGTTGAGAGAAAAAATTCACCATGCCGGAAATTCTGTGGATGAATTAGCTTGGCCAATGCCTCTTTTACCCGCTTTCGAGAAAGAAATGACTAGTTCGAAATTCGCTGATGTAAGAAATGGTGGAAAAGGACGCTATGGTGGAGCAAATACTGCAGCCGCTTTCCTAAAGCAATTCATTCAGGAACGAGAAGATGAAAATGGGGGAATGTCGGCAATTCCATGGGCTCATCTAGACATAGCGGGAACCGCTTGGAATGTTGATACAAACTACTGCGTAGCCCATGGAGGAACAGGTGTCCATGTTCGAACTTTACATCACCTGATTACTCAGGGATAATCATTCGTCGTCGTCGCCGTCAACTACCTCGAAATCTGCCTCGACGACTCCGTCACCGTCAGATTCGGATTCATTGGCAGCCTGTTGTTCTGCCATTTCTGCTGCTGCGGCCTCGTAAAGTTTCGTTGAGATTCCATGCATGACTTGCTCTAATTCACCCATCTTTGCTTGAATTGCGGCCTCATCTAAATCTTCGAAATCAACAGGCTCACCATCGTTCATGATGAGGGCCTCTAGTTCGTCCAATTTTTCATTCACTGGGCCAGTGTCCTCATCGGTTAATTTGTCACCGGAATCTTCCATCATCTTACGTGTTTGATAGACGATACTATCGGCTTGGTTACGCAAATCGACTTTGGCCTTTCGGCGCTTATCTTCTTCCGCGAATTCCTCAGCTTCGGCAATCTTTGACTGAATCTCATCTTCCGACAAAGAAGTTTGACTTTCAATCTTGATCGATTGTTCAGTTCCAGTTCCCAAGTCTTTGGCTGATACGTTTACAATTCCGTTAGCATCGATGTCGAAGGTGACTTCAATTTGTGGAATTCCTCTAGGAGCTGGCGGAATCCCCATTAGATGGAATCGACCAAGGGTTGTATTGTCTTTGGAAAATTCTCTTTCCCCTTGTAGTACGTGAACTTCGACCGCTGGTTGATTATCTGAGGCGGTAGAGAATACTTCAGAGCGGCGACTGGGGATTGTTGTATTACGTTCAATCATCATTGTCGTCACTCCACCCAATGTTTCGATTCCCAAAGTTAGGGGAGTTACGTCCAGAAGTAACACATCGGTTACACCCTCATCACCGACAATTATTCCGGCTTGTAGTGCAGCTCCAACTGCAACTGCCTCGTCTGGATTAATGCCCTTGAACGGGGCTTTACCGACTTCCTTCTCTATAGCAGTCTGCACCGCTGGAACGCGGGTAGAACCTCCAACCAGGATTACCTTGTCGACTTCTCCCTTCGACACACCAGCGTCCTTCATCGCTTGGCGAGTAGGCGCCATTGTTCGCTCGATAAGAGCGGAAATTAATTCCTCGAATTTTGATCTAGACAATGCTAAATCGAGATGTTCTGGTTGCCCATCACGCATTGTGATGAATGGAAGATTAATCTGAGTTGTACCTGTTCCTGATAGCTCAATCTTGGCTTTTTCAGCGGCTTCTCTTAGACGACTCATAGCTTGCATGTCACCCGATAGATCGATTCCAGTTGCCTTCTTGAACTCTGAAAGAATCCATTCGATTACAACCTCATCAAAGTCGTCACCACCTAGGCGATTGTCACCACTAGTAGCCTTAACCTCAATCTGAGGTTGATCATCTACGAGGTAAATTTCCAGAATTGAGATATCGAATGTTCCGCCACCGAGATCGTACACCAAAATAGTCTGATCGTCTTCTTTGTCCACACCATAAGCCAGTGCTGCGGCAGTCGGTTCGTTGATGATTCTAAGAACCTCTAAGCCTGCTATGCGCCCTGCATCACGAGTAGCCTTTCTCTGAGCATCTGTAAAGTATGCTGGACAGGTAATAACCGCCTGAGTAACTTCTTGACCAAGATAGGATTCTGCATCTGATTTCAGCTTCTGTAGTACGAATGCTGAAATTTCTTGAGGAGTATATTCCTCGTCACCAATATTCTTTTTCCAATCGGTACCCATCTCTCTCTTCACAGACATGATTGTCCGTTCCGAATTAGTAACAGCCTGTCTCTTCGCAGTTATACCTACAAGGCGATCTCCATCTTTGGTGAAGGCAACCACCGAGGGAGTAGTTCTACTTCCTTCGGAGTTCGGTATAACCGTAGCTTTGCCACCCTCCAAAGTAGCAACGCAACTATTTGTTGTTCCAAGGTCTATTCCAATTACTGCTGTGCTCATTTTCATTCATTCCTATTTTCTTATTGACTTTCATCGGCTGTTGAAGCCTCCGAATTAATGTCAAATTTGACATCAAGAATCCCATTGTTCAGATCCCATTCTACAATGTTCTCTGCCGGATAAGGGAGTGTATAGCGCTTCAGAGGACGCATCTGTGTGGTCTTCATCAATTGCATTATTTCTCCCCCACTGGTTAGGTTTAGCTCTACCTCTTCAGGTTGAAGATCGGTGAATCTAGAGATATCTACTGTAATACACATCCTGTCTTCATGGACAAATACATCTTCGATTGGTAGATCATTTTCTGGCTCTTCTGTCTCCTCTTCTTCTACCTCAATCTCGGGGACTTGTTCTGGGCTATTTCCTTCAAATTGAACCTTTATTCCCATGTTGCGGAACATCTCCGCCATTCCGCCTGGTCCATTTAGCATAGATTCCATCTGTTTACGAAATTCTTCTGCACCGACATCAGTGCCCATTTTTATCTCGGTTGAAGCCATACGATCAGGATCGATCCCCATTTCCTCGAATTGTTCGCGCACTTGTCTCATCATATTTTGCAATAAATCAACGTCGATTGGCATCCCCATGTCGGCGAACATCTTTGCCATTTGTTCGAGCATTTTATCCTCGAATTCATCTTTTTCGGGGTCACTCATAATATCACTACTCAACCTGAGGTTGTATAGTCGGAGTGATTTGCCATATTTGAACCAAACGGTAACTAGAGTACTCGTTGATTTAGGTTAAACAGTCTAGGTTGAACTTGGATAAGTGCAACATCGCATTGAAAGCGGGCTTGTGGTTCGCCAATCTCATGGTCGAGTCCGAACAAGATGTTGCTTTGGAGAATACCGACCGAATTGAAGGCCGTTCGGCTTTAGTAAACAATACCAATGCTGCTACAGCACTAGCTGGAGCTGTTAGATCGACATTGGGGCCGAGAGGATCGGACAAAATGTTGGTTGATGAAAATGGCGAAATCATAGTCACAAACGACGGTGTAACCGTTCTAGAGACTGCTAAAGTTGAGCACCCAACAGCTAACCTTCTGATAGCAACTAGTTCAGCTCAAGATAGGATTGCTAGGGATGGTACGACAACTTCCGTATTGCTAACTGCAGAGCTCCTTCGTAATGCCCTGGAATTATCAAGAATAGGTGTTCATCCAACAATAATCATCAATGGATATCGCATTGCTATGGAAGAATCTCTGACACAACTGGAGGAAATCGCAAAATCTGCTTCTGAAGATGATTTGATTGCCGCAACTGCAACCACAATGGCAGGAAAGATCGACACAGCCCTATCAGAAAATATGACCAAACTTGCACTTCAAGCGGCCCGAACTTTGGAAAATGAAGATGGTGGAGATGACCTTGAAAGAATCCGAGTTAAACGACTACAAATGACCGATGGTAGCGGGTCTGATTCAGAGATTATTCATGGTTTGATGCTGAAAAAGCAACGACTTGATTTCACCACAGAAACTCTATCTAATGGTGGTAAAATCGCAATTATTGATGGTGCACTTGAGAATAAAGAATTGGAGTTAGAGGCGAGTATAGAAATCCACAGTACCGGAGTTCTATCGGGTTTTCAAGAACGCAAGACGGCAAGATTGGCTGAGCAAATAGAAAATCTAACCAAATTCGGAATTGATTTAATTTGTGTTCGTGATGGAATTGCTGATGAAGCAGTTCCATTGTTGAAGGATGCTGGAATTACGGCATATAGAAGGTTTGAGCGGGAAGATTTGGAGAGGTTATCTATTCTCACCGGAGCGAAAATGGTTAGAAATCCAAATCGAATGACAGACAAAGACGTGGGGATTTATACCCATTTTTCCGCAAACAAAATCGATGATTCCTGGCACGTCAGAATCGATGGTAAAGGTCGTGCTATGACTGCATTACTCCGTGGAACAACTCCTGCTATGAGAGAAGAGGTAATAAGAGCGTTTGACGATGCTCTGGGTGTTGCTTTCAGATTGGTTCGTGAACCTAAAATTCTACCCGGCGGAGGCGGAACACAGACTCATTTAGCTCGATACTTGCGCTCATTTGTAACCACACAGAAAGGACGAGAACAATTGGCGATTGAGGGCTTTGCTGACGCTCTAGAAGTGATTCCACGTGTTCTTGCAGAAAATGCTGGTTTAGATCCAATAGACGAAATTCTATCCCTATCAGCTGCTCAAGCAGAACATGGTTCTTGGTTTGGATTAGACGCTATGAGTGGAAAAAAGGCAGACATGAATCTGATGGGAATTAATGACCCACTTTTTGTTGCCCGTCAGGCGTTGACTGGTGCAACTGAAGCCGCTATCACCGTGCTGAGAATAGATGATGTTCTATGGGCTAATGTTGAGCCAAGCACGCCAGATTGGTCTAATCAAATCGATGAAGATTGAAGGCCGGAAATCATTGCGTCACACAGGGCATCTAAGTCATAATCAGCCCTCCATCCCCAATCTTCTTGAGCACATGAATCGTCTATAGAATCAGGCCAAGTGTCCGCATAATTCTGCCTGATGTCGGGTTTGAAATCACAAGAAAAATCTGGCAGTCTCTCAGCGACCGCTTGAGCTAATTCTGAGGCAGTGAAAGAACAACCCGAGATGTTGTAACCACCTCTGGAGTCACCGATAGATTCTACCGGTGCGTCCATCAAATCGATAGTTGCTCGAATTGCATCATCCATGTACATCATTGGGAGACGAGTATCACCACGAACGAAACAATCGTAATGTCCTTTATTCACTGCTGCATGGAAAATGTCCACTGCGTAATCCGTAGTTCCTCCTGAAACTGGTGCTTTGAAAGAAATTAATCCAGGGTAGCGTAATCCGCGCACGTCGACATTGTATTGTTTCCAGTAATTCATTGCTAGACGTTCGCCAGTAACTTTTGTCTTACCATACATCGTAGTAGGATTGAGAGGACATACTTGTGGCGCGTGTTTAGGAGCATCTGGACCAAAAACTGCGATTGAAGATGGTGCGTATACTCTCAATCCATGTTTACGAGCGGCTTCCAAAACAGTTACTGTACCTCCGACATTTATTCTCTCGCATAATTCGGGATTCTTTTCTCCAGCAGCACTCAATATTGCAGCCAAATGATATACAGTGCCTATCGATTCTTCGATTATTACTTGGTCAAATATATCTGCATCGATTACGCTAAGATGTCGATATGGGCCTCCAACTACGCAGGGATGATCTGGTATATCTCGGACATCACTCGCTACAACAGCATCAGAACCATAACGAATACGCAATGCTTCAACCAATTCAGTTCCAATCTGGCCAAGTGCGCCGGTAACTAAAATTCTGGAGTTGGAAGCACCGGCCATGCATCTTCGGAAGCCAGACGATACTTAGACTTGCGAGACGTGAACTTTAGCGAGTAATTTTGTAATCCACAGAGCCAATGTTGATATGCGAGACATGTCGGCTTCAAACCCCGTTGATTGCATGAAGTATGTCGTAGTCACGGGCGGAGTCCTATCTGGATTGGGTAAAGGAATTACAGCTTCAAGCATCGGAGTTTTACTGAAATCCGCTGGACTGCGGCTAACTTCAGTAAAGATTGACCCCTATCTAAATAGCGATGCTGGAACCATGTCACCATTCGAGCATGGTGAAGTATTCGTTCTCGATGATGGTGGAGAAGTTGACCTTGACCTTGGGAACTACGAACGATTCCTAGATGTCGCTCTGACTCGAGAGAATAATATCACAACCGGCAAGGTCTATGCTAATGTCATTGAGAAGGAACGTAGAGGAGATTATCTTGGAAAGACTGTGCAGGTTGTGCCTCACATAACTAATGAAATCCAAGAATGGATTGAGCGTGTGGCGCACGTCAGCGCAGATGGATCAGGAGAAACTCCAGATGCTTGTGTAATCGAATTGGGAGGTACTGTAGGAGATATCGAAAGCGCTCCATTCATTGAAGCGTTGAGACAATTCCAATTTAGAGTTGGACAAGAGAATGTTTGCTTCGTGCATGTTAGCCTTGTCCCCGTGATGGGGCCTGTTGGAGAACAGAAGACGAAACCAACTCAACACACCGTCAAAGAGCTACGAGGTTTGGGAATCATACCAGACATTCTAGTTTGTAGGTCAGAGGTGCCTTTAGAAGATGAGACTAGGGCAAAACTTGCAGCATTCTGTCACGTTGGAACAGACGCAGTTGTTTCGGCTCATGATGTTTCAAATCTCTATCAAATCCCAATTTCCCTTTACGATCAATCGGTTTTGAGCAAGGTCTCAGACCATCTTGGATTTGAGGTCCCTGATTCTCTACCAATGCTTGATGATTGGAAAGAAATGGCCGACAAGGTTGACCGTTTAGAAGAGGAAGTTCACATTGCAATGGTAGGCAAATACACCGGTCTCTCTGACTCCTATCTTTCTGTCATCAAAGCTCTGCAACATAGTGCATATGCGGTTGATAGAAAACTGGTAATTGACTGGATTGAGTCTACTGACTTAGACCCTCACGATGTTACTGAAAAGCATGATGAGGCTTGGGATTTACTAAAAGCAGCAGATGGAATTCTGGTTCCGGGTGGATTTGGTAATCGCGGAGTTGAAGGAAAAGTCGCTGCAGCGAATTATGCTCGGATAAACAACGTACCTTACCTAGGGGTCTGTCTTGGTTTGCAAATTGCAACAATAGAGTTCTGTCGTAATGTCTTGGGTCTGGAAAATGCAAACTCTACAGAGTTTGATGAGAACACACCGAATCAAGCGGTTGTCTTCATGCCGGAAATTTCCAAGACCCATATGGGCGGAACTATGAGACTTGGAACAAAACCGACTCCATTCCTGGTCGATGATTGCAAAATGAGGCGTTTGTATGGAGGTGCTGATCATGTCGATGAAAGGCATCGACATCGCTACGAGGTAAATCCTGATTTGATTGATAGAATTGAAGCGGAAGGTCTGGTTTATGTCGGTAAAGATGAAACTGGACAGAGGTGTGAAATCATGGAGTTGGAGAATCATCCATATTACGTTGGAACTCAATATCACCCAGAATTCAAGTCAAGGCCTAACCGCCCAAGTCCTCCTTTCCTAGGTCTGCTAAAGGCGGCTGTTGGACAAGAAATATGATTTCTCAACAGGCGATTAGATGTGGCAACAAATCGTAGATTTAGCTCACAACGAAATTGTGGCATATCTTGGTATGATGTTGATTTTAAGCGCTTTTTTCTTGGAAACTAGAGATATTTTGAACAGCAAGGAATGGCCATATCTAGTTCTCATGGCGCTAGGCTCTGGGCTCCTCGCAGTAAGGGCATATCTGATTGATGAGTGGGCATTCTTCATTCTCGAAGTTGCCTGGTTTGCAGCTGCAGCATTGGGATTGTGGTCCATTTCAAAAGCAATCAGAGATTAATCATTTCTTCATTATTAGGGCCCCAATTATGATGCCCAAAATGGCGAGTTCCAATTGTTCGTGTGCCATGGGCAATTGTATGAAATCAAACCATGGCGCTACATACCACATTTGTCTATCATAGTTTAGATTACTCATTCTCATGAGGAGATTAAGCATACTGAGGAATATTAGATAAATTCCTGCACCCATTTTTAGATTATCAGATTTCAAAAATCCAATTAAATTAAGTCCTGAAATTAACAATATCGAGACTATGGTCAATGAGAATAGAATAGAAGAGATAATCCACCTAAATTCGCCATATTCAATTTGATCTAAAAGTTCTAGCAGAGCAATAGCCGCAGCGGGTAATAGTAGTGCCAAGACTGAGGTTCCAGCAATCATACTGATTGGGGATGTTTGTTTTTCTTGTTGGGGTATTGAATATTGGTCCACAGAGCCTTCTAACATGATAATTGAGTATTGGATTAGACAATGAAGGTTTGCCCGGCATCATATTCCCTACCTCTTAATCCATCCTTCCTCGGAACTTTCTTCGGTTCATTCAGTAGACCAAAGTTTCTCATAGTCTGTTTTTCCAAAATCATCTGGAATGCCCCATGTTTTTATGTAAAAATCGATAGGAATGGTACCATTTCCCCTGTCTACAGCATAGTTTTGATCGTAAATCTCCTTTACGATTGGTGCAGGCCCATCGTACGTCAAATACCAATCTTCAGGGACATCTGGACCACTCTCAGTTCCATCTGGCCCAATCCAGTTATTTTTGGAAATTCCCCCGCCCATACCGGCGCTTCTCCAGTATCCTTCAGAATTGGTTTCATCGTCATCTTTCGCTTCTAGATTCACAGTTCCTCTTAAGACCCCCCATATCATACTCAGGCCAAAAAATTGGACGAAGAGTCCTGCCATCAAGAATGGTATCGAGAAAGCTATCATGAACAACGATTCGAATGGGTAATTTATGTCGATGACGCCATCGCTGAACATCATGAAAGGCACTAGTGTGAAGGGCAATCCGAAGAAGAACATGAACAAGCCGAAAAATATCCCTGCTACCCTTCCAATATTACCTTCCATGATTATACGACGATTACTTGGCACGTAATACTTATTCCACGGAAGCAATTAATCCAAAACATACCATTGTCTCAATACTCATGAGAATTCCTATTTTTTGATCACAAAAAAACCTATGATGATTCCAAGAAAAGCCAATTCTAATCTTTCATGTGTGCTTGGCCAATAAAGAAAATCTAACCAAAATTCATCGATACCCCATTCCCTTCTTTCCTTTCCGAAGTCAGAAAATCTAGAGAACAGATTCATGATTGAAAGTGCGATAATAAATCCTCCACAAACTAGTTTCCAAGAAGTTGATTTGATCAGTCCGGTAAAGTGCAATCCTGAGATTAACAATATCGAAATGATTGTTGTAGAATACAAAATCCAACTTAGTACATCACTCATGTCGCCGCCGTATTCGAAATAATCGATAATGTACCTAAATTCCCCAAAAGCAACGAATATTGCAGGAATCAGCAGAACTAGACAAATTATTCCAAAGAGAATTTCGAATGGATATCGTGAATTATCCGGCGGAGCTGCCGATTGATTTTCGATTGCGAAGCCTTCAACAGAAGTTTCGAGCATGTTACTTCGTTCGCTGATTCAAAAATGAAACTTATTCAGGAAATCAAAACAAAATGGCGAATCAAAGGGTA
>Ga0163110_10001789_pt1 | contig 10950 bp, 12 predicted proteins | sample CRUFie1St17metaG_FD_108703 | JGI IMG/M metagenome (GOLD analysis project Ga0163110, IMG submission 108703) | Marine microbial communities from the Costa Rica Dome - CRUD Field 142mm St17 metaG | ecosystem: Environmental > Aquatic > Marine > Oceanic > Photic zone | place: Costa Rica: the Eastern...
CGAAGTTGTTCGCGAACGATTGAGCGATTGAGCGAGCGAAGCACTCTACTCTACTCTACTCTACTCTACTCTACTCTACTCTACACCCAACCACTGACCGAGGACCACGAACCCTGACCCTGACCCCGACCCTCTACTCTACATACATAGAACGAGCGAGCGAGCGAGCGAAAGCCCGCGGGGTTCGTTCCGTCTGTCCGTCGTTCGTTCGTAAAATCCTAAAATCGTAAAATGTTTCACGTGAAACCTACATATAAATATATTTAATTAATTTAATATATATACTTGCATATATATTTAATTTATTAGATAATACCCTTAGTTAAATAAATAATTATTTAACTTAATTTTAATCTTAAATAGAGGTATATATAAATGAGTAAAAAAACTAAAAACTCAAAGCCCGTAAGTTTAACCAAGTCATCAAGTGAAGTATTAGCTGATGAAATAACTAAATCTAACGCTAAGCGCGGTGTTCCTTTACCTGCGGATATTTCTAAGCTATCAGTAGTTAAGCGTTCTAAGGGTACTAAGTTTAACCCTAATGATACATTCGTTATAACTCAAGATGGCGCGGAGTTTTATAACGCAGGTAAATTACCTCCGCAACTTCATTTTCTATTCGATATTATTATCGAACTAGGTGTAAATGCTTCAGTGGGTAAAGTCTTTGATATATGGGACGAACGTTACTACCACACTAAAAAATATACTCAGACAGCTGTTGAGGTATATAATGGTCACTATAAAGGGTACTGTGAAGGTACTACTGCACACAAAGGTAAGCGTAAAGAGTTTGCCATACAATTAACTGGTAATGATACAGGCGTATGTCAGTTACTTATGGTTTCTTAATTAACCCTTAATATTAACCCTAACCAATAGCCCCTACTCAGGGGCTATTTTTTTATCTAACACTACTTAAATATCTAGCCTACCTTAGACCTATCGAGAGGGTAAACCCCCCTTAGAAACGCGCCGCGGGTCCCACCCGCCCTCCCTTGGATTTGGAGTCTTGGTTGCAAGTAGTTTTCAAATAAGTCCCTAGTAAAAAATTTTTTGCAAAAAATATTTTTGCGAGTATACTTTTGTTATGGCTGAAGAAAAAACTGATAACAGTTATTTAGAATCCATGTTGTCTGACATGATGACTTCTTATTTAAAAGAAGCTGTTCTTCCAATGTACGAAGACTACAAAACATATGCCGAACCAATGCTTCCTTCTGAAGATAAATCCGCAGGAGAAAATTTATTGGATATTATTTCCATGGCACCCGGAATAGGATCATTAAAAGCCGCAAAACCTGTTTTAGAGATGATGGATCCTCGGAGACGTGGCATGATGCTCGCGAAACAAGGACAAATGAGATCTCGTAAGACTACCCAAGTTCTTCCCGGACAACGGTTAGGTGGTTCAAGATTAGCAAATGAAACCAGAGATATTATGGCTAATTTTTTCAGAGAAACTCGAGGCGGTGCGTTTCCTGAAAACCTAACTCCAGATACTATCGAAGCGTTAAAATCTATTAAACCACAGTTAGTCAAAGCAGCAAGTAGAGATAAACAGGCTTCTCGACAAGGTGTAAAACGTATATTAGAGATTATGGAAGAAATAGGACTGTAAACTTAATTTTACATTTTGCTATCTTTTAGCATATACTTAGCCCATGGCTGAACCTACTGAAAACGGTATACTAGAATATTTAGAAAGTGTTCGTGCACCGGAAAATGCAGAAACCTTTACTGAAGCCCAAACAGGTTTAGGCAGAGAAGGGTTTAGAAAATATATTCCTGATCCCACTCAAGTTGCTGACTTTTTAAATTTTCCTAAAAAAGATGGACTTAGAACGTTAGCCCCTGAAAAAGGTGAGCCTTCTATAATCCGCCAGATTCTTAACAAGATTCCTGAGCACAACGAACAGGAAATGATGGATGAATACTACGGCGAGTATCCAGAAAAAAGAAAAGAAACAGCATTAGGAATATTGTCTGCTTTTCCTGCAGCAGGTACGGTTAGACTTTTGAATTTTCTTAAAAATCCTGCAGCGTTCGATAAAGCGCGAATGGCTGCATATAATTCAAATTTATTATCAGATCCTTTTTTAGAAACATTTTCACAGTATTTGTTATTAGGTACAGGATTACTTGGCACAGGACTAGAAAAACGTAAACGCAGAGAAAAAGAAGCAGAAGAGATGGATATTCCTTTTTCTGAACATCCTGACTTTAAAGAAATGGCTAACGGCGGTGAGATCGATCCTTACAGTATGCTTGATCCTAATCCTGATTTATCCACAATTCCTGAAACGCCAACCCTTGATTCAATAGCCAAGTTCTTTTTACCAGTAACCGAAGAAGGCGAACTGAGTAAAAGTGATCTTGCTTTCGAAGCGGCAAGTATGTTTCCTCCTTTGTTTTGGATGAAAGGATTAAAGTTTGGAACTAATACATACAACCGAGCTAGAAAAATTCAAGACGAAATAGAAGATTTAAAAGACGTTGTTGCTAGAGAAAAAATTAATGCGCCGACAGACGGTTCACCAGCAACAAATGCCGCATTCCGTGCTCAACAGGATATACATAAAAAAGAAAACGCTCTTTTAAAATTAGTTAAAACAGAGGATCCTGAATACGGAAATTTAGTTGAAGAAGCGTCAAGAAGAAGATTCGCGCAATCAAGATTAGAAGCAGATCCACTTTACGATACAAAGGTGAAAAAAGGAATTATAACTGCAATACCTCAAGGCGGAGATGAACTTTTTGATATTGCCGGAAATTTAAAAGATCCAAAATATAACAAAATTTTAGAAGAAGGATATAGAAAAAATAGAGAATTAGCGGAAGTAGGTATTGGATCTTTGCAAAATCGAATTAGAGACGCATTAACTAAGAAAACTGATTAATGAAAACAAACAAAGATCGTCTTGCTGAATTACGCAAGATTGATTTACAACATCTAGGTAAATCCGAAGCTAAAGAATTTACCTTACTTTTAGAAGAATTAGAAAAACGAGAATTTCAAGAGAAATCCACTGGTACGTTTTTAGAATTCGTCAAATCTATATGGGATGGTTTCATAGAGGGGGACCATCATAAGAAAATGGCGAAAGCGTTTGACGATATTGCAAACGGTAAACTAAAACGTTTAATCATCAACATGCCACCACGGCACACGAAAAGTGAGTTCGCGTCACATTTATTTCCTGCGTACTTATTAGGTAAAAATCCTAAGTTAAAAATTATTGAAGCAACACACACCGCTGACCTCGCAGTAAATTTCGGTAGAAAAGTTCGTGATTTGATCGATGGAGAAGAGTATCACGCTTTATTTCCCGAAACTGAACTAAAAGCGGACAGTCGTTCTGCAGGAAAATGGCTCACGAACAAAGGTGGAGAGTATTATGCAGCAGGTACAGGAGGTGCACTTGCTGGACGGGGAGCGGATTTGTTTATTATTGACGATCCACATTCGGAACAAGATGCGATGTCTGATAAATCAATGGACGAAGCGTATGAATGGTTTATGACTGGACCGCGACAACGTTTACAACCCGGAGGTGCAATCGTTATTGTAATGACTCGTTGGTCTAAAAAAGACCTAACAGGTCGTTTAATTAAGAAAATGGCACAAGATAAAAATGCGGATCAGTGGGAAATAATAGAGTTTCCTGCAATTTTACCTAGCGGTAATCCACTTTGGAGTAGTTTTTGGAAATTAGAAGAACTTGAAAGTATTAAAGCGTCTGTTAGTCCGTCAAAATGGGCGGCACAATACATGCAAAGACCAACAGGTGAGGGTATTTCGATTATTCCTAAAGAATGGTTTAATATTTGGGATAAAGAAAAACCACCAACAGTAGATTATATTATACAAAGTTACGATACTGCGTTTCTAAAATCAGAAAGAGCCGACTTTACCGCGATAACAACGTGGGGAGTTTGGTATCCTGAAGGTAAAATCGGTGAAGAGTTATACACTGGAGAAGAAGCTCATTTAATTTTAATAGATTGTATAAAAGAACGATTCGATTTTCCTGAACTTAAAAACGAAGCATTACGTTTATACAATTATTAGGAACCAGATACAGTAATTATTGAGGCAAAAGCAAGCGGGATTCCTTTAGTTCAAGAATTACGCAGAATAGGTATTCCTGTAAATACGTTTTCTCCCGGAAAAGGTCAAGATAAGATAGCGAGACTTAATTCTGTGTCGCCAATATTTCAAGATGGGCGCGTTTGGATTCCAGAAAATCGTTGGGGAGAAGAATTAATAGAAGAAGTTAGTGATTTCCCAGCAGGAGAGAACGATGACTTAGTTGACGCTACAACTTTAGCGTTAGCAAGGTTTAGACAAGGAGGCTTTTTGCAATTATCCAGTGATTTTGAGGAAGAAGAATTTTACTATGATAGGCAAAGGGTTTATTATTAGCGAAATTCATACTATGATGTTTACTTATGGCGATTGAAAAACAAATTTTATCCGTTGTTCCAGAAACACAAGAAGAAATAGATATTGAAATTCTTCCAGAAATGGAAGAAGAGACAGAAGTTTTTATACAACCTGATGGTTCAGCTATCATCGGTAGCGATATGCCCGATCAAGCGTCTTTAAAATTTGGTGAAAACCTTGCTGAACTACTAGAAGAAAGTGAATTACAAGCAATTAGCTCAGAATTAGTTTCATCTTACGAAGAAGACGTAGAAGCTAGACAAGATTGGTACGATACTTATACCGATGGACTAGATTTACTAGGAATTAATGCCGAATCTAGGTCACAACCATTCGAAGGAGCTTCTGGAGTTCATCATCCGATACTCGCAGAAGCCGTTACTCAGTTCCAAGCGCAAGCATACAAGGAATTATTGCCTGCAGGCGGTCCAGTAGACACAGAAATACTAGGAATGACTGATGATCAGAAGTTAGAAAAGGCAAATCGCGTTAAAAACTTCATGAATTACCAAATTACTTATAAAATGGAAGAATATGACTCTGAAATGGATCAACTTCTGTTTTATTTACCGTTATCTGGCTCTGCTTTTAAGAAAGTGTACTATGATCCGTCGGTTGGACGCGCTGTTTCACGTTTTGTTAAGGCAGAACACCTTGTTGTACCATATTATGCGGTAGATTTACTTACTGCACCACGAATTACTCATGTAATCCACATGAATGAGAACGAATTGCGTAAATTACAGCTTTCTGGCTTTTATAGAGACGTGGATATGATGGATCCGGGAGCAGATACAGAAAATACCAACGTAGATGACAAAATAGAAGAACTTCAAGGTATAAATAAAACAATTCAAGACGAAGAATACACTTTGTTGGAGATGCACGTCTTATTAGACTTAGAAGGATACAAAGATATCGATGAAAACGGAGAAGAAACAGGTTTAGCACTTCCGTACATTGTAACTATCTGTAAAGATAACGATAAAGTTTTATCAATAAGACCAAACTTCAAAGAAGATGACCCAATGCGTAAAAAGATTGAATACTTTACACATTACAAATTTCTTCCGGGATTAGGATTTTATGGTTTTGGTTTAATACATATGATGGGCGGACTAACTAAATCAGTTACCGCGATATTACGTCAATTAATTGATGCAGGAACACTTGCTAATTTACCTGCGGGATTTAAGTCTCGAGGATTAAATATTCAACGATCTAGTGATCCGTTACAGCCCGGAGAGTGGAGAGATGTCGATGCTCCCGGAGGACGATTACAAGATGCATTTTTACCGCTACCTTATAAGGAGCCAAGCGGTACTTTGAGCCAATTATTAGGTGCATTAGTTGATTCTGGGAAACAATTTGCTGCTACAGTAGAAAATCCGACAGGAGACGGTAATACTGAAGCTCCAGTAGGAACAACTGTAGCATTATTGGAAAAAGGACAGCGTGTAATGTCTGCTGTACATAAAAGACTACATTATGCGCAAAAATGTGAATTTAAAATATTAAAAAGAGTATTTGGTGAGTTTTTACCTCCTGAATACCCATATCAAGTACAAGGTGCTTCAGAAAACGTATTTAAAGATGATTTTGACTCATCTGTTGATGTTCTTCCTGTCAGTGATCCGAATATCTTCAGTATGACACAAAGAATTACTTTAGCACAGACACAATTACAAATGGCACAAGCTGCACCTGATTTACACGACTTGCGTGCAGCATATCGCAAAATGTATATAGCATTGAATGTAAAAGATATTGATTCGATTTTACCCCCAGAGGAGGAGGCGCAACCAAAAGATCCAATTCTAGAAAACATGGATTCTTTATTACAAACTCCTTTACAAGCGTTCCCCCAACAAAACCACGAAGCGCATATTGCAGCCCACACGGCATTTTTAGAAAACCCTAAAACTGCCCAAAACCCTGCAGCAGTTGCTGCATTGCAAGCCCACATACAACAACACAATGCGCTGAAATATAGAGTTGAAATTGAAGCTCTATTGGCTCAACAAGGAGTACAACTTCCTCCTCCGGGACAACCTATTCCGCCTGAAGTGGAAAGTCAAATAGCGATTGCAGCAGCACAAGCTACACAGACCATAACGGGACAAGAACAAGCATTAGCTAATGCGATGCAAACACCAGATCCACAACGTGAGATGTTTGAGAAACAATTACAATTAGAACGTGAACAGTTAATGCAAAAAGAACAGGCTGACATGAGAGATACACAAGTAGAAATGACTAAAGCTGAAATGGATGCTCAACTTAAACGAGAAAAGATGCAAGCTGATCTGGCTGTAGAAAATACTAAATCAGCATTAGATTTACAAGAATTAGAATTAAAAGCTAGAGCAGAACAAGATAAAAATTATAGAGAAGCTCTAAACACTATTAAAAACAATAGAAACTAACGGAGAAAATCATGAGAGATTTTTACAGCAATAGAGACACTTTAGAAAGAGACTTGCAAAGTAAATTTCCTAAACCCTCTAAAAAGTATGTAAATAAACCAGATCCAAGTACACCTTCTATGAAAGATGATACTAGAACTGTTTCTGTAAAAGAAGGAGAAGTTATTACAGACGCAAAAGGAAAAGTTGTCGGCAAAGAGTCTAAAGTAAAAGCCTCTTACGGACAAACTAAAGGACTTCTTTGGTATAATTACATTAAATAATGGATTATATCGTAGCAACGGAGCATTTGCTCCGCAAAATCCGAGAGAGAAAAGAAGCTCTCTCGCAAACGTTAGCTACTGGCAGTATTGAAAATTTTGAACAATACCAAAGGATAGTTGGCGAAATCGCAGGTTTGAATTTCGTTGAACAGGAAATCCAAACTTTACATTCTAATATGGAGGATGCATATGACTAACACTGTTCCAGATAGAGTAGATAATTTCGGTAGTAAAGGTAAACTCGGTGAAATTAACATCGAAAAACAAGATAAAAACACCATTACTCACGAAAATCTAGAATCTCACGCGAGTAAGTTACCACGTCCAACAGGGTATCGTGTTTTAATACTTCCCTTTACCATGTCTTCTATAACTAAAGGTGGCATACATCTTGCTAAACAAACTGTAGATAAAGAACGTTTAGCAACTGTTGTCGGTTTTGTTGTAGACCTTGGACCTGACGCTTATAGTGATCCACACAAGTTTCCAGAAGGAGCTTGGTGCAAGAAAGGTGATTGGGTAATTTTTGGTCGTTACGCAGGAGCTCGTTTTCAAATAGAAGGTGGCGATATGCGTCTTCTAAATGATGATGAAATCCTAGCGACTATAGATGATCCAGAAGCCATTTTATCATAAACAATCATGGAGAACACCATGCAACAAGAAGCAGAAAACATTGAGTTAGAACTTCCACAAGAAGAAGAAACAGTAGAAGTAGTTGCTGAAGAATCTGTTGAGGAAGAAAAAGTAGCGCAACCTGAGTCAAAAAAGGATGAGCTAGACCAAGTTAGTGAGTCTGTACAAAAACGTATAGATAAACTTACTTACAAGATGAGAGAAGCGGAAAGACAGCGAGATGAAGCTGTTAGTTACGCTTCAAACATTAACAAAGATAATAATCGTTTGAAAGAACGATTAAAAAATTCTGACAATTCTTTATTTAAGGAATATGATACAAGGATTAACTCTGATATAGAGAGAGCTAAAATATTTTTAAAAGAAGCTCAAGAGTCTGGTGATGGTGCTGCAATAGCAGACGCAACAGAAAGACTTTCTAGAGCTAGTGCTGAAGCTGAAAATTTAAAAAGATTAACGGCTCAACAAAAACTTAAAGAAGAGAGTCAAACTAAACAAAATGAAAGTACAGAATACAAGCCAACACTACAGCCTGCACAACAATCAGCTCCACCAGATCCAAAAGCTGAATCTTGGGCGGCAAAAAACAGTTGGTTTGGGGAAGATCAAGCTATGACTTTTGCTGCTTTCGGAATACATAAAGAATTAGTTGATGAAGGAGTTGATCCTACATCTGATTCTTATTATTCTGAAGTAGATAAAAGAATACGCGAATATTTTCCGCAAAAGTTTTCACAAGAGCAATCTGCTCCCGTGCAACAGGTTGCTGCTTCTAGCAGAGGTGCTAGTGGTAGAAAAGCGTCACGCAAAGTCAAGTTGACACCAAGTCAAGTAGCAATAGCTAGGAAACTTAATGTCCCACTTGAAGAATATGCTAAGCATATAGAAGGAGTATAAAATGACTGATGAATTAAAAACAAACGTCACAACAGATCGAAACTCACGATCTGCCGAGACACGAGTCTCTCAAACTCGCAGACAACCTTGGAAACCCCCGTCAATGTTAGACGCACCAGAGGCACCGCCGGGATACAAATTCAGGTGGATACGAGAAGCTGTTAGAGGAAATGATGATAAGTCGAATATGTCAAAACGTATTCGTGAAGGATATGAACCTGTGAGAGCAGAAGATTATCCTGACTTTGAAGCACCGACTATTGACAGTGGATCAAATGCCGGAGTAATAGGGGTAGGAGGTTTAATTCTCGCTAAAGTTCCACTCGAAACCGTAGATGAGCGTAATGCTCATTTCCAAGAGCAGACTAGGTCGCAAATGGAAGGTGTAGATCATAACTATATGCGAGAAAGTGACTCTAAGATGCCTTTAAGAGGTGGCGACATCTCTAGGTCATCAAAGGTCCAATTTGGTAGTAGGAAACAATCTGACGATTAAGTAAACTATAGTATGGCTAACATAAGGAGAAAATAATGGCTAATACAGATGCACCAAATGGTTTTACTCCTGCATATCACATGTATGGTGGCACTATTCGTCCTGCAAGAATGAGAATCGCTAGTGGCTACGGAACTTCTATTTTTAGTGGTGATGTTGTTACTCTTTCAAGTGGTTACGTTGAACAAGCAGGCGCGACAAGTACCCCCGTAGGTGTTTTTTATGGAGTATTATTTACAGCGACAGACGGAACTCCTACGTTTTCTAAAGTATGGACGGCAAGCACAGCCACTCAAGGTAGTGTTGATGCTGAAGCTCTCGTATACAGCGATCCTGGAATCGTTTACGAAGCTCAATTTACTGCGGGAACTCCTGCAGTAAGTTTTATCGGCAGCAAATACACTCTTTCTACAACTGCTGGTAGCACTCTTACTGGTAGATCAAAAGAGGGTGTAACAGCTACTACTTCAAGTGGTGTAGCACTTTGTGTAGGTTTTAACCTAGGACCAAGTAATGAAATTGGTGCTAGTGCTAGAGCTTACTTTACGTTCCCAACTAACACGTTCGCAGTCTAAATAAAGGAGAGTAGATAATGGCGATAAATAGAGCGCAACTCGTTAAAGAGTTAACTCCGGGTCTCCACGCTCTTTTCGGTTTAGAATATGAGCGTTACAACAATGAGCATGAAGACATTTTTGACACTGAAAGTTCTGAAAGAGCTTTTGAAGAAGAAGTGATGCTCAGTGGTTTTGGGGAGGCTCCTGTTAAAGGAGAAGGTGCGGCAGTCGTATACGATACTGCACAGGAATCGTGGACTTCACGTTACACTCATGAAACTATAGCAATGGCTTTTGCGTTGACAGAAGAAGCTATCGAAGATAATCTCTACGATACGCTTTCCTCTAGATACACAAGAGCACTGGCTCGTTCGATGCAACAAACTAAGCAAGTCAAAGCGGCTAACGTTTTGAACAATGGCTTTAGTTCGTCGTTTCCGGGCGGTGATGGTAAAGAGCTTTTTGCTACTGACCATCCAACAGTCGGTAATCTTAGCTTAGCTAATGAGCTTTCTACGGCGGCTGATCTTAATGAAACTTCATTAGAGCAGTCATTAATTGATATCTCAGCTTTCAAAGATGAAAGAGGATTGAAAATTAACGCACAAGCTGTACGGATGATCGTTCCACCTTCACTACAATTTGTAGCTGATAGGTTGATGGAAACTCCGGGGCGCGTAGGTACTTCAGACAATGATATTAATGCAATTCGCAACATGGGAATGATCTCAGGCGGATACGTTATTAATCATTATCTAACAGATACTGATGCGTTCTTCATTAAAACTGACGTTCCTAACGGATTGAAATATTTCGTTAGAACTCCAGTATCAACAAACATGGAAGGTGACTTTGAAACTGGAAATGTTCGATACAAAGCGAGAGAACGTTATAGTTTTGGTTGGAGTGACTGGCGTGGGATGTTCGCAAGTCCGGGAGCATAATGAACCTCAGTAGGGTTTATAACTCAACTACTGATTTAAAGGGAGCTTCGGCTCCCTTTCTTTTTTAAAATTTATGATATAGAATGACATAGAATCTAGGAACAACTATAACTTATCGACTGACCTAGCAGACAAGCCAAGACGATAAGATAATTAAGGAGACTTAATATGGCAAAATCAACATTCTCAGGTCCAGTAAGATCACTCGCTGGATTTATATCAGCAGGTAATGCTAACGTAGTTAGTCTTACTGCTGACACAACTTTAACTGTTGCAGCACA
>Ga0163110_10001792_pt1 | contig 10946 bp, 8 predicted proteins | sample CRUFie1St17metaG_FD_108703 | JGI IMG/M metagenome (GOLD analysis project Ga0163110, IMG submission 108703) | Marine microbial communities from the Costa Rica Dome - CRUD Field 142mm St17 metaG | ecosystem: Environmental > Aquatic > Marine > Oceanic > Photic zone | place: Costa Rica: the Eastern...
AGAAGTATTAGAATTTAACGATATGTTTTATACCAACTTCGAACCGAAGATGAAGAATAGATTCATCATGGAAATCGATGGTATCCCTTCATATCTTATAAAAACAGCTAACAGACCTTCAATTCAGTTTGAAACTGTTGTTCTTGACCACATCAACATTAAGAGAAAACTTAAAGGTAAAGGTGAATGGCAAGATGTAGAGATAACTCTATATGACCCGATTGTTCCAAGTGGAGCACAAGCAGTAATGGATTGGGTAAGAACATCACACGAATCTCTAACAGGTAGAGATGGATATGCAGATTTCTATAAGAAAGATATCCAATGTTACCTATTAGGACCTGTTGGTGATAAAATTGAACAATGGACTCTAAAAGGTGCATTTATCAACAACGCAGTGTTTAATGATTTAGATTGGGCAAACGCAACAGACCCAGTTGATATTACTTTAACACTATCTTATGATTACGCAGTTTTAGAATACTAATACTAATAATATTTCTGAAGAAAAAAGTTCTCTTTGTGAGAACTTTTTTTATGTCTTTATTCCAACTTTTTAAAAAGTATATATTTATATAAAAGTATTAAAATTTAGTTATATGGCAAATTACGAATTTCCAACCGAAATTATAGACCTACCTTCAAAAGGTAAGGTTTACCCACAAGGACACCCATTATCAAAGGGTACGATTGAAATCAAGTATATGACAGCAAAAGAAGAAGATATACTGGCTTCACAAAATTTGATAAGAAAGGGGGTGGTATTAGATAAATTGTTTGAATCAGTTGTAGTACAAGAAGGTGTACAAACTGGTGATATTCTTATTGGTGATAAAAATGCAATATTGTTAGCAACAAGAATATTAGGATATGGAGCACAATATGATGTTGAGGTAAATGACCCATTTACTGGTGAAGCACAAAAAGTTGCAATAGATTTATCTAAAATACAAATAAAGGAGGTAAACGAATCTCTTTTAAATTCAGAAAACAAATATGAATTTGACTTACCCACTGCAAAAAAGAAAATTAAATTCAAGTTATTAACTCATAAAGATGAGAAGGATATTCAGGCAGAAATCCAAGCAATGCAAAGATTATCTAAGGATAAAGATGGTGCAGGTGCTGAGGTAAGTACTCGTTTGAGATATATGATACAAGATGTTGATGGAAATACTGATAGAGGTTTCATTAATAATTATGTAAAGAATAACCTTTTAGCAAGAGATACAAGAGCATTTAGAAACTATGTTGCTCAGATATCTCCAGATTTGGATTTGAAATTTAATTTCACATCTGATATCACAGGTGACACGGAGGCGCTTGACATACCTTTAGGTGCCGGGTTTTTTTACCCTTCCGAGTGATTACTCAATCCAACTTCATAACCAAATTTGGGAAATGGTTAACTTCGGTAATGGATTTACTTGGAGTGAGGTTTACTTCATGCCAGTTCATTGGAGAAGGTTCTATTTCAAAAAGTTAGTAGAGGCGAAAAAGAAGGAAAAAGAAGAGTACGATAAGATAAATAAAAAAGGTGGTTCGAGAGGACCAAATGTAAGAGTGAGGAAATAATCCTCACTTTTTTTTTACCCTATATTTATAGTAGTATAAAACTATATAGGAGAAATCATGTCAAAAAAAGAAATAAACGAATTAAATGTGGTATCACGATTTATCGGAGATTTTTTTGATAACATTCAAAAAGGTACTTCAGATAGATTATTGAAGAAAGCAAAACAAAGAGGTTTTCCACCTAAAGTTCTTAACTCTTTAGAACGAATAAAAAAGGAAAAAGAAGAATTAGATAAACTTTTAAAAAAATATAAATAGGAACTAATCTTTAAATGGCAACAAGAGAAACAAAAAAACTTTTAGAGCAAATAAAACAATTACGCAAAGAAGAAGATAAGTTTATAAAAATGAACTTAAAATCTGAGCGTGATTATACTCATGCCATAGAATCAAGAAGAGCAACTATAAGAAAATTAGCAAATGATTTAAAAGAGGCAAATATTTCACAACAAAAACAATATGCAGAAATTGAAAAAAGTATTGGTTCTATTAGTGATTCATTTGAAGGTTTTAAAAATGCACAAACAAAATCCCTATCAAGTTTAATACAATCAGATAATTTAACTAAAGACCAAAAAGACCAAGTAGAAAACTTACTTAGTTTATCAAGAGATATAGCTGAATTAAATGCAGAAGATACAGAACAAATAGCTTCTAAAGTACAACAGTATGATAAAGCTTTATCTGATTTAGGAGAAGAAGTAACTTTATCAAAAGATTTACTTGATAATTTAGATTCACAATTTAAACAATCAAAAAATATTGCTGCCTTAAGTGAAACAGAAAAAAATATATTAGAAAAACAAACTAATGCAACAAAAGAAGTTAAAGAAACTTTTCAAGGAATATCTGAAACCGTACAAACTATATTAATCCAACTCAGGTCAGTTACAGGTGTATTAGGATTTGCATTTATTGCTGCTGGTAAATTTGCTGGAAAACTTGCAGAAGCTAATAAGGAGTTAGGACAAGTTGGTTCAGGTCTTACCGGAGCATCAGGTCAAGCATCTTTATTAGGATTTATTTTTGATAATTCTGTTAGTTCTTTACAATCATTAGGAAAAGAGTTCGGTGATATAGAAAATGCATCTTTAGCAGTACAGGCTTCTACAAATGTAATTGCTAGTAACTTTGGAGTATCTGAATCAGAAGCTGCAAAATTACAATTTCAACTAAGTAATCTTAATGGTGATTCAATTGATGTAGCTAATAATTTAGTAAAAGCTACACAAGAGTTTGCTCAACAAAATGGTATTATACCTTCCCAACTAATGGGAGATTTAGCAGCAAATGCTGAACAATTTGCCTTATTTGGTAAACAAGGTGGTAAAAACATTATAGAAGCAGCAGGATTCGCAGCAAAACTTGGTGTATCTATGAGTGAGATTGCAGGTATTGCAGAAGGATTACTTGATTTTGAAAATTCTATTACAAAAGAATTAGAATTAAGTGCACTATTAGGAAAGAATATAAACCTTAACAAAGCAAGAGAGTTAGCTTTTAATAACGATATACAAGGTGCAACAGAAGAAACTTTAAGACAAATAGGTGGTATTGCAGAATTTAACAGAATGAACTTCTACCAAAGAAAGGCAACTGCAGATTTATTAGGTGTATCAGTAGAACAACTTCAAAAAATGGTTAAAAACCAAGGTAAGGCAAATAATATGTCTGCACTTGGTAGTGCTGAGTTTTCAACTCAAAATGAAATACTTAATAATATTTTGGCTAACCAAATGCCTGGTATATTAACTGCATTTGGTGGATTCTTAGGATTACTTGCAATAGCTAATAAAAGAACCACATTATTGGGAGGATTATTCTCAAAGATGGGTGGTGGAATAAAAGGATTAGGACAAAAATTAGGTTTAGTTAGTGGACCAGCAGGACCTCTTACAAAATCTGGTATGCCTGATATGAGATTCAAAGCTAATAAAATGGCTCCATCGTTACCATCAACTGGTCCTGCTACTCAAGGGACAGGTGGATTGACGGGTATGATTTCAAAAATAAATCCAGGTAAACTTCTTGCAGGAGCAGGAGCGTTAGTAATTGTTGCTGGTGCATTATTTGTATTTGGTAAAGCAGTTCAACAATTTATGGAAGTTAGTTGGGGTGCAGTTGGAATGGCGGTTGTATCAATGTTATCTCTAGTTGGAGCACTCGCTTTATTAGGTACGATTATGAGTAGTGGAGTTGGTGCACTTGCAATACTTGCAGGAGCTGCAGCAATGGTAATTGTTGCAGGAGCGATGTTCATACTTGGTAAAGCAATTCAAGAAGTAGCAATTGGTTTCAATATGTTAGGTGGATTTATGGAAGGATTAACCACAATGATTGCAATGGCAGGAATGTTAACTGTATTTACACTTTCAATGTTTGGTTTAGCTGGAGCACTTTATGTTTTAGGAGCAGCACTTGCATATCTTGCATTCGCTGGTTTACCAGGTTTATTAATGCTTACAGGAATTGCAGCTATTTCTGGTACGATTATAAAACTTGCTAGTATTTTAGGTGTTGGTGGTACGAGTGAAACTGGTGCAGTAGAAGAAGGTGGTGAATCATTAGATGCAAAAATGTTGACTGAATTAGAGATGATACATAGTACACTTAAAAGAGGTCATGTTATTAAAATGGATGGAACTGTTGTAGGAAGAACAGTTTTTGGTAATGAAGATAATAATTTAAAACAAGCCGCAGTAATTCAATAGGAGTAACCAATGGGAAGAACAATAGGAGAATTATTTAGAGACCCAAATTCGTACAAATATGGTACGAACTATTCTGAGGTTAAAGCTGATACAGAAACTCTCGTAGAACAAGAGACAACAGGTATCAGAGTTAAATCATTGGTAGATGTAAACAATCCACTTATATATGGAAATGAAGCAACTAGAATTACCTTAAGAAGTACACCTGATTTAGAACGAATGAAAGAAAATGCTGGTGGTGGTGCAGCAGGTGGTGGATTATTAGGTGGAGCAATAACCAAAGCAAGAGATTTTGTTAATGATAAATTAGGAATACCTACAAATCAAATTCCAACAAAAGTATCAGATAAAATTATAGAGTTAAGAGAAAAAAAACAAGGTGGTAAAACTTCTGCAGACCCAGTAACAAATGATTTTATGGGTAAAAATGGTACTGGTCTAGGTGCATTAATAAAATCAACTGGTGGTGGAAATCCATCTACAATTGGTAAACAAGCATTAGGAAAAGGAATAGGTTTTGCAAAAGATAAATTAAGAGGTGCATTATTTGGAGGTGGTCAAACAATAAATGATTTGACTGTTGGTAATAGTAGATTTACAATTGAATATAGTAATGCAAATCCATATACTTCTTTCATGAAAGATGAAAGAGATTATAAAAATGAAGGTGGATATAAAACTTTAGAAGAATACGAAGAAGAATCACCTGTAAAATTTGGAAATGAAAGTGTTGAACAAATCGATTTAAGAAAAGTTTCACCAGCATACGCAGTTGGTAGAGGAGATTTTTCAAGATTTGGAAATACAGAATATGCATTTGAAGCAAAAACATTACAAGAAGCTAAAAAACTTAAAGCACTCTATAACATTGATAGACCCTACTCAACTTATTACCAAAATGGAGTAAGAACAAAAGGAGTTGAAACAGGCAAAACAAATAGTAGTTTAGAAAATTTATATCAAATAGGTTCTACTGATGGTTTAAATAGAATAAGTATAGCAGATAATTATAAATTAGATGAAAATCAAGCATTTATAAAAGTTGATGGTGAAGAAAATGCTGTAGCAGATTTAATTCCACTTTGGTTTAGAAGAAAGGGTGCAACAAAACCAATTGCTTTTAGAGCAATCTTAAGTGGTCTAACTGAAAGTACATCTCCTTCATGGAGTGGACAGAGATTTTTAGGTAATCCTTATCAATTCTATCTTTATGAGGGTGTAGAGAGAAGTGTTTCTTTTGGATTAAAAGTAGCTGCTGCATCTCCAACTGAACTTGCTAACAATTGGGAAAGATTAAAAAGATTAACAACATACACTTACCCAACAATAAAAAATGGTTTATCAAATCCACCTATTATTGAATTTAGATTGGGTTCAATGTATAGTAATAGAGTTGCCTTTATTGAATCATTACAATATACCATACCTGATGAAGGAGTTTGGGAAACTGATGGAAATGTTGGTTATTTACCGAAATTTATTGATGTTGCAATAACTATGAAGTTTATCGAACAAGATGGGGATGAAGATAGAGTTTATGATTTTGATATTAGTAAAGCAGCAGTTGATAAGATTAATGAAAATAGAGAGGTTAATTTTAGTACAAATGAAAGAGTAAATTCAAATGGAACTATTAATAAAGAAGAACCAGTTAAAATATCAATAAAAAAACAAACTATTACTCAAATGACAACTGGTAAACAACCAACAGCAGAGGTATTAACAAGTGTAAATCCAAATGTACCAAACCAAACAGTACCTACAACAGATACTGCAGCAGAAGATGCAAAAGATGCAGGGGCACAATCAGCAGCAGCAGATGCATTAGGAGGAAAAACACCAATACAAGCAGCAAAAGAAGAAGAGACAAACCAAAACATCACAAGACAACAAGCACGAGTAATACAAGATATGAATGTCAAGTATGGTGGTAAAATAAAAGTTGAAATAGTAAAAGAACAAGATTTACCTTATCTTGCAAAACAAAGTACGAGTATTGGTACTAGAGGTTCAATCTATGTAAAAAATGAAGGAGCTCATTTTCAAACAGGTAAAAATATTTATGTATTTTACGAAGTGTATAGTGATGGTGATAAGTTTGAATTATTATATGGAGAAGGACAAATACCAGCAGACCCAACACCTTATGAACTTGCATTAGAAAAAGCAATTAAAGATGCAAGAAGAAAAAATAGAGGTGTAGCTTCATCTAGTGGTGGAGGAGTAAGTGGAGGAGGATATTAATTATGTCAAGTAGATACCAAAATAATAGGAAAAAAACATTAAAAGATGGTAGACAAGTCTATCGTTCTAAAATCTATCCTAAGATACCAAAAAGAGATAATGATATTTATATCGTAACTCAAGGTGGGGATAGGTTAGATACACTTGCTAATCAGTTTTATAGTGATTCTTCACTTTGGTGGATTATCGCCACAGCAAATAATCTTCACGATGCACCATTTGCAGTGCCAGATGGTACAATATTAAGAATACCAGTAGATAAAAATAAAATATTAAACGATTTTTATAAATAATGGGTTTTCCACAGTTAGCAAATATTGATAAGAGGATTTTTGATACCATTTCTTCTCGAACTGGTAATAATGTATTGATGTCCGAAAAACAACCTTGGATTAAAATTACTTCTACATTAGGTAATTTTTTAACACTTGAATCAGTTAGAAATACTGAAACATTTGCACAAAGATATGGTGATACTAATAAAAGTGGTAGAGTAGGAGTTGATAAAGAAGGTAATTCTATTTATGGAACAGATAAGAGTGGTGCTAATCAGATTAATGAAAGAGCATTTAGACCATCACCAACTATTAGTTCTTTAAATATATCCCAAGGTAATGAAGGTTTAAGTAAAAAAGTAAGTTTTACAATTACTGCATACACAAAGGGACAAGCCAATACAGTAATTTCATACTTTTTAGAACCAGCAACACATTGTTTAGTAGAATGGGGATTTAACGAAGCACAAAGTGTGGGACAGAAAGCAGACCTAAGTGAACTTTGTAATGTTGTTAGATATAAAAACATAGCATACATACAACAAAAAAGAAGAGCATCAAATGGTACTTATGATGCGATGTTGGCTATAATTACTGGTGGTAATACAACTTTTGGTGATAATGAAAGTTATAATATTGAAGTAGAATGTACTTCGATAGGAGAAATGCCTGCATATTTACAACATCATAGAAATATTCAATCAGTTTATGATACTGATATAACTCAATCAAGTAAAAGATTTGAACCAGCAGAGTTTGATGTAGATAGTGAAAATCCAAGTTCTAAAGAAATTGGTGAATCACTCTTTAAACAAATGTTTAATGACTTACCAGGCCACAAAAGAATAACTAGAGTAAAAAATCTTATTAATGAAGAATGGGCTACGAACCCAGCTAATTTTGTTAATATGGATAGGTTTATTAGAAAAGAACTTACAGAAGAAATTAGAGGTGGTCAACTTGCATTAACAAGTAATGCTAATAGAGAAGAATTAGCTAATCAAATTTCACCTAATGATTTATCACAAAAGGCATTGACTCAAGAGGGTGAAGATTTACAAAAACAACCAATAAGTGGTGATTCATTTGGTGGTGCAAGTGGTGGTAGAGGTGGAAATGTAAAAGGAAAGATTCCATCAGACCAACCTTTATTTTCTGATAGAAGATATATTAGAGTAGCACTTGCATTCACGATTATGGAAATGCAACCAGGCGTAAGTGAGGAAATACCAATCATTTGTCAAGATGGTTCAACAGTATCTCCTTTATATATCAGTTGGCAAAATACAATTTGTAGAGCACACAAACATATGTATTCTACTGACCCTAACACATTATATGTTCCAAATAAATATCATCCAAGATTTAGAATTGAGGGTGCTTTTGCAGACCCAGTAAGAGAAGGTGAAGGAGATAATGAAAAAATTGTTGCATTTACTAATCCTATTCCAAATTTACTTATTAAAGGTCAAGATGGTAAAGTACAATTTAATGATGAAGATGGAAATGCAGTAACTGATATGCATCCTAATTCACATGGAGCACCAATATATTCTTATTTTCCAAGTAATAATAAACTCGAAGTAAAGGACCAAGCAGATGGTGATGAAAGTTTTGAAGTAGTAGAGGCAACCCCACATAATTGGGGATATTTAAGAAATCTTTACATTGACTTTGATTTCTTTTGTCAAACAATTGAACAAAGTAGTTACTTGACTAAAGATATTATGTACACCCTTTTAAATGGATTATCACAAGGTGTAAATATGATGTGGGAGTTTCAGATAGTTGAGAAACAATCTATCGACTATAACGGTGCTAAGGATAAAAATGGGAATGATTCAGACCCATTTTATCAATGGTATGCTAAAAATATTAGAGGATGTAAAGGAGATGCAAACCCAACTCCTGGTCAAGAAGAACTTCATGTTGTTGATATGACATTTTTTGGTAAAAAGAAAGATGTACCAACATTTGGTCGTTGTGGTTTTCAATCAAGAGGAATTAATTCACCATTTACTGCTGCATCACTTAAATTTGATATTCCTGCATCGATGAAAGGTCAAGTTGTAGGACAAAGAAAAAAAGGTGGTGGTGTAAAAAACCCTAATTCAGAACAAAAAGAAAAAGATTTTTCTAAATTGTTTTCTACACTAGGAGATGAGGTAGCAGAAAAAATTTATTTATTCAATGAAAAAGTAGCTGATGAACAAGAGAGAAAAGAAGAAAATGAAAAAAAGGCTGCTAAAGAAAGAGGAATTATTTCAGATGAAGAGTACAATCAAAAATTAGAACAAAAAGATAAAGCATGGTATGAAATCGCAGGTGATTGGCTTTCGGATGTAGGTCAGGATATTAAACATATTTTTGTTGAAGAGGATGATATAAAAGAAGTAAGAAATTCAAACTATGAATTAATCTTAGGTAATGCAAATGTAGTACCTGCTATACAAGATAGAAAAGCAAATTTAGATTTAATTCAAGGTTTTTTTGATTTAAATAGAGGAAATAACTCAACTTTAGATGTGGTGGCAAAAGTAAGTTCATGGAAAGATTTTCAGATATTAAGAACAATCAAAAATGTTGATGAAGCAAAAGAATTTACTAAAAATGGTGTTGCAAATATCCCTCTTCTTCCAATAGAATTTGAGTTTACATTACCTGGTGTTAGTGGATTTAAAATTGGAGATACTTTTTCAATTACAGATTTACCAAGATATAATGATAAAGTATTTCAGATTGTTGAAGTATCTCATAGTATTGAACAAAGTATTTGGACTACTACTGTTAGAGGTAAACTTAGAAATGAAACAGCAGATTTTAAAAATAATGAAAATTTGGAAGAATACCCAAATAAAATATAATGAGTGTAAATAGATATAATAGAGTAAAAAAAATAAACTTTGATTCTAATATCAAATTTAAAACCTCTGTGCCTAGACCTACCGAAAACGATTACAAAGTTGGTTATATTAGAAGATATTTTGCTCAACGAGCAAACGATAAAGGTTCGGTTATATTTGAAATAGATAATCTAACATTCAAAAAATTAAGAACCAATGTAACATATCAAGTAATTAGTATAAGATGGAGGATATCTGGTTCCTTAACTCCAAAATATGATTCACAAGGTAATGAAATCGATAAAGGAGTAGCAATATCAAATAATATAGCAATTAAAAATAAATCTCATCTTATACCAAGTTTAAAATTATACTTACCAAATCTACAACAATTTTACAAAAGTTAATATATATTAATATACAAACTAAATAAAGGTTATATGAGTTATCTTACAGAATTAGAAAAACAACAATTACAATTTGATTGGAGATACAAAGGAGTATCTATTTTAAATCTACTTACAGATAGTGAAGTAGATGCATGTGCGGATGAATTAGAACGAATCAGAGTAAAAAGACAAGAGAATGATACAGAAGGTGAATGGGGAGATTATGACCCATATATGTATCCACATAAAGAATCTAAGGTTCTTACTGGTTTGATGAAACATCCAAAAGTTATTGAAGCATGTGAATTTTTGATGGGTGGAAAAATATTTGGAGTTCAAACTTGGGCATACTTTAAACCACCAGGTCAATTAGGTAGAGATATGCATCAAAATATATTTTATACACAATGTAATTCTAACGAAATAATCAATGTATCTATTGCATTTGATAATCACGACCCTAATAATGGTTCAGTATGGTATTTAGAAGGTTCACATAGATTAGGTAAACTTCCAATTGAAGTTGATGAAGAAAGGGCAGGTTCAAATCCAAAAAATTGGAGAAACGAAAGGGGTAAACCTTGTGTACTACCAAAGGACCACAACTTTCCACATATAGATGGATATCTAAGAAAAGGACAAGTTGCATTACTTCATTCAAATGTAGTTCATGGTTCTGAACCAAATACATCAAAAAGATTTAGAAGAGCATTCTTAACTGGTTACATCAGAGAAGGAGCAAACTTTGCTAAAGGAAATCATATGAAGAGAGAACCAATCGATGTAGGTTCAGCTAAAATTTCTTAAAAAAAGTTCCAAAAAAATTTGGAAATGTCAATTATTTTTCGTATATTTACTATGTAAATAATTGATATATGAGTAAAATAGTAATTTTTGATTTAGACGGAA
>Ga0163110_10001793_pt1 | contig 10943 bp, 10 predicted proteins | sample CRUFie1St17metaG_FD_108703 | JGI IMG/M metagenome (GOLD analysis project Ga0163110, IMG submission 108703) | Marine microbial communities from the Costa Rica Dome - CRUD Field 142mm St17 metaG | ecosystem: Environmental > Aquatic > Marine > Oceanic > Photic zone | place: Costa Rica: the Eastern...
AAATTCTCTAACTTATTAAGAGGCATCTTTTTTAACTATTATAATTGTGATCGACAGACCATACGATACTAGGTCTATTTAGCTGGTTGCTATAGTCCTAAAAAATTATTTATCTGTTGTTACCGCCAAATCTGCATATGTTATGTTTTCTGGATCTACCATTCTATCGCAGACATCTAAAACTCTCATAAACTGGTCAGTGTCTTCACAAGCGATAATCTTGTGTTTTCCGTTATCACTCTTTAATTTAAAGGTTTTGGCACAGATGTCAATGACAACCTCAAATATAAATTCGTCCATTTTGTGAGAAGTATATTTGTTATTATAGCATATGTATGAAATCAGTCAACTATGATAGGGTGAAACTAGTGCTTCCAATACCAGAAACAGTAAAAGTAAGAGTTGACCCGACCACACTTATTTCTACACCATTAAATGATTTTGCATATGCGTCAGCATAAACAAAAATATCCTCTGTGAATTCCGATTTTTGAGTTACGAAATTTATATCGTCATTATCATAATCAGGAGTAGGAACTCCACCATTTTTAAAATCTGACATTATTTAAACCTCCCTACTGCACCCGCTGCTGCTGTTCCTTTCAAACATGCAGATACAAAATTAACATCTCTTGCTATGATTTTTTTGACCTTGATTGGACCTTTTGGTGTAATTAAAGTAATATCGGTTGATCCACCAATATCAATATTACTCCCGTCCAAATCAAGATTCTTTGCTGCGATAACTGTGTCTGTTTGTGTAGCTGCAGTTAATTCCTTTGAGTCAATAGTAACTTTGCCACCAGCAGTTAACTCAATATTTTGTGTTGCATCTATAATTATATTCTTACCATTTATTCTAATATCACCATTTGGTTCAGAATTTATACATACATCTCCCTGACTTCCCTTTATTAAAACACAAACTCCTCCAGGATTAACCTTTGCTCCACCGTCAATGGTAATACATTGATCGGCAAAAATTTGGTATTGACCATTACCCATCATACCAACGTTACTCGTATCTTTAGAGTCAGATATTGCAAATAAATTATACGCTATATTTCCACAAGCTCCTAACTCAGGATTTGCAGATTCAATTCTAAAATGAGGACCGAAAGAGTCGTACTGTCTCTTTTGCCAATTTTGATTTTTTGCTGGTTGTGTCATAAAATTATTTAGTACCCGTATCCACCGCCACCACCACTTGGAGGAGAACTAGGTGGAGAACTAGGTGGAGAACTAGGTGGTGGAGAACTAGGTGGAGGAGAACTAGGTGGGGAACTTGAGGGTGGTGAAGAAGGTGGAGTTGATGAACTTGAACCGTAATTAATTGTTCCATCACCTGTAGTGCTGTCGGTCATTGTTGTAGATTCAGATGGTGATGTAGTTTCATCAGATGTCATAGTCACAGCATTTGGTGATGCGACTGTAGTATAAGATGTTGAAGTTGATGAACTTCTCGCTGTGCGACTCTCTTGAGGAGTATCATAAATTACAGCATGTGGTGTGGTAGTATGAGCAATACCAACCATCTTAACACCCCTGTCTGGATGAACATGAAAAGGACCATAATATGCTTCACCATTAACAAAACCCACTATGCCTGTATTTCTTGGAGATATACAATCTATAACTTGTTTTACCTCACCTTGATAAATTGGTCTGGGTGTAAGTTGAGCAAAAATAATCGCCCCCCTACCAGTTGATGAAACCACAGTTAATTCTGGAGTTGTAGTGAATGGTTCAAGATTATTAACTCTTGGATCTGGAGGTATAACATTTAATATTTTACCATTTTCATCCAAAAACATATTATATACGTTTCCTTTATCATCGACAACATTATCTGTGGGTTGGTAATTTTGACCAGGATTTACAACGACTACGTGATCAACTGTATATTCACCAGTATCATCATCCTCTGGTTCAATCACAGGATAATTTTCACCTGAACTTACAACATAAATGTCAGTTACCATTTGATAAGTTGGTGATGATGGGTCGTAATCAATGATTGCTCTTGCTGATGCCCCATAACCTTTATTACAAGTATCTGTTATTTCAACAAAAGGTGGTGATTTATAACCTGTGCCCATATCTTTCATTTTTATTCCAATTAAACTTGCAGTTTGCTCTGCAAAAGTATCACTTACAATAGCACCTAAAATTGGTGAAGCACTCGCACCAGATCCTCCTCCACCAAATATATTCACCTGTATTCCAGAGCAATTTAATGGAGGACCAGTATAACAACTTGTCAATTGACTTGTAAATCCTGGTGTGCTTACATCAGGTTGCATAAAATCAAATATACCTAAATTTCCCAATACCCCGCCTGGACTTGCTGCTGCCTCTGATAATTCTTGTGCTGCGTTTGCAATTTCTAAAACTTTACCTGCAATGTTCTCTAATCCAACTTTAGAAGGTCCAACACCTATGATCCATTTATTAGTTTTAGCACCGATATCGGCATCAGGTAAATCACAGTCTCCTAAAGCTGTTCCAAGACCAAGTAATCCTTCTGCCTTTCCCCTAAGATTATTAATCATATTAAATCCACCTAATATATCAGTTACACCTCCCAATGCACCAGATAATTCATTATCAATACCACCTATTATATCATTAAATAATGCACCGATAAATTGATCACCAATACAGTCTGTGAAATTATCCACATTATTCGTAAAATCAGCTAGTAAACTACCCACATCACCCAACAATTTATCAGTAATATTTTTAACTGCACAAGGTATTGCATTTTGTATACCTAATATACTTGGTATCTTAGCAATTTGAGCATTGGCAGCAACTTTCTTTGCTAGTGAAAGATCACCTGTTGCACCCATTATTTTTCCAAATTCATCTTTATAAAGTTTGTGTAGCCCTGTGTTTATGTTCAATCCAACATCCTTAAGAGTTGTATTCACCATATCATTAATCATGGGTTTTGCTCTACCGACAATCGACTCAGCAGCCCCTGCTAAACTTTTAAATTTATCTTGTGGTACAGCATTTTTCATATCCATAACCAAATTTTTCAAATCAGTTTTCATTCCGTTTGTCATCTTGAAATTTTCAGCCATACCCTTAACACCACTAGCAAGGACTATTTCTCGACCTATATCTTTAAATGCCTGAACATCTTCATTTGATACTATTTTCTTTAAACTGTTTATAATTTCTTTATTACTATTTTTTAATTGACTTAAACCTGACTGCAACTCACCTGAATTTAAAACATTTTGAAACTCATTTAATCCTGCTTCTAATTGAGGTCCACCCGTGGCAATAGCATCACTTAAACCAGATGTTGCCTGACTTATTCCAGCAGCAGCTGCATCAGAACTTAAAAAATTTGATACATCGTTTAATCGATTTCCCATTGACGAGGACAATCCATCCATTTGAGACGAAACTTGATTAAAACCCTCTTCAATTTTACCCGAATTAATAAAATTATTTAATTGTGAGGAAGCATCATTTAAATTATTTTTTAAATCCTCAGAATTAAGTAATTGTTCTAATTGGTTTTTTGTCTTTCCCAATTTTTCATTTAATTCATCAATTAGTTCTTTATTCAAGAATCGTGCAGATTTTTGACTGAAGGCAGAAGAATCACCACCCTCATTTTTTATGATAAAATCACTGTTAGGTTTTACCTTACTCGTATATCCTGTATATGGTTTAAATGGAGATTCATATTCTTCATCTCCACCATAGAAACTTCCTGTGTTTGCAAATATACCTAAAATTACAGGTAATTGTGCGTCATCACCATCTAAGAAAAAACCCATTACCATATCACCAGGTGATATACGTAATGACCTTGCTCGATTTGCTTTACCAGACCCACCTTGAGTTGATAGCAATACTTGTGCCCAAGGTAAATCATCATCTGCTAATTCTGTTATATCAGGTGGATGATAACCATATATACGAACCTTAACTCTACAACCCCAAGTATTACCGATTTGATTTAATTGATCACCCTGTACTGCTTCAGGAGCTACCTGACCAATCCACCATCTAAATCCGTCTTTACCAAGAAAATTTTTCTTTATAAAATTATTTTCCATTATTTTTTACCCGATGAATCTCTTGTCAATGCCATTCTTGTGAAAGAGGATTTAGTATCAAAAAAGTGCGACATTTCTTTAATCATATATAGACCACTGCTCTCAGGATCTTCTTCCTTTCTTATCTCCCTATCAATTTTAGGAAAATTACATTTAATAAGAGATCCAGCAGTTAAATTAGTATTTAAGGGGACAGTAATTGTTATAGTTTGTGTCATCAATTGATTATACCTCATCATAGTCTGTGCATGTGTCTTCATTGGATCAGCATTTCTTGTCGCTGCATCATCCCAACCTTTATCAGTTACATCTTTTTCAACAGTGCCTACATCTAGCATACCAACAAAAATTCTAGTTGGCAAATCACCCAAATTACCTTCGTCACCTATTGACGGTAAGTGTAATGTATCTCCTAATGTATTTACACCACCTCGACCCGTGTAATCACTTGCTTTGAATTGTTTGATGATTGGTTCAAATGTAACTGGATTTATATAATATCTTTCACTACTAAACGCACCTCTCATCATTTTAGCCATTAAATCTTGATTTCTATCAACACTATACTTTATAATTTTAAAATTACGATTAGGATCATTTTCCTTAATTACACCAGGAGTAAATATATATTCTTTTCCAAATGGTTTACCCTTTATTAAATTGTCAATAGACCTAAAATTAAATCCATCTTGAGTCTGGAAAAATAAAAATCCAGCACTACTATCACTTTTTTGTGTGCCATCATAAGCAACTGATTTAGTTGCCAACCAGTTTATTGTGTGAAATGGTTTTTTTAAATTCCCTATAAAACCATAATTGTTTATTGTTTTATCAATGATGCCAATTTTTTTAGTTTTCAAATAAGTTTTTAATATATCAGTTACAGTTTCTGATATTGCTTGTGATGTTGGATATTTTTTACCTACTCTTGCAGTCTGATTAGTAAATGCTTCTCTAGTGACTAAATTAAGAGTAAAAGATTCTTTTTCAGCATCAACTAAAACGTTAGTTATTGATGCTACAACAAAATGTTTTGTTTCATCTTCAGAAAAATCTAAACTTTTATTTGTTTCACAATTAGCAGCAATCTTAATTGAAACTCTCTCACCACCCCTCAATGGTAATCCGTTATATAAACCCTGTGCTGTTCCATCTTTTCCAACAATATTACCACCAGTATTTGAAATTATAGCAGTAGCAGTGACAGATGGTGTCAAAATATTTTCAAAGTAAGCGAATGCTATCACACCATCTCTTAAATCAACAGTCATTCTACCATCTGCTGACTCTATATTAAATATTTCATATGCCGATCTATTTGATGCTTCTGTTATCATTTTACTCCTTATCAAATACGATGTATTGCATTAAATTAAATGATGAATTAATATCATTTGATTTAATTTCACTTACGAAATTTTCTGAAGTGGTAGATACATTAGACATGAATTGTTCCATTTCAGCTTCCTTAAAAATCAAAGTGGGTAAATTTTTATTCTTCATCATTTTTAAACTTTCAACAAATCCAGATTTTTTTGTTGGATTTAAAAACATATTACTATTTAACCCTTCAATAAAACCTTGATCATAAATTTCGTTTGGGGTCAATGATCCAATGTTGAAATTATTATCATTACTTGTTACTGACACTAATTTTTTATTATCAGTGTCAGTCGTATTAAACTTACTCCTATCAAATCGTTTTCCACTTTTAGGTACAACGTTAGTTTTTCTAAAAACACCATTTGATTGCAATATATAATATTTTCCACCCCTACTATCAGATTTAAAGTAATAATCTCCTATCGTTGGAACTGTTCTATCATCATTATCATTTACATCGTTATCATCTCTTTGACCACCAGGTTTCTCATTTAATTTTAAATCAGTAAAATTAGCCGCACCAGCATTGCTACTACCTGGATTTCCAGATGTACTGGTGTTCAAACCTTCGCTAACCGAGTCTAATTTACCATCCTTTCTTAATTCCTCTTCATTTTTTTTCAATTTATCACTTTCTTTATCAAGTTTTTCAAGATTTTCTATAATTTCTTTATTTACATCAGTTTCCTCTATTTCTAAAAGATTTTCCTTATTACTACCTGACGTATTCACTCCCTCTATATTTTCACCACTACTATCAGTGGTCATTAAACCATCTTCAACTCCTCCAGCTTCAATTCCTGTTAATGCAGGACCTTCTTCAACATTATCTCCCCCATTACCATCAGTAGGAGACTGATTCATAGCATCTTCTAATTCTTTAGGATACTTATATTCACCTGTGTCACTATCAATTTCAGGATTATTTCGTATTTCATCAATATCTTTTTTAACAACTAATGCTGATCTAGCAAAATCTAGATTTATTTTCTTGAGTACATCATCTGTTTTCTTTAAACTTTTATCAGCTTCATTTTTAAAATTAAGAAAATCAAATTTTGGTAGTGAATCGACTGCAGTTTGAAGTGTTTCACCAATTCCTGTCAGAAATAACTTGGTTCCGTCTATGAAATCTGTTAAAAATTTCACTGCTCCTTGAATACGTTTTATTAAACCAGTGATACCTTTTAAAATACCAGGTAATTTATCAACAAACCAACCTAATAAAATTAAACCAAAAAAGTCTAAGATTCTTCCTAGTAATCCTTTCGTGCTTTTTGTAATTATATTTTCTTTTCTATTACTAGCACCTGTTATATTTTTTGCTTCTAATTCATCTTCCCTATCCCTTCTTCGTATATTCTCTCTTCTTCTCCTGAAATATTCGTTCTCCTTACCAATTAACTTTCGATTCCTTATATTTCTCTCTCTTGTGGTTTTTACAATATCCCTTGCGATAACACCTGATCTTTTTATACTTTCGGAAAATGTTGAAACAGAATCTCGTATCGAATTAATGTTTATCGAAGACCTTAAAAGTGAATTTTGTTTTTTTTGTTTTTCAGACATGATTTATCAGTTTTTTACAGGTATATTAAATATATTTGCTGTAGTAAACATAGAGAAATCATTTGGATTAGATGAAAACATAAGGGGAATATCATCAACACCACCACCAAAACCAGGTGCATTGGATTCTTTTTTCTTATTAGTATTTGAAAAATCAAATATGTTTGCAAGATTTTCATCAAATGCAAAATCCGCAACATTAAATGCTGCTTTGGTATTAAATGGTGTTATATTATCTACATCTTCAACTCCTCCAGCTTTAATTCCTGTTAATGCAGGACCCTCTTCTTCATTATTTTCTTCATTATTATCTTCAGACCCAAATTTCATATCCATGAACTTATTCCTTGTTTCCTCGTTCACACCAAGAACTTTTGATCCTTGATTTGTTACTGCCTTATCAAGATTAGCCTCAATTTTATCATAATCAAGAAACGGAAGCAATTTTTTTGTTGTCTCTGGGAAAAATATACTAAGCAATGCTAATGGCGGACCTAAACTAGATCCAATGGCATAACCTTTTGCAGCACCAGCAATTGCACCTGGAATTGCACCTACACCAAAACCTGCTAATCCAATAGCCCCACCAATTAAACCACCAACTCCTGCAAAAATACCTCCAAGTGCTACAGAAATAGCAGCAGAATAGGCAGAAAATAGACCAACTCTCGCTATAATTCTTGCAAGAGAGACAATAATTGCCTGAAATGGTTTATAACCTGCAGCACTCATTGCAAATGATTCATTAAAAGCTTGCATCGCAAACAATAATGTAAATAATGTTTTACCAAATCTTCTAAACCAACCAGGTACCTTTACTTGTGTGGCTCCCCTCAGATCACCAACACCTATTCCCTGTAACATATTAGTCAATCGAGCACCTAATTTAAAATTTTTACCCAAACCAAAATTAGGAAATTTATCAACAATTTTTTGATTTGTAAAACCTGCTATTAAAGTGGATGGAACAATAAGATCCAAAAGATTGGCTTGCCTTGATCCTACTCCACCTTCATTCACTCCCAATATTTGTTTTAAACCATTATTAATAAAATTTAAAAATTTTGCTACGTTATTCTTTATTAAATTTCCTAAGAATAAAAAACTAAATGTAAAAAGTCCTCCTACTGCAACTTTAGTTAATAATACTGATAAACCTGCTAGAGTTCCAAATATTTTTGTGAGTGCGAGTGATGTTGCAAGAACTATACTACCAATTATTGTAAGGTCTCTTAATAAATTCCTTTTAAAATCATTTAATCCTTTTATATTACCCTCAGATTTTAATCTTAAAAATGTTAATGAAGCGTTGGTTAGCCATCCACCTGCTAATATAAGAAGAAAATTAGTTAATCTACTTAATAATCCTTGTGCAAATCTCGATACTCTTCTAACAGGAGTTAATAGTGCAAATTGCACTTTTTTCTCTAATTCACTCTCCTTACCTTGTCTTAAACCCTCTTCAGCAATTGCTGCATCTCTTTTATCTTTTTGACGTTGTTTATTTTTTTCAATATCATCACTAATCGCTAAGTTATCCTTTATAGCTAAAAGTGATGAATTTATATTACTGACTTGATCTGAAACTGTTGCTAGTTGAGATGAAACATTTCCCAGAGCAAGTGAATTCCTACTTATAATATCTGCCGATATATTATCACCCTGCATTTGTGAGGCACCACGACCACGAAAGATATTGGAAGATATACTTCTTCTAATACCTCTTAATCCACCTAATATCGGTGATTCTAAACCCTGTTGTTCTTCATCCATTTCTTTGTTGTTGTGCCTTTAGATTCTCCTCTTCAACATGCTGTTGTAAGAGTGAAACATAAATTTCTCTCTCCCAAGGAATCATATTTTCAAGTTCAGTTAAACTATACTTGTGATGTTGCATCATAGCAAAATTCAATTTATAGTATGACACTAAATCCTCATGTGCCATACTTATCCGAAAAAATTCTGTAACCCCTCAATTGTTATATCACTTTCTACATTAGTGTTAGGATTAGTTACATGAACTGTATGTGATAATTTAGGCATAGTTTCAAAAAATTTCTCAACTTTTTTAAATTGATTGGAATTTAGTGATTCTATAAATGATGTCAATTCTTTTTTTGTACACTCTTCAGATGCCCATGTTTCATCTTCTGAATAAACTTGATCGATACACGATGCAATTAATTCAAAAGTATCATCAACTTTCATCTCCTCTAATGCACCAAAATTATTTTTTATGAACTCGGTTAGAGAAGGGTATTTCATTCTTAATGTATAGGTGTCATCAAGAACAATATCAGTCGTATGATCATCACCCTTTTGAATTTTTATATCATCAATGTTTATTGACATAGGTATTTGAGTTTTATTGTCGTCAGGGCAAGTAACCATGACTTCAATTTTCTCTCCTACAGATTTACCACGAATATTTAAAAACAAATATTCAATATCAAATGTAGATAGTTTTTCAACTTTAATACCTTTGGTTAAAATACATTTCGATATCACATCTTTAACACCCCTTGCAATTTGTTTTGAATCTTGAGATTCCATTGCTAGGATAAGAATTTTTTCCTCCTTTACTAAAAAAGGTCTATATTTGATCTTTCTATTAGAAGAAGGAAGTGTCAACTCGTATGTTGGAGTTGAAATGGTTGGTAATGGCATAATAATTATAACACCTCAGTAAAATTATTTATAGGGGTTTTCAAATGTTACTTTGGTGTGGTTATTCGTTGGGGTTGATAGATATAAGATTTTTTACCATCTCTTCTAGTTGTTTTCGTACCAGTTAGTATACCAGTACCTGACTGATTTGTTGAGAACTCCTGACCTCTATTCAATAGAGCGAGTCCTCCTCCATCTAATATTGCATTTAATTGTTTAGCATTATTATAATCAATTGTACCATTACCTGTTCTACCACGAGTATTGTTAAAATCTAATCCTAATGCTCGTGCTAATGAATTTGATTCACCACATATGTACCTGTCATATGAAAAAGTTGCTGTTGCTTTTAAAACCTGTGAATTTTGATATGAAACTTTTGTTGAATTTAAAGCAATCGGAAATAAACCAACAAATCTATATTCTAAAAATTGAAAGTGATCTCTTTCAAATTTAACTATTCTAGTATCATTCGATTTATATTCTTTTGGATACCTCATTCTAAAATAATAGGTATCACTACTAGGATCACCAGATGAGGCATTAGATATAAATTCCATCCAATGCTCATAAAATTTTAAACTTTTATATTGTAAATCTACATAAAAATCAAAACTTATTTGTGTAAATTGTCTTGTATGTGCAAATCTTTCTGTTAATCCCTGATAATCTCCTGTAGTATTAATAGATGCCATATTACTACCAGGTAGAACTGCATCACTACATAATAAACCTATATTATCTGATATAAATCTTGGACTTATTCCTTTTTTTGTCATGTGACTTTTTAGGTCACTATTTGGTAATACAAATTTTACCAAAAAGTGAGATGTCTGTGCGACATTCTGTATCTTCGGTAATATATCTGATATTTTTCTTGGTCTTGGTGCTGGCACTCTAAATACTTATTACAATTATATCATACCTATTTAGATGGCTTATAAAGGAAAATACTATCCTTCTTTTCCTCGAAAGTATAAAGGTGATCCTACAAATATAATATACAGGTCACTATGGGAGAGAAAGTTTATGGTATATTGTGACAAAAATAGTAAGATTTTAGAGTGGGGTAGTGAAGAAATTGCCTTACCTTACATCTCACCTCACGATAGTCGTATCCATCGTTATTTTCCAGACTTTTACATAAAAGTTCAAGAGAATACAGGAAAAATAAAAAAATATCTTATTGAAGTTAAACCACTTAAACAAACTGTCAAACCAAAAAAACCAAAAAGACAAACT